>OMKS01000163.1_pt1 | contig 59405 bp, 56 predicted proteins | sample 1674721 | NCBI WGS metagenome assembly OMKS01 (sample SAMN06264996, study PRJEB25208) | sediment metagenome | isolation source: hot spring sediment | place: USA: California | collected 2014-09-02 | reverse complement strand
TCTATTTCAGCACCGAGAAGGACGACATCGGCATCGAGGTCGCCCTGCAGTGGAACGACTCCTACCAGGAGAACATCTTCTGCTTCACCAATAACATCCCCCAGCGCGATGGCGGCACCCACCTGGCAGGGTTTCGCGCCGCCCTGACCCGCACCATTAACGGGTACATGGAAGAGGAGGGGATTACCAAGAAGCAGAAGATCAGCCCCACCGGCGACGACGCGCGTGAGGGGCTGACGGCCGTGCTGTCCGTGAAGGTGCCTGACCCGAAGTTCTCCTCGCAGACCAAGGATAAACTGGTGTCCTCCGAGGTGAAGAGTGCGGTGGAGTCCGCCATGGCGGAACTGTTCAAGGAATACCTGCTCGAGTACCCGGGCGATGCGAAGACCATCACCGGCAAGATCGTCGAGGCCTGCCGGGCCCGCGAGGCTGCCCGCCGCGCGCGCGAAATGACGCGCCGCAAGGGGGCGCTGGACGTGGCCGGCCTGCCGGGCAAGCTGGCCGACTGCCAGGAGAAGGACCCGGCGCTGTCCGAGCTCTTCCTGGTGGAGGGTGATTCCGCCGGCGGCTCGGCCAAGCAGGGGCGTGACCGTCGCACCCAGGCCATCCTCCCGCTCAAGGGCAAGATCCTGAACGTGGAGAAGGCCCGTTTCGACAAGATGCTGTCCTCGGCCGAGGTCGGCACGCTGATCACCGCGCTCGGCTGCGGGATCGGCAAGGACGAGTACAACCCGGACAAGCTGCGCTACCACCGCATCATCATCATGACCGACGCGGACGTGGACGGTTCGCATATCCGCACCCTGCTGCTCACCTTCTTCTATCGTCAGATGGGCGAGCTGGTAGAGCGTGGGCACATCTACATTGCCCAACCGCCGCTGTACAAGATCAAGCGCGGCAAGCAGGAGCAGTACGTGAAGGACGATGCCGAGCTCAAGCGGCACCTGCTGCAGCTTGCCCTGGACGGTGCCCAGCTGTATGTCAGCGCCGACGCCCCGCCCATCAGCGGCGAGGCCCTGGAAGACCTGGCGCGGCGCTACAACTCGGCCATGACCACGATCGAGCGCCTGTCCCGGCGCTATCATCAGCCGGCCCTGGACCGGATGGTGTTCTCCACTTCCATCGACGACGCGGCCCTGGCCAATGGCGAGGCGCTGCTGGCCCGCTTCCAGGCCATGGCGGAGGACATGACCTCGACGGCCAGCGGCGGGAGCCGTTACGGCGCGCGTCTGGAGGAGGACGAGCTGCATCGCCCGGTGGTGGTACTGGAGCAGACCCTGCATGGTTCCATCACCGAGCATCGCTTCGATGGCGAGTTCTTCTCCTCGGCCGAGTTCCGGTTGCTGCGCGATCTGGCCGAACGCCTGGATGGCCTGCTCGATGACGGTGCGCGCGTGCAGCGTGGCGAGCGTGCCCAGCCTGTCACCAGTTTCCGCGAGGTGATGGCCTGGCTGGAGGGTGAGGCCAAGCGCGGGCTCAACGTCCAGCGCTACAAGGGCCTCGGCGAGATGAACCCGGAGCAGTTGTGGGACACCACCATGAACCCCGAGACCCGTCGCCTGATGCAGGTGCAGATAGAGGATGCGGTGGCTGCCGACGAGGTGTTTACCACCCTGATGGGGGATCAGGTCGAGCCGCGTCGCGAATTCATCGAGTCCAATGCGCTGGCGGCCAACAACCTGGACATCTAGGTGATACCCGGTCATCCGCCAGCAACGGATGATCCAGGTCACAAAAAGCCCGGCCATGAGCCGGGCTTTTTGTGACTGCCTGCTGACGATCGGCGTCTACCGATACAGCCCGGCGTCGCGCGCCATGCGCTCCTGCTCCAGCTGCTTCATGATGAGCGAGAGCGCCTCCGTGTAGGGCACCACGCCGTTTTCCTTGATGATCGCCTTGCCTTCGCGCGTTTGGGCGAACTGCACGAACTTGTTGATCTCGTCCCGCGACGGCGCAGCCGGGTTATAGACGATGTAGAGCGGACGGTAGAGGAGATAGGCGCCGGACTTGATGTTGTCGTAGTTCGGCGATTTACCGTCCAGGGTCAGAATCTTCAGATCCCGTTTCTGCGCGCTGCTGATGCCGGTCACGCCGATCGCGTTGGGGTTGCTCTCCAGGGCCTCTTCCAGCGGACCGGTGGATGAAAACTCGCGCCCGCTCGGGAATTCTTGTTCGTAATTCGCGAACACCAATTGCCGTAGCGTCCGGCCCACCCCCGAGATCTTGCCACGGCGCACGTAGAGATCGAGCGGGGCATCCGGACCGCCGAGCTCCGACCAGTTGCTGATCTTGCCCTCGTAGAGCGCACGCAGCTGCGCCAGGCTGATGTCGTTGATCGGGTTGTCCTTGTGCACGATCACCGCGAGCGCATCCCAGGCCACTGGTTCAAGGTAGGCATTGGCCTCGCTGGCCTCGCCATCCAGCTGCAACCGGCAGGTGCCGCCCATGTCCACCTCCTGCGAACTCGAGGCGCGGATGCCCTTGGTTGCGCCACCACCCCGAATGTCGATATGCACACCGGTCTTCTCTTCGTAGGCCTCCGCCAGCGACCGCATGAAGGCCTTCTGGGTGATGCCGCAACCGGCCCAGCTCAGCGTGGTTTCCGGGGATTTATCCGCCTGGGCGAACACGATGGGTGCCACCAGTGCCAGCGCCAGGGTCATGACACGTCGCATGTTGTTCTCCTCGTCGTCATAGTGCCCGGTCTGTCGCCGGGGTATAGTTATGTTTATGTTCCGAATCCCTGGAATTACGCTCGAATTACTCCTCGTGCGTTTATGGTGATGGTTCTGTCAACATAAAAAATCCAAACACTTCACATAAAAAACGCGGGCAAACTCACAACATGACAACTAGTACCATCGTTCTACTCGGGATCCTGGTGGTGGCGCTCGTCTACCTCGTCACGATCTACAACCACCTCGTGAATCTGAAGCACGGGGTGTCGAAGGCGTGGTCGAATATCGAGGTCCTGCTCAAGCAGCGGCATGACGAGCTGCCGAAGCTGGTCGAGGTGTGCAAGCAGTACATGGGATACGAACAGGAGACCCTCGAGCGCGTGATGCAGGCGCGCTCGCAGGTCGCCACCGCCCAGCAGGCGCATGATGTGAAGGCCCTGGGTGCGGCGGAGGGCATGCTGCGCATGGGCCTGGGGCAGCTGTTCGCGGTCGCCGAGGACTATCCCGACCTGAAGGCCAACGAGAACTTCCGTCACCTGCAGCAGCGCATCAGCGGCCTGGAGAATGCGATCGCCGACCGCCGCGAGTATTACAACGAGAGCGTCAATCGCAACAACGTCCGCATCGAGCAGTTCCCGGACGTGATCGTGGCGCGGCTGTTCGGCTTCGGACCCTTCGAGCTGCTCCAGTTCAGCGCGGCCGAGACCGCCGACGTGGATATCAAGGCCCTGTTCGGCCGCTGAGGCGGGTCTGGCCGGCCATGCAGGACAGTATCCGGAGCATCGATGACCCGGCGTTCTGGTTCTGGGTGGTTGCACTCGGCGTGGCGGCGCTGGTCACTCTCTATCTTTCCGCCCGCGCCTTTCATCGTGCACGCCTGATCGAAGACATCCCAACGGCGAAGATCCGTTCCGCGCCCCAGGGCTACGTGGAATTGATCGGCTTCACGCGTGTCATGGATGGCACCCCGATCATCGCACCCCTGACCGGCCAGCCCTGCAGCTGGTACCGCTACTCCGTCGACAAGCGCGAGGTGCGGCGCAGTCGCAACGGCACCCGCGTCACCTGGAAACGCATCCGGAGCGAGACCAGCCGCGAGGTCTTTCTCATGGAGGACGGGACCGGCCAATGCCTGGTCGATCCCGACGGCGCCAGTGTCTACTGCGAGCACCACGACCTGTGGTATGGCGCCACCCCCTGGCCTCGGCACGATCTGCCACGCCGCGCGGGACTCTTCTCCAGCGGCGACTACCGCTACCGCGAAAGCCGCCTGATGCCGGACGAGCCGCTGTACGCGATTGGCGAATTCCGTACCCTGGGCACGGATTCCCAGGGCAGCCTGCGCGACGACGTCGGCGCCATCCTGCGCGAGTGGAAAAACGATCCCGCTACCCACCTCGACCGCTTCGATGCCAACCGCGACGGCGAGATCGATCTGGAGGAGTGGGCGGTCGCCCGCCAGGCTGCCGAGACCGAGGCCCTGCGACACCGGGCCGCGCGCAGCGTGCTCCATGTCACGCACCTGCTACGACGCGGCAGCGACCGCCGCCGTCCGTTCATCCTCTCGTCGCACGCCGAGGGCGAACTCGTCACCCGCTATCGCCACCGCGCCCTGGCCTATGCCGCCGGATTCCTCGCGGCACTGGCCGCGGCCGCCTATCTGCTGCTTGCGCGTTTAACGCCGTGATAGAGTATGCAGCTCACGTGACCCCAAACGGATAATCTTGCGCACCATGTCCAATCCCCTATTCGAGATGACGGGCCTGCCCCCGTTCTCCCAGATCCGGCCCGAACACGTCGAGCCCGCCATCGATCACCAGCTGGCGGTGAACCGCGCCCTGCTCGACAGCCTGCTCCGTCAGGGCGAGGCCACCGGCTACACCTGGGACAACCTGGTGGCACCCCTCGAGGTCGCCGAGGACCGCCTGAGCCGCATCTGGTCTCCCGTGCGTCACATGAACTCCGTGGTCAACAGCGAGGCCCTGCGCGAGGCCTATAACCGCTGCCTGCCCAAGCTCACCGAGTACGGGACCGAGGTCGGGCAGAATGCCGCGCTCTACCGCGCCTTCCAGTCGATCGCCGAGGGGCCGGAATTCGCGCGCCTCGATGCGGCCCAGCAGAAGACCATCACGGACGCGCTGCGCGATTTCCACCTGAGTGGCGTCGATCTGGCGGAGGCCGACAAGGCCCGGTTCAAGGCCATCCAGCAAGAGCTTTCGAGCCTGCAGTCCCGCTATGAGGAAAACCTGCTGGACGCGACCAACGCCTGGTGCCGGCAGGTCACCGACGAGGCCGAGCTCGCCGGCCTGCCGGAATCGGCGCGCGAGATGGCCGCGCAGGCGGCGAGCGAGCGTGAGCTCGACGGCTGGGCTCTGACCCTGGAGTTTCCGTCGTATTACGCAGTAATGACCTACGCCGACAGCCGTGACCTGCGCGAGGAGGTGTACAGCGCGTATAGCACCCGCGCCTCCGATCAGGGCGGTCATCCCGAGTGGGACAACTCGGACCTCATGGAACAGATTCTGGCCCTGCGCCACGAGGCCGCTCGCCTGCTCGGCTACGAGAGCTATGCCCACAAGTCCGTGGCTACCAAGATGGCCGACGACCCACAGACCATCCTCGAGTTCCTGCACGATCTGGCCGGGCGCAGCAAACCCGCCGCGGTGCGCGAGATCGAGGAGCTGCGCGCGTTTGCCGCCACGGAACTGGGGCTCGACGACCTGCAGGCCTGGGACATCGGCTACGCGAGCGAGAAGCTGCAGCAGCAGCGTTATGCCATCTCGCAGGAAGACCTCAAGCCCTACTTCCCGGTCGACCGGGTGCTGTCGGGCCTGTTCGAGCTGGTCGGCCGCCTCTACCAGGTAAGCGTGCGCCAGGCCGACCACGCCGACACCTGGCACCCCGACGTGCGCTTCTACGAGATCGTCGGGCCGGACGGCGAACTGCGCGCGCAGTTCTATCTCGACCTCTACGCGCGCTCGAAGAAACGCGGCGGGGCCTGGATGGACGATTGCATGGGGCGCATGCGCACCGCGGCGGGCGTGCAGTTGCCGGTGGCCTACATGACCTGCAACTCGACGCCGCCGGTGGGCGACAAACCCGCCCTGTTCACCCACGACGAGGTGATCACCCTGTTCCACGAGTTCGGCCACGGCCTGCACCACATGCTCACGCAGGTGGACTATCCTGCCGTGTCCGGCATCAACGGCGTGGAATGGGACGCCGTGGAATTGCCCAGCCAGTTCATGGAAAACTGGTGCTGGGAGCGCGAGGCCCTGGACCTGTTCGCCGCCCACTGGCAAACCGGCGAGAAGCTACCGGCCGCGCTCTTCGAGAAACTACTGGCGACCAAGAACTACCACGCCGCCATGATGATGGTGCGCCAGATCGAGTTCGCACTGTTCGACATGCGCATCCACCTCGAATACGACCCCGCACGGAGCGGGCGCATCCAGGAGATCCTCGACGAGGTGCGCGCCGAGGTGGCCGTGGTGCAACCGCCGGCCTTCAACCGGTTCCAGCACGGGTTCTCGCACATCTTCGCCGGCGGCTACGCGGCCGGCTACTACAGCTACAAGTGGGCCGAGGTGCTGTCGGCCGATGCCTTCGCACGATTCGAGGAGGAGGGTCTGTTCAATCCCGCGGTAGGCGCCGACTTCCTGCACGAGATCCTGGAGGTCGGTGGCACGCGCCCGGCGATGGAGTCCTTCCGGGCCTTCCGCGGGCGCGAGCCCGAGATTGATGCCCTGCTGCGCCACAGCGGGCTCGCGGCCTGACGCCAAGGAGTAGTCATGATGAAACGTCTGCTGATCGGGATGCTGATGCTCGCCGCGCTCGCCGCTGGCCCCGTCGCTGCCGAAACCATGTATGTCACCGACCAGCTGCGCCTCGGCGTATTCGCCGGCGAGGGCGCCACCGGCGAGCGGCTGAAACTGCTGTCCAGTGGCGACCGCCTGGAGGTGCTGGAACGGCGCCCCAACTTCGCCCGTGTCACCACGGATGACGGCGTCACCGGCTGGGTAAAGTCCGCCTTTCTCGTCAGCGACAAGCCGGCCGTGCTGATCGTGGCCGAGACCGACGCCGAGCGACAGGCAGCCGAGCAACGCATCGAGGCCCTGCGAGCCGAGTACGCCGACACCGACGCGGTGCACAATCGCCTGCGCGAAAGCCTCGAGACGGCCAACGCCACCATCAACTCGCTGGAGACCGAACTGGCCGGCTACCGCGCCGCCCGGGGCAACGTCCTGCGGCGCCTCGGTACCGACCTCGAGTTGCTCGGCCTGTTCGCCGTGGCCGTCATCGTGATGTTCGTGCTCGGCCAGTGGCTCGGGCGCCGACACCACGAAAAGCGATTGCGACAGCGTTTCGCCGGTTTGAGCCTGGGTGATTGAATGCAGGGCACAGGCCCTCGCGACCGAACGAGACACCGAACTACGCCATGAAGATTGCAAGCTGGAACGTCAACTCTCTGCGTGTGCGCCTGCCCCAGGTACTCGACTGGCTGGCCGACGCGAGGCCCGACATACTGGGCATCCAGGAAACCAAGCTCACCGACGAGAACTTTCCGGTCGTCGAGCTCGAGGCCGCCGGCTATGAGGTCGCCTACTCCGGACAGAAGACCTACAACGGCGTGGCGCTGCTGAGCCGCTCGCCGATCGAGGATGTCATCACCGACCTGCCCAATCTGCAGGATCCACAGCGGCGCATCCTCGGTGCCACCGTGGGCGGTGTGCGCGTGCTCAACCTCTACGTGGTCAACGGGCAGGAAGTCGGCTCCGAAAAGTTCGCCTACAAGCTCGACTGGCTGCAGCGGGTCACCGACTACCTCGCGCAGGACCTGCAGCGGCACGAGCGCTACGTGGTGATGGGTGACTTCAATATCGCCCCCACCGATGCCGATGTGCACGACCCGGAGCGCTGGCACGAGAAGATCCTCTGTTCCACACCGGAACGCGAGGCGCTGCAGAAGATCCTCGATCTCGGTTTCGTCGACACCTTCCGCCAGTTCGAGCAGGACGAGAACGTGTTCAGTTGGTGGGACTATCGCGCCGCCGGTTTTCGCCGCAACGCGGGCCTGCGCATCGACCTGGTGCTCGCGAGCCAGGCACTCGCGCAGAAGTGCACGGGGAGTTTCATCGACATCGCCCCACGTCGCCTCGAACGCCCCTCCGACCACGCCCCGGCCGTGGCCGAGTTCGATATCTAGGCCGCCGCCGTGAAATATCGCGATCTGCGTGACTTCATCGAGCTGCTGGAGAAACAGGGCGAGCTCAAGCGCATCACCGCCGAGGTCGATCCGAACCTGGAGATGACCGAGATCTGCGATCGCACGCTGCGCGCGGGAGGGCCGGCCCTGCTGTTCGAGAACCCGAAGGGGCACGACACGCCAGTGCTCGGCAACCTCTTCGGCACGCCGCGCCGCGTGGCGCTGGGCATGGGGGAGGACTCGGTCGAGGCACTGCGCGAGGTGGGCAGGCTGCTCGCCTTTCTCAAGGAACCGGACCCGCCCAGGGGCATGAAGGAGGCCTGGAAGACGCTACCCGTTTTCAAGAAGGTGCTCGACATGGCGCCGAAGACGGTGAAGAAGGCGCCCTGTCAGGAGGTGGTGATCGAGGCCGATGACGTGGATCTGGCGAAGATCCCGGTGCAGACCTGTTGGCCGGGCGACGCCGGCCCGCTCATCACCTGGGGGCTGGTGGTCACCAAGGGCCCGCTCAAATCCCGCCAGAACATGGGCATTTACCGTCAACAGGTGATCGGCCGGAACCGCGTCATCATGCGCTGGCTCTCGCATCGCGGCGGCGCGCTGGATTTTCGCGACTGGCAGGAGCGGCATCCGGGCGAACCCTTCCCGATCGCGGTGGCGCTGGGCGCCGACCCGGCCACCATTCTCGGCGCCGTCACGCCGGTACCGGACACTCTATCCGAGCATGCCTTCGCCGGGCTGCTGCGCGGCTCGCGCACCGAGCTGGTGAAGTGCCAGACCAGCGACCTGCTGGTGCCGGCCTCGGCCGAGATCGTGCTCGAGGGCGTGATCCATCCGAACGACATGGCCCCCGAAGGCCCCTTCGGCGATCACACCGGCTATTACAACGAGGTGGACGAGTTTCCCGTCTTCACCGTCGAGCGCATCACCAGCCGGAAAGACCCGATCTACCACAGCACCTACACCGGACGCCCGCCGGACGAGCCCGCCATCCTCGGCGTGGCGCTCAACGAGGTGTTCGTGCCCATCCTGCAAAAGCAATTTCCGGAGATCACCGATTTCTATCTGCCGCCGGAGGGCTGTTCGTACCGCCTGGCGGTGGTAAGTATGCGCAAACAGTACCCCGGTCACGCCAAGCGCGTGATGATGGGGGTATGGTCTTTCCTGCGCCAGTTCATGTACACCAAGTTCGTGATCGTCGTCGACGACGACGTGAACACGCGCGACTGGCAGGATGTGATCTGGGCCATGACCACGCGCATGGACCCGGCGCGGGATACCGTGCTGGTCGAGAACACGCCCATCGATTACCTCGACTTCGCCTCGCCCGTGTCTGGCCTCGGGTCCAAGATGGGGATGGATGCCACCAACAAATGGCCGGGCGAGACCGACCGCGAGTGGGGTACGCCGATCGTGATGGCGGCCGACGTGAAGGCACGCGTCGACGCCATCTGGGAGGAGCTCGGCATCGACTGAGGCCGCATGGCTGCGGATTCTCCTCCACGCATTACAGGCGGCCGCCGGGTCGCCTACGCTAATTCGTATCAGAGAGGGAGGGAATCGCATGCGCCACATCATGGTCCTCAACGCCAAGGGCGGGTCCGGCAAGACCACCATCGCCACCAATCTCGCCAGTTACTATGCGAGCCAGGGCAAGCAGGTGCTGCTGGCCGACTACGACCCGCAGGGTTCGAGTCTCGACTGGCTCAAGGCCCGCTCCAAGGGCCGGCCGCACATCCAGGGCGTGGCCGCGTGGAAGGGCACGATGCGCCCGGCGCGCAACACCGAGATCGTCATCATGGACCCGCCGGCGGCCGTGCACGGGCGCGACCTCGCGAACCTGCTGCGCAAGGCCGAGACCATCCTGATCCCGGTGCTGCCTTCGCCCATCGACATGCGTGCGGCGGCCGCCTTCGTCGAGACGGTGAAGGGCAGCGCGAGGGTGACGAAGAAACAGGCGAAGATCGCGCTCGTGGCCAACCGCGTGCGCGAATACACGAATATCTACCACGAGCTGGAGGCCTTCCTCGGCAAGCTCAAGGTGCCGGTCGTGGGGCATTTGCGCGACAGCATGAACTATATACGTGCCGCCGAACGCGGGCTGGGCATTTTCGAGCTCGGTCCGGCCGCCAGCCAGATCGATCGCGAGCAGTGGCAGTCCGTGATCCGCTGGCTCAACAGCAAGCGCAGCCGACCCTGAGGCGGCTGCCGGATACTCATGTCGACATTCCAAGGAGAGTCCCCGATGCGTCACCCGGTCCTCGCCGCCGCCCTGGCCGCGACCCTGATCCTGCCTCTTGCCCCCGCCCTCGCGGCCGACGCGGCGCGCAGCCTCGACCTGGCCACGCCCACGGCGACGGCCAAGCAGGACCTCGCACGCCACGAGGTCTTCGCCCGCGCGCTCGAGGCGGAACTCAACGACGGCAGGGCCGCGCGTTTCAACGCCGCCTTCGACCAGGACAGCTTCCTCGAACGCGTGCTCGCCGGCCTGCCGGAGAGCCGGGAGCTGCGTGAGGTGCGCGATGGCATGCAGCAGGGTCTGGCGCGTGTCGGCCAGTCGCTGCTGCAGCGCATGAACCCGGACTACGCCTTCAAGTACCTGCGCAGCCGCAGCCGCAACGGCAACGTCGCGCTGCTGTTCCGCATCGACCTCGGCGACGAGGGGCTCAATTACATGGAGCTCGAGACCGTGCAGCAGGGCGAGGAGATGCGCATCGTTGACTGGTACGACCACGCCAGCGCCCAGACCTATAGCGATGCGGTGCGGCAGGCCCTGCTCGTGATCCTGCCGCTGGACCGCAACGCGCTGGAACGCATGCTCGGCGTGAAGTCCGCTGACGACGCCACCGTCAAGCAGTTCCTCGAGCTGTCCAACCTGCAGCGCGACCGCCGCTTCGACGAGTGGCTGGAGCGTTACGAAGACCTGCCGAAAAAGGTGCGCGAGTCGCGTACCATGGTGCTGCTGCGCGTGTTCAACGCCAACAGCAGCGGCAACGAGGAGGCCTATCGCCAGGCGCTGGACGCGGCCGCCCACCAGTTCGGCGACCAGCCCGAGATGGCGCTCCTGCTCGTCGACCACTATATCTACGGGGGCGACTGGGACCGCGCCCATCAGGCGCTGGATGACCTCAACCGCTACACCGGCGGCGACGCCGCCATCGACGGCATGCGCGCCAACATCTACCTGCTGGCCGAGGACGACGCCAACGCCCTGCGCTGGGCGCAGCGTGCCATCGACGGCGACGCAGATTACGAGGAGGCCTACTGGACCCGCCTGCAGGCCAACGTCAACCAGGGGTACTTCGATGCCGCCACGGACGACCTGCGTGTGCTGGTCGCGCGCTTCGAGTACGAATTCGATGTCGAGCAGCTGGCCTCGCTGGAGGGGTACCAGGCGTTCGGGCGTTCCGCGCCCTTCCGCCGCTGGGCCGAGGGGCAGTAAGTAGTGCACCGCGTGCTGGCCGTCCTGCTGGCCGTCCCGCTACTCCTGTTGGGCGGCTGTGGCGGCGAGCCCACCCCCGAGGAGCGGATCCGCGCGCTGCTGGCTGCGGCGGAACAGGCTGCCGAGGCGCGCAACACGGGCGACGTCATGGCGTTCGTCGCCGCAGACTACGCGGATGCGCGGGGCAACACCCGCGACGACCTGCGTAACTACCTGCGGGCCCTGTTCCTGCGCTACCAGTCGGTGTACCTGCTGGTCCGGGTCGCCGCCATCGACGCAGGGGAGGGGCGCGCGGCCATCACCGTGTTCGTCGCCATGGCGGGCCAGCCGCTCACCGAGGCCAATGCCTTCATGTTGCGGGCCGATGTGCACCGCCTGGATCTGGTCCTGGCCGAGCGTGCCGGCGAGTGGCGCGTGACCGGCGCCGACTGGCGTCGCGCCGCTCGCGAGGACCTGCTCGGGCCAGGAAACACGGCAGGGGGCTGAGGCCCCCGCCAGACTGTCGCCAACCGGCAAGGAGGACAGGCCATGTCCCACACCGTCGTCGTCATGGGCGCAAGCCCCAAACCGCACCGCTATTCCAACCGGGCCCTGCGCCTGCTGCGCGAGAAGGGATACGACGTGATTCCGGTACATCACCACGCGGAGAAGATCGAGGGCCTCGACGTGGTCCACCGCCTGGCGGACATCGACCGTCCCATCGACACCCTCACCCTGTACATCGGCCCGGCGCGGGTCCAGCCGCTGATAGACGATATCGTCCAGGCGCGGCCGGGACGCGTGATCATCAACCCGGGCACCGAGGATGCCAATCTGCTCAAGCACCTGGAGGATGCGCACATACCCTACGAGGAGGCCTGTACCCTCGTCATGCTACAGCACGGTAACTTCGACCCCGCCCATTGAACCCGCTGGACGCCGACAGTGCGCCGGCCGCGGTTCTCGTCAGCGCCTTCCTCTCCGCCACGCTGCTGCCGGGCGCCTCGGAGATCACCGTGCTGGCGGCGCTCGACGCCGGGGTCGATCCCGGGCTGATCCTGCTGCTCGCGACCCTTGGCAACACCCTCGGTGGAATGAGTTCCTGGCTGCTGGGGCTGCTCTTCAGCCGCGTGGGACGCGAGACCGTCCTGCGCCATGCGCGTCGGCGTCAGGCCCTGGGGCTGATGCAGCGCTGGGGCTGGCCCTTCCTGCTGCTGTCCTGGGCGCCGGTGATCGGCGACGCCCTGTGCCTGGCCGCTGGCTGGCTGCGCGTCAACGCCGTGCTCGCGGCGCTGGCCATGGCGGTCGGCAAGGGCTTGCGTTATCTTGCCCTTATTGAGCTCTATCTCTGGGCATGACAAGAACCGCACAAGGAACCCGCATGGCCATCCTCATCCTCATGACCGACGGCGTCGCTACCCACAAGTTCGCCCTCGACCAGGCCGTGACCACCATCGGCCGGTCCCCGCAGAACGACATCCACATCGACGACCCGCTGGTGAGCGGGCGACATGCCGTGATCGAGCGTCTCGGTGCGGACGAGGCCAGTGGTTACCAGCTGCGCGACCTCGACAGCACCAACGGTTCCTTCGTCAACGAGCAGAAGGTCGCGACCCAGGCCCTCAGGCACGACGACCAGTTGCGCTTCGGGCTGCACACCTTCAAGTTCGTCGGTGATCAGCTCGTCGACATCGAAAAGACCAAGAAGATCAAGAAGAGCTGGATTCCCGGTGTGTACTACACCAGCGACTAGCCGATCGCCCGGTCCATGACCCCCAGCCCATCGAGAGCGACCGACGACCCGGCCCTCTGGCAGTTTGTCCCGCTAGCGGAGTTCACTCTCCCCGCCGTGCCTCCCGGGGAGCTGGCTACCCGCAAGCTGGCTGACTTCTGGCACCGGCTGCGCAGTGACGCGGCCCACGCCGAGGCCCCGGCCCGGGCCGAGGAAGATCTGCGCGCGCTGGCCGGAATCCGCCTGGAGCACCTGGTCCCGCCCATCGACTGGGCCGCGGCCGTCCCGGCGCTGGACCAGCTGCTGGCCGACTGGACGGCATCACCCGCACCCTCGGCCCCTGTGCGCTTTCTGGTCGGTCCCCCCCCACGCCGGGCAGGCCGATATCCTGCGCCTGTGGGCCGCCCGCCATGGCTACACACCGGTCGTCGCACCCGCGCCCGAGCAGGTGCTCGCCGGCGACATGGCCTGGCTCGATGCCTGGCCGGTGAACGGGGCGGGCTGGGTGCTGCCCGAACTCGAGCGCTGCTTCCTGCGCCATGCCCGGGGCCTGGACCTGGTGCGGCGGTTGCTCGAGGCGGCGGTGGCTGGCCGTCTCGGCCGCGGAATCATCGCGTGTGACAGCTGGGCCTGGGCCTTCCTGCAGCGTGTCTGGGCGATCCCTCAGCCCGAGGTGTACACGTTGCAGGCCTTCGACGCCAACCGCCTGGCCGTGCACCTTCTCAACCCCGCGTCGGCCGGCGCGGGGCATGGCCTGTGGGTGCGAAATGCACGTACCGGGGAGGACGTCCTGCCCCTGGGCGATGTCGAGGGCGGCGTTCCCGCAAGTGACGAAATGCGGCGCCTGGCCGCCCATTGCCGCGACAACCCGGGTATCGCCTGGCGCTACTGGCGCAGTCACCTGCGCACCGAGCCCGATCCCTCCGCTGCCGACATCGATGCGGAGAACGGCCAGCCCGCGGACGCGTGGCCCGCCGATACCGATACGATGTGGTGGTCGAGTGGGCGCGATCCCGTGATGCCGGCGGATACCGGCGATGACATGGCCTTCGTGCTGCATGGGCTGTTGCTGCACAACGGCCTGCCGGAGGAGCTGCTGGCCCGGCTCATGCCGCTGTCCCGCGACCAGTTGGGGGCGGTGCTCCAGCGACTCGCGCGCCTCGGCCTGGTCGAATGCGATGTGCGGCCCTGGCAGGTCGCCCCGCTGGGCTATACGGCCGCGCGCGATTTCCTGCGTGGGCGCGGGTACCTCGTGGACGCATTCTGAGATCGCGATGAACGATACCGACACCTTCGTACAGATTTTTCGCGCCCTCACCGGCGAGGCACTGCTCGATATCGGCCTCATCGCCGGCACCGCGCTCCTGCTGATCGTCGGCTTCGGCCGGCTGCTACCCTGGCTGGCCGACAAGTTCCACGGCAAGCCGCGCCTCTACCTGCTGGCCAGCGTGCCGTTGCTGCGCATGCTTATCATCGCCCTGGCCCTGCTCGTCATCATCCCGCGCGTGATCGAGCCCACCCCGCAGAACATGCTGGCGGTGTTGGGAGCGGCGGGACTGGCCTTCGGTTTCGCGTTGAAGGACTACGTCAGCAGCCTGATCGCCGGGGTTGTCGCTCTGCACGAATTCCCATATCGGCCGGGGGACTGGATCGAGGTGGGCGGGGCCTACGGCGAGGTGAAGCATATCGGCATGCGCACCGTCGAGATCGTCACCCAGGACGATACCGTGGTCTTCATCCCGCACCTCAAGATCTGGAACGAACAGATTGCCAACGCCAACGACGGTGGCTCCCATCTGCAGTGCGCAGCCGACTTCTATCTGCAACCCGATCACGACGCTGCGGCGGTCCAGCATCTCCTCCACGACGTCGCCCTGAGCAGCCCCTACCTGCAGCTCGACATGCCGGTGTCGGTCAGCGTGGGAACAGCCCTAGGGGACGCATTACCACATCCGGGCCTACCCCATCGATCCTCGTCAGCAGTTCCAGTTCGTCACGGATCTCACCGTTCGCGGCAAGGCCGAGCTGTCGGCCCTGGGCATCGGTGCCGCCGCCGCGCCCGTGGTATCGGCCGACGCCTGAGCGCACACCATGGACGGGCGGCAGTGCTCGTGCAGGCGCGCGTGCCTGAGCGTGACGCCGAGTGTCTTGATGCGACCATTGCGCTTACGTCGCGATTCGCGCCCCACTCAGCCAGGGCGTACCGAGTTTCCGCTCTCTATGCTCGCCTCAACCGTGGCCTTCGGACCAATTGATCGTCTTGAAGCGGATGGGTGACGCCGCGTGAAGGGTCGGGTGAGTCAATGTCGGGCCGAGGTCCATGGAGATGCTCTGCGCTCCCGCCGGGAGCGGCGTGTCGAAGGCAATCAGCACCGAGTAGCGACCCCCCTTTAAAACTGGTGAGGCGAAAGTCCGAGTTTAGCGGCACCAGCCACTCGGACGCGTGGCTTCTCCGTTTCGTGTTCAGGTCGATGGTCAGTCACAGCCGGGTAGCTCGTGTCGGCGCAATTCGCCAAGAGTATGGGGTGTCGTGGCTCGAGCCATGGCCGGCGGCGTATCTCCGCTGTACGGGAAATGCGCAAAACCTCCCGTGACGGTGGCTCGCGAAACCCATCGGCTCGAGCGACCCGTCATCGGGACGTGCCCCGTTCTGTAAGACATGCGGCGAGGCCGGATCTCAAATCCGGATAGCGTAACCGCGCGCCCAGCGACTTGATCTTCGCTGTGGTCATACGCCGCGACTCACTCAGGTACGACAACATGGCAGGCGTGAACGTCCGGCGCGCATCTTCCATCGTTACGCATGGCGGCCGTGGTTTTCCGATGGCGTCGGCCACCTGGTAGAAGTAATCGGTCATGGTACTGGGACTATCGTCCGCGACATTGTAGACGTTACCCGCGGTACCCTTGTCCGAGACCAGCATGCACATCATGGCCAGATCGTCGGCGTGGATGCGGTTGGTATAGGGTGCCTCCTCGGGACAGATCACCGTCACCTGGTCGAGCCGGTCGACGGGCAGCCGCCCGGGGCCGTAAATGCCACCCACGCGCAGGATCATAACGGCACTGCCGGCGCGCCCGCCATAGGCGAGCAGCTGTTGCTCGGCGTCCAGCCGTCGACGCGCACGGTCGGTTTGCGGTCGTGGTGGCGTTGTTTCGTCCACCCATGCTCCATCGCGATCCCCGTAAACCCCGGAGGTGCTGATGTAGACCAGACGAGGGGCCGGTGGAAGCTGGTCGAGCAGGGCGCGGGTACGTGCGTCGGTCGTACCGTCAGGTTGCGGTGGGGCGAAATGATAGACGAGGTCTGCCGCCGGCAGCGCGGACGCGATGTGGTCCAGATCCAGCACCAACGGCTCGATGCCCTCGTGCACCAGCAGCCTCGCACTGGTATCCGACCGCACCACGCCGATCACGCGATCGCCGCGCGCGCGGTGCAGCCGCGCCACGCGACGCCCGATATCCCCACAGCCGATGATAAGCACAGCGGTCACGGGTTTTTATCCCCCCGGAAATAGGCGAAAATCCCCGGCCCCGCCTTCGACACGACAAGGGACCGGCATGAGCTTCATCGTCACCATACAACCGAGCGGCCACCAGTTCACCTGCGAGGATGACGAGACCGTCCTCGACGCGGCGCTGCGCCAGGGTTACGCGCTGCCCTACGGCTGCCGCAACGGCGCCTGCGGGTCCTGCCTGGGCAAACTCCTGCAGGGCGAGGTGGACTACGGTGCGGTGAAGCCGCCGGCCATCAACGACAAGGACATCGCCGAGGGCAAGGCCCTGTTCTGCCAGGCCCTGCCGTTGTCCGACCTCGAGATCGAGGTGCGCGAGATCGGCGCGGCCAAGGACATCGTGATCAAGACCCTGCCGGTGCGGGTGATCGGGCTCAACCGGCTCAACCACGACGTGATGGAGATGCGCGTCAAGCTGCCGGCCACCGAGCGCCTGCAGTTCCTCGCCGGCCAGTACATCGACATCCTGCTGAAGGACGGCCGCCGCCGCAGCTTCTCGCTGGCCAACGCCCCCCACCAGGACGAGTACCTGGAGCTGCACCTGCGCCACGTGCCGGGTGGCGACTTCACCGACCATGTCTTCAACGAGATGAAGGAAAAGGCCCTGCTGCGCATCGAGGGCCCGCTGGGCAGCTTCTTCCTGCGCGAGGATTCCGAACGCCCGGTGATCCTGGTGGCCGGCGGCACCGGCTTCGCCCCCATCAAGGGCATCATCGAGCACGCCATCGCCCACGGCGACACCCGGCCCATGCTCCTCTACTGGGGGGCGCGGGCGAGGGAAGACCTGTACCTCAACGACCTCGCAGAAGGCTGGGCCGACGCGCATGCAAACATCAGCTACGTGCCCGTGCTCTCCGAACCGAAACCCGAGGACGCCTGGAGCGGACGCAGCGGTTTCGTGCACGACGCCGTGGTCGCCGATCACCCCGACCTGTCGGGCTTCGACGTCTACATGGCCGGGCCCCCGCCCATGATCCAGGCCGCCCGCGCCGCCTTCGGCGAATGCAGCCTGCCCGATGAACAGCTCTACTACGACTCCTTCGACTACAGCGCCGACGCGAAGCAGGGCGGGTGACGCCCCGCCGCGCCGGCACCGGCTTCAGGCGGTACGCTGGCGTCCCTCGTCCCCAAGCGCCTCGCGCAACCCGTTCGTGGCCGTGACCATGGCGCGCAGCGCCGCCTCCACCTCGGGCCAGCCGCGGGTCTTGAGCCCGCAGTCCGGGTTGACCCATAACCGTTCGGCCGGGATCCGGTCCAGCGCCTTTTCCAGCCGCGCGCGGATCTCGTCCGCCGTCGGCACGTTGGGCGTGTGGATGTCGTAGACGCCCGGGCCGATGTCGTTGGGGTAGGCGAAGTCCTCGAAGGCCTCCAGCAGGGCCATGTCCGAACGCGAGGCCTCGATGGTGATCACGTCCGCATCCAGCGCGGCGATGGCCTCGATGATGTCGTTGAACTCGGCGTAGCACATGTGGGTGTGGATCTGGGTGTCGTCCGCCACCCCGGAGGCAGTGATGCGAAAGCAGCGCACCGCCCAGTCGAGGTATTCACCCCAGTCCCGTTGGCGCAGCGGCAACCCCTAGCGCAGGGCGGGCTCGTCGATCTGGATGATGCCGATGCCGGCCGCCTCCAGGTCGCAGACCTCGTCGCGCAGGGCCAGGGCGATCTGCTCGCAGCTGCGTGCGCGCGGCTGGTCGTCGCGCACGAAGGACCACTGCAGCATGGTCACCGGTCCCGTGAGCATCCCTTTCATGGGGCGGCCGGTGAGCGACTGGGCATAGCGTGACCAGGCCACCGTCATCGCGGCCGGCCGCTGCACGTCGCCATAGATGATCGGAGGTTTCACGCAGCGCGAGCCATAGGATTGCACCCATCCGTGGCGCGTGAAGGCGTAGCCCTCGAGCTGCTCACCGAAGTACTCCACCATGTCGTTGCGCTCCGGCTCCCCGTGCACCAGCACGTCCAGCCCCAGCGCCTCCTGCCGTTCGACCGCCTCGCGGATGCTGGCCTGCATGGCGGCCTCGTAGGCTGCCGCGTCGATCCGACCCTGTTTGAATGCCTGCCGGGTGCGGCGGATCTCACCCGTCTGCGGGAAGGAGCCGATGGTGGTGGTGGGCAGCAGTGGCAGCCCCAGCCGCGCCTGCTGCGCGCGTTTGCGCATGCCGAACGGGCTCTTGCGCCGGTCGACGTCGGTCGGCAGCGAGGCCAGTCGCCTAGCCACCTCGGGGCGGTGGATGCGCGGCGAGCGACGCCGTGACGCGAGGGCTGCCTCGCTCCGGCGCAGGGCCTCGACATCGCCCTGGGTCGGCTCCGCGGTGGTCGCCAGCCGCGCCAGCAGGCTCACCTCGTCGAGCTTCTGGCGCGCGAAGGCGAGCCAGGCGCGCAGCGCCGCGTCCAGGTCCGGTTCGTGATCGAGGTCCTGCGGGACGTGCAGCAGGGAACAGCTCGGCGCGAGCCAGAGACCGTCGGGTCGTCGCGCCAGGACCTCGGCGATGTGCGCGCGAGCGGCCTGCAGGTCGCAACGCCACACGTTGCGGCCGTCGACCACGCCGAGCGACAGCTGCTTGTAGGCCGGCAGGTGGTCGAGCACGCGCGTGAGCTGGTCGGGTGCGCGGGCAAGATCAATGTGCAGGCCATCCACCGGCAACCGGCAGGCCAGCGCGGTGATGTCACCGAGCTCGCCGAAATAGGTGGCGAGCAGGCGCTTCAGGCCGGGGGTTTGCAGGCGGTGATAGGCGGTCTCGAACGCCTGCCGCCAGGGCGCCGGCAGGTCGAGCACCAGGATGGGCTCGTCGATCTGCACCCAGGTGCAACCCAGCGCCGCCAGCTCGGCCAGCAGCTCGCCGTAGACGGGCAGCAGGGCGTCGAGCAGGGCGAGGCGGTCGCCGTCGTCGGCCATCTTGCCGAGCCAGAGCCAGGTGAGTGGCCCCAGGATCACCGGCTTGGCGTCCAGTCCCAGCGCCTGTGCCTCGCGCACCTGGGCGAACAGGCGTTCGCCGTGCAAGCGGAACGACTGCCCGCTGTGCAGCTCCGGGACCAGGTAGTGGTAGTTGGTGTCGAACCACTTGGTCATCTCCAGCGCAGGCGTGGCCTCGGGGTCATCATCGTGGGCGCGGCCGCGGGCCATGCGGAAGTAGCCCTCGAGCGGATTCGCCTGCGCACCGAAGCGCGCCGGAGCAGCGCCCAGCAAGAGGGTGGTGTCGGCAACGTGGTCGTAGAGCGAGAAGTCGCCCACCGGTACCCAATCCATGCCCGCCGCACGTTGTTCCCGCCAGTGGCGTTCGCGCAGCGCGCGCCCCGCGGCCTCAAGCCCGGCCGCGTCCAGCTCGCCGCGCCAGTAGCCTTCGAGCGCGAACTTGAGTTCGCGCCGTGCGCCGATGCGCGGATAGCCCAGGTTGTGTGTCGTGATGCGTTTCGTGTCCATGCCAGAACCCCTGGTTGTATGACTTGTCGTGGGAGCAGTCTGGCGGGATACTTTCATGGAATCCATTTCATATTTTTCAGTTATTCATGAATCCTATTCATAACCCGGTGGAGTTGCGGCACCTGCGTACCCTCGTCGTGCTGCGCGAGGCCGGCAGCCTCGTGGCGGCGGCCGAGCGGCTGCACCTCACCCAGTCGGCCCTCTCGCACCAGCTCAAGGCTCTGGAACACCAGCTCGGCCTGCCCCTGTTCACGCGCAACAGTCGTCCGCTGGCCTTCTCCGAGGCCGGGCTGCGCCTGCTCGCACTGGCCGACGAGCTGCTGCCCCGCGTGCGCGCGGCCCACCAGGCGCTCGAGCGCCTGGCCAGTGGTAGTGTCGGACGCCTGTACCTGGCCCTGGAATGCCATGCCTGCTTCGACTGGCTCATGCCCGCACTCGACCGCTATCAGGCGGACCATCCCCGGATCGAGGTCGATCTCACGCTGTCTTTCCCGGGCGACACCCTGCCGGCGCTGACGCGTGGCGATATCGACCTGGTCATCACCGCCGATCCTCAGGCGCGACGGGACGTGGCCTACCGGCCGCTGTTCGGCTACGAGAGCGTGCTGGTGATGTCGCCCCGCCATCGGCTGGCCGCGCGGGATCACGTGCGCCCGGAAGACCTGCGCGGGGAGACCCTGGTGACCTATCCCGTGGAGCCCGAGCACCTAGACGTCTGGTCGCGCTTCCTGGCGCCGGCAGGGGTGGTGCCGGCCGAGTGGCGTCGAACCGAACTCACACCCATGCTGCTGCAGCTGGTGGCCAGCGGTCGCGGGGTGGCGGCGCTGCCCCGCTGGGCCGTGGCCGACGAGCTGGGGCGCGGCTACCTGCTCGCCCGACCCCTGGGACCACAGGGCCTGCACGCCACCCTCTACGCCGCCATGCGCGCCGGCGAGGCCGGTCTCCCGCACCTGGCGGCCTTCGTGGCGCGGGCACAGGACACCTGCCTCGCGCAGCTTGCCGACGTGCACGCGGTGGACGAGCCCCGCTGAAACGGTGCTTGCGATCGCCGTAAAACCCCTATATCTTGTAGCCAAGCTCCGGTTGTACCCCTATCCCTAGGGGTACAGGCAACAGGGAACCCGGTGAGAATCCGGGACTGACGCGCAGCGGTATGGGGGAACGAAGGTCGCAAGGTACGTCGCCAAGCACGTACCGGGCACTGTCCTGACGGGATGGGAAGCCGCGACGGTAGGTTCCAGGCAATGCCCCCGAGTCCGAAGACCTGCCTGAGCCCGGCGGCCCGCTGGCCGCCCGACCCTCGCCTTCGCGTAACAGGCGTCGGGGATGAAGGCCCGTGCCCGGCTACAACGCCCGAACGACCGATCCTTTCCTCCCCCGCAACTGTCATGTGTTAGGCGCCGACAACACCCGCCGCGTCGACGCGGCGACTCCGAACGGACCCTGGGAGGCGCAGATGCACACCGAACAGATCGACTCGACCCCGCGGCCGCTGGCCGCGGCCCCGGCTGACCCCACACCCCGACCCGAGACGGGTACCCCGCATCCCCAGGTGATGCGCCGCAATGGCAGCGTGACGGCCTTCGATGCGGGCAAGATCAGTGTTGCCCTGACCAAGGCGTTCCTGGCGGTGGAGGGTGGCCAGGCCGCGGCATCAAAGCGCATTCACGAGACCGTGGCGGCCCTGACCCGCGACGTGGCGGAGGTCCTGCTGCGGCGGCTGCCGGCGAATGCGGCCCTGCACATCGAGGACATCCAGGACCAGGTGGAGCTGGCGTTGATGCGCAACGGCCACCACAAGGTGGCGCGCGCCTACGTGCTCTACCGCGAACAGCGTGCCCTGGAGCGCGCGGCCACGCGTGCCGACACCGCATCCGGCGGCGAGACGCCGACGTTGCACGTCCGGCTGGCGGACGGCGCCACGCGCCCGGTGGACCTGGCCCATATCGAGGTCCTGGTGGCCGAGGCCTGCGAAGGGCTCGATGGCGCGGACCGTGCGCGGCTGCTGGAGGAATGCCGCCGCAACCTGTTCGACGGCATGAGCGAGGCCGACCTGGGCAATGCCCTGGTGATGAGCGCGCGGGTGCTCATCGAGCAGGACCCGCACTACTCACAGGCGGCGGCCCGTCTGCTGCTGAACCACCTGCGCCACGAGGCGCTCGGTTTCCTGTCCGGCCATGCGGCCGACGGCACGCGGGCGGCCATGGCCGAGGCCTATCCCGAGTACTTCATGCGTTACCTCGCACGCGGTGTCGAGCTCGAGCTGCTCGACCCCGAACTGCGGCGCTTCGATCTCGCGCGCCTGGGACAGGCGCTGCGACCCGAACGCGACGAACAGTTCACCTACCTCGGCCTGCAGACGCTCTATGACCGGTACTTCCTGCACAGCCGGGGTGTGCGCTTCGAGCTGCCCCAGGCCTTCTTCATGCGTGTGGCCATGGGCCTGGCCATGCACGAGATCGATCGCGAGGCCCGTGCCATCGAGTTCTACGAGCTGCTCTCGTCCTTCGACTTCATGTGCTCCACGCCGACCCTGTTCAACGCCGGCACCCTGCGGCCGCAGCTGTCGTCCTGCTATCTCACCACCGTGCCCGACGACCTGGAGGGCATCTACAACGCCATCCGCGACAATGCGCTGCTGTCCAAGTTCGCCGGCGGGCTGGGTAACGACTGGACGCGGGTGCGCGGTCTGGGCGCCCACATCAAGGGTACCAACGGCAGCTCGCAGGGGGTGGTGCCGTTCATGAAGGTCGCCAGCGACACGGCCGTGGCCGTGAACCAGGGTGGCAAGCGCAAGGGCGCGGTCTGTGCCTACCTGGAGACCTGGCACATCGACATCGAGGAGTTCCTCGAGCTGCGCAAGAACACGGGCGACGAGCGTCGCCGCACCCACGACATGAACACCGCCAACTGGATCCCCGACCTGTTCATGAAGCGCGTGGCCGAGGAGGGCGAGTGGAGTCTGTTCTCGCCCGACGAGGTGCCGGACCTGCACGACCTGTACGGTGCGGCATTCGAGGCGCGCTACTGCGAGTACGAGGACCGGGCCGCGCGCGGCGAGCTGCGGGTACACAAGCGGGTCAGGGCCGTGGACCTGTGGCGCAAGATGCTCGGCATGCTGTTCGAGACCGGGCATCCCTGGATCACCTTCAAGGATCCCTGCAACCTGCGCTCGCCGCAGGGCCATGCAGGCGTCGTGCATTCGTCGAACCTGTGCACCGAGATCACCCTCAACACCGCCGATGACGAGATTGCCGTGTGCAACCTCGGCAGCATCAACCTGGTGCGCCACATGAGCGACGGCGCACTCGATCACGACAAGCTGCGGCGCACCGTGCGCACCGCCATGCGCATGCTCGACAACGTCATCGACTACAACTTCTACAGCGTGCCGCAGGCGCGCCGCTCCAACCTGCGCCATCGCCCGGTGGGGCTGGGCCTGATGGGATTCCAGGACGCGCTCTACCTCGCGCGCCTGCCCTATGCCTCCGAGGCGGCCGTGGACTTCGCCGACGCGTCCATGGAGGCCATCAGCTACTACGCCATCGAGGCCTCCAGCGACCTGGCCGCCGAGCGCGGGCGCTACGCGAGCTTCGAGGGATCACTCTGGAGCCAGGGCGTGTTGCCCATCGATTCCATCGCGCGCCTGGCGGCAGAGCGCGGCGGCTACCTCGACGTGGACCGGGAGACGCGCCTGGACTGGGAGGCGCTGCGTGAGCGTGTACGCAGCCAGGGTATGCGCAATTCCAACACCATGGCCATCGCGCCCACCGCCACCATCGCCAACATCTGCGGCGTGTCGCAGTCCATCGAGCCCACGTACCAGAACCTGTTCGTCAAATCGAACCTCTCCGGCGAGTTCACCGTGGTCAACCCCTACCTGGTGCGCGACCTCAAGGCGCTCGGTCGCTGGGACGAGGTCATGATCAACGACCTCAAGTACTACGACGGGTCGGTCGCCGCGATCGGCGCCGTGCCCGAAGAACTGCGTGCGCTCTATGCCACCGCCTTCGAGCTCGATCCGCGCTGGCTGGTCGAGGCCGCAGCGCGGCGGCAGAAGTGGCTGGACCAGGCCCAGTCCCTCAACCTCTACCTGGCCGAACCCTCGGGTCGCAAGCTCGACGCGCTGTACAAGCTCGCCTGGGTGCGTGGTCTGAAGACCACCTACTACCTGCGTTCCATGGGCGCGACCCACGTGGAAAAAACGGCCGGGCCCGTTGCCGAGGCGCCGACGGCCTGCTCGATACTCGATCCCGATTGCGAGGCCTGCCAGTGAAGCCCCAACCGAACACGGAGACGCGAACATGCTGAACTGGGACGATCCGATCGCGGCCGTCACCGGCCGCGCGACACGGGAACCCCCGGCGACCGCTGCCGAGGACGACGGCCGGGCCACGGAGCCGACCGCCGAGGGGAGCCCGCGGCCGGTGAACGCCGAGGACAAGCGCGTGGTCAACGGCCTGACCGACATCAACCAGCTCGCGCCCTTCAAGTACCCGTGGGCGTGGAACTACTTCATCAATGCCAATCGCAACCACTGGACGCCGCTCGACATCAACATGGCCTCCGACGTGCACGACTATCACCATCGCCTGACGCTGGAGGAGCGGCACGTGTACGAGAACGTGCTCGCCTATCTCACCACTTCCGACATCCTGGCCATGCGCAACATCGGCCTGGCGGTGATGGAGAAGATGAGTGCGCCGGAGCTGCAGATCTATCAGGCACGCCAGGTCTACGAGGAATCCCTGCACACCTGGACCTACCAGCACTGCATCGAAACCCTCGGTCTGGACCAGCAGGAGATCTACAACCGCTACCGCGTGGTGCCCGAGATCCACGGCAAGATCCGCATCGCCAACCGCCGCCTGGAGTCGGTGATGCGCCCGGACATCGATCTCACCCGGCGCGACGACCTGATGGACTTCCTGCTGGCCTACATCTTCTTCGCCGGCGTGTTCGAGGGCTGCTGGTTCTACAACGGGTTCACGCCCATCTTCGCCCTGCAGCGCCGGGGGCTGATGAAGGGGAGCGCCGAGCAACTGCAGTACATCATGCGCGACGAGGTCATGCACGTGAGCTTCGGCATCCGGGTGGCGAAGCAGATCATGCTGGAGGAAAACATCCGGCCGGAGGCGCGCGCCATGGAAGCGATGTGGGCGGAGGCCGAGGCGGCCGAGGCGGCCTATGCGCGTTACCTGCTGCCCGATCCGATCCTCGGCTACAGCGCCGACATGCACAGTGCTCAGTTCCGCTTCGTGGCCAACCGGCGTGCCCGCCAGCTCGGCCTGGACGAGCCGTTCCCGGGCGCCGAGAACGTGCTGCCCTGGCTGGACGAGCAGTCGAACCTGAGAAAGGAGAAGAACTTCTTCGAGACGCGGGTCACCGAGTACCAGGCCGGCGGGGCGCTCAGCTGGGACTAGACCGGGTGGATGTCCGGCAGGTCCTGCTCCTCGCCTTCCTCGCGGGGGCGTGGCAGGGCCTCACGGCGCGGGGCCGTCAGGCGGGGCGGCTCGGTGTGGCCGGTGACGGCCAGCTCCAGCCCGGCGCGGTAGTAAGCGTCGGCGTGCTCGGGCTCCTTGAGCGTGGCCGACAGGCGCGCAAGCTCGTAATAGGTCTCGGCCTGAGGGCCGATGGCCAGGCTCGCGTCGAGGTAGGCGCGGGCCTTGCCCCAGAGCTGGGCCTGCAGGGCAAGCCGGCCGAGTGTAAGCAGCAGCGTGGCATCCTCGCCGTGCCGCTGTACCCAGCCTTCCGCCTCGCGCAGGGTACGGTCGGGGCGGTCGAACTGCACGCGCCCGTAGAGGCGCACCAGTTCGTCGTCCCAGCCCTTCGCGAGCGTGGACTTGAGCACGTTGCCGGCGGCCTCGTGATCCTCCAGCTCGATCAGGGCGCGGGCATAATGGGCGATAAGGTCCGGACGCTGGCGGGAGTCGCGCGGCAGCTGTTTCCAGATATTGACCAGCGTGGCGCGGTTGCCGTCGTGGGCGGCGGCCAGCAGTTCGGCCTCGACGGCCACCGTCTCGAAGCGCTCGAGTTCCTGCTCCTCGAACAGCTTGCGTCGACGCAGGGTGGGCAGCAGCTCCATCAGTCCCTGCCAGTCCTCGAGCTTGAGATAGAGCCGGGCCAGCAGGCGCAGGGCGTAGCCGTGGCGTGGCGCCACGTGCTTGAGGTGATTCAGCGTGGCGAGTGCCGGTTCGAGCTGGTCGTGGGCGAGTTGCAGCTCGGCCTGGGTGAGGCTCACGGCGACGTCGGCCCTGGCGTCGCTCTCGATCGCCCAGCGCAGGTAGTCATCGCGTCGGTCATAGGCGCCCTGGAGCTGCGCGGCGCGGGCGGCGGATAGGTAGTTGAGCAGGGGGGTGTCGCTACGCCGGGCACTGCGGATGAGCAGGCGTTCGGCCTTGGCGAAACGCCCTTCGGCCATCTCGATGAGGCCTCGTACCAGGCCCTTGCGGTCACGATCAGCCAGACGGCGCCGGTTCATCTCGCGCAGCTGGCCGGGTAGCTGCCACAGGCTGACGAGGAAGCGCACCAGCACGTACAGGGCGACCAGACCCGCCACCGTGAGCGGCAGGAAATACTGCATCGGCATCTCGACGCTGCGGTTGCCGTAGGCGAAGAGCACGAAGCCCTGTTCGGTCAGGAAGGCGTGCGTGAACACGGCTGTGGCCAGCGCCAGCAGCAGGGCGATGAACAGCGCCTTCATTGCGCGGGCACCTCGTCAGCCGGCTTCGGGGCGCCCGGGCGGCGGTTGAGTTCATGCAGCTTGTCGAGCGAGGCCGTCAGTTCCGGCAGTGCGGGACGCAGGTTGACGGCGTCCAGTGCCTCGAGTTCGGCGGCCAGCGTGGCGGCGTGCTCGCCGTCGAACTTCGCAGTGAGCCACTCGCGCGCAGCGCGGAGCTGGCGGTGGTATTCGGCGTCGTCCTGGCGCAGCACGGCGATGCGGGCGGCCTCCAGGCGCAGCCGCAGCAGCTGGTTGAGGTGCAGCTCGGTCTCGGTGTCCGGCAGGGCCTTCACCGGATCCGGGTACTCGCGATAGGTGATGTGCTCGCTGAAGGCGTTCCACACGTGTCGGGCAAGCCCGGCAGCGGTCTTCTGCTCCTCCTCGGGTACCTCCACGGTGAGCTCGCGCGCCACCGTTTCCTGCTCGGGCAGCTGCAGCGGCATGGGTTTCAGGTGCGTGGCCATACGGTCCAGGCGCAGGGCGACGCCCACGAGATCGGGCCGTTCGAAGTCCTTGAGCATCTGGACCTCGTCGGCCAGCAGCTCGCGCACGGGCAGCAGCTTGGGATCGGCCAGGTCGCGCACGCGCCGGTCGGCGGCCTCGAGTGCGGCGATGGCGCCGTCGAAGTCGCGCATCAGGCGCAGCCGCTGGTTGGCGATCTGTATGAGGTACTCGATCTCGGCGATCATCCAGTCACGCTGATCGCGCATGGATACCTCGTGCAGGGTGCCGACGGTGTCCTTGAGGTGTTCGATCTCGCGGCCGCGGGCGTCGCCGGCGCTTCGCAGGGCGCGGCCCTGTTCGGCGAGTTCCCGGCGCAGCGCGGCCACCTGGGCGGAGGCGTCGAGGCCGGCGATACGCTCCTCGAGGGCGGCGAGGGCGTCGGCCTGGCGCGTGTCCTCCGTGCGTTGCTGCTGCCAGGCCCACCAGCCCGCGCCGATGCCGCCGCCCCCGGTGGCCAGTGCGAGCAGTGCGATTGCCCAGGCGCCAACAATGGCGGCGTTCCGGCTTCTTGCCGGGGCCACGTCACGCTCCTCCACCGGCTCGGCGATGACTTCCTCGACCTCAACCTCCTCGGTACCGGTCGTGTTGTCGGCGGTCCCGGCGTCGGTCGAGGCCTCCCCGGGGTTCTCGTCGCGCTTGTCGTCGTTATTCATGCTCGGCTTTCCGGTTGCGCGCCCAGTGAAGCAGCGCCTCCATCATGGCTTCGTCGCTGGGGTCGGCCGCGACTTCGGGTTCGACCTTGAAGCCCAGCTCGTGCGCCGTCTCCAGCATGCGCTCGCCGCCCACGATCAGCGGCGTGCTGCGCAGCCACATCTGTCCCAGTTTTCCTACCATATCAAACAGGTTGCGCAAGCCCTCGGAACTGGTCACCAGAATGACATCGAGCTCGTTGCGCGACCAGAGGTAGAGGATCTCGCCATTGTCGGTATCGGGCCGGCCCCGTCGGTAGGCGTTGGCGTACTCGACGATGGCGCCTCGCGCCCTGAGGGTGTCGCCCAGCATCTCGCGCCCGCCGTCGCCGCGGAAGATCACGACCCGCTTGCCGCCCACGTCCTGCATCTCGGGCAGCTCGAGCAGGGCCTCGCTGTCGAAGCGCTTGTTGGGGTAAATGTCAGCGATGCGACCGAAGCCCTTTAGCTCCTGTGCCGATTTGCGCCCAATTGCCGCGATCTTCGTCGACTCGGGGAACGCCCGACGCGAGCGAATCAGGTTCATTGCCTTGCGCACGGCGTTGGGACTGATGAACACGGCGATGTCGAACTCCTCCAGCCGGTCGATGAGTTCCAGCAGGGGCTTGCTGTCATTGGGCTCGAGGATCTCCAGCACCGGAAAGCGCACCGCCCGCCCGCCGGCCGCCTCGATCTGGGCGCAGAGGGCATCGGCCTGGTGGGCAGGGCGGGTGATCACCACCTTGAGGTGGCTCAGCGCCAGTTCGTCGGTGCGGGTTTCGGGCTGCATGGGATTATTCTAGTGACTGTAGTCGACAATGCGTGGGGTATGGGTGCCGTCAGGCATCCGGGCCCAGGCCCAGGGCCCTGAGGACGTCATGGGCGCCCTGCGAAAGCAGGTCTTCAGCCACCGTCAGCCCAATGGCCGCGGCGTCGGCGCGCGCGCCGCGTGCCTCGGCACGGAAGATCTGCCTGCCATCGGGCGAGCCGACGAGGCCGCGCAGCCACAGGTCGTCACCGTCCAGCAGGGCGTAGCCGGCGATGGGCACCTGGCAGCCGCCGTTGAGGCGGTGGTTCATGGCCCGCTCGGCCGTCACGCGGTCGGTCGTGTCGGCGTCGCCCAGCGGCGCGAGCAGGTCCTTCACCCGGTTGTCATCGTCGCGGCATTCGATGCCAATGGCACCCTGGCCCACGGCCGGCAGGCTTTCTTCCGGGGTGAGGATGGCGGTGATGCGCTCGTGGAACTCCAGGCGCTTGAGGCCGGCGGCGGCGAGGATGATGGCGCCGTATTCTCCCTCGTCCAGTTTGCGCAGGCGGGTGTTCACGTTACCGCGCAGGAAGCGGATCTCGAGGTGCGGGTAGCGCGCCATGAGCTGGCACTGTCGGCGCAGGCTGGAGGTGCCGACCACCGCGCCCTCCGGCAGGTCCTCGGGCCGGGCGTAGCGGTTGGAGACATAGGCGTCGTGCGGATCCTCGCGCTCCATGATGACCGGCAGCGCGAAGCCCGCGGGCAGCTCCATGGGCACGTCCTTCATCGAGTGCACGGCGATGTCGGCGCGCCCCTCGATCATGCCCTGCTCCAGTTCTTTCACGAACAGGCCCTTGCCGCCGATCTTCGACAGCGGGCTGTCCAGCAACTGATCGCCCCGGGTGGTCATGCTCACCAGTTCGACCTCCAGGCCCGCGTGCAAGGCCCTGAGCCGGCGCGCGACCTCCTCGGCCTGCCAGACGGCCAGTGGGCTGCTGCGGGTGGCGATGCGGAGGATCTGCTGGGACATGTGACTCCCGGTCGGGCTGTTGTGAGTGAAGGCAGAACTTTACGGGAAATGGCGCTGGATGGCCACTTGCGCCCGCCCCCCCGGGCCCTGTCGACGGCCTAGTAACGCACCTCGTTGACCCGGTACACGCGGTCCGGCGGGACGAGCACGTCGATCAGCTGTTCGCGGGTCAGCGGCAGCGTGTCGAAGCGCTGTCCGTCGGCGGAACCGATCACCGGAAAGCTCCGCCCGCCGCAGTGCGAACAGAGGCTCAGGCGGGTCAGGCGCCCGTTGCCAAAGGCCAGGAAATAGCCACCACCTGCGTAGGCGTTGGCCATCAGCGCCTGGCGGTTGAGGCGTTCGGGCCATTGCGGTGGGGGTGCGAAGGCGGGCAGGCGTGGCGCCACGACGGCGGGGGTCAGTTCATCCAGTGCCAGGGCCCGATCCCCGAGTCGGATGTGAAAGTTGGCCGGTGGTGGTACATCGTCTTCCAAGTCGAGGCGCAGCAGGTAGTACTGGTAGGTCTCTTCGCCCTCCAGGCGTTCCCCGAAGGCCACTGCCGCCCCTTTTTCGAAGCGGCTGACGTCGGCGCAGCCGCCAAGCGCTGCCAGCATCACCAGCAACAGGAGAGGGCGCACGGGCTTTAGCGGGACTTGAGGAAGCGCCGTACCTCGGCGACGTGGCGGCGGCTGATCTCGAGACGATCGTCGATGCCCTTCATGGCGATCATGAAGCGGCCCTCGGGTGACTTTTCCATGCCGCCGGCGAAGCGGCGCTGTACCAGGGCGTTGCGGTGTACGCGCAGGAAGCGCTCGCCGAACTCTTCCTCCAGCGACTTGAGCGGCTCCTCGATGATGACCTCGCCATCGGTGTGGCGCACGGTGACGTACTTCTGGTCGGCCAGGAAGTAGATGATGTTGTCCACCGGAATGAGTTCGAGGTTGCCGCGAAAGCGCGCGCAGATGTGGGTGCGGGCCTGATCCTCCTCGACCTCCTCGCCCAGGGCGGCGAGCTGGGCACGGGTGGGCGTGCGGGCGGCCGCCAGGGCATCGAGCAGGTGCTGCTTGCGGATAGGCTTGACCAGGTAGCCGGCGGCATGGGCCCGGAAAGCCTCCAGGGCGTGCTCCTCGAAGGCAGTGGTGAAGATAACGGCGGGCGGCGCCTCCAGGCCGGCGAGGTGGCGCGCCGCCTCGATACCGTCCATGCCGGGCATGCGCACGTCCATGAGTACGATGTCCGGGTGCGCATGGTCGGCCTCGCGCAGGGCCTCGGTGCCGTTGGCGGCCTCGGCACAGACGCCGAAGTCCGGCAGTTCGTCGATCAGGCTGCGCAGCCGGTCGCGCGCGGGTTTCTCGTCGTCGACAATCAGGACCTTCATGGTCTCATTCCCCGGGGATCGTGAAGCATACAGTATACGTATCTTCACTCTGCTCGATGTGCAACTCGCTTTGCTCGCCATAGGCGAGTGCGAGGCGCTGGCGGATGTTGTCCTGCGCCATGTGGTTGCCCTGGCTCCGGCGTGTTTCCTGGCCCAGCGGGTTGCTGACCAGCACGCGCAGGCCCTGCGGCGCGCCCTCGATACGGATCTGCACGATACCGCCCTGCGTGAGCGGTTCGATGCCGTGATAGATGGCGTTCTCCACCAGAGGCTGGATCACCAGCGCGGGCACGGTGATGCCGCGCGGTAGATGCTCGTCGATGTGCCACTCGATGGTGAGCCGTTCATCCAGCCGCAGTTGTTCGATGGCGAGATAGCGGCGGGTGATCTCGATCTCCTCGTCCAGCCCGATGCGTTCGCGCTTGTCCAGTGTGGCGCGGAACATGTCGGCCAGGTCGTGCACTGCCTCCTCAGCCTGGTCCGGGTGAGTGCGGGTGAGACTGGCAATGGTGTTCATGCTGTTGAACAGGAAATGCGGCCGGATCCGCGCCGTGAGTGCCTGCACCCGCGCGCGGGCCTCAGCCTCGACGTTCTGCGCCCACTGGTGATGCACGTAGAAGTAGCGGAAGACGATGGTGGCGACAATCGTGGTGATGGCGAGATTGCGCAGCACGAACAGGGTCGGGGAGAGCTCGGAGCTCACGGCCTGCGCGCCGGCGTAGCGCTCGATGGCCAGCGTGAGCAGGGAGACGCCCAGCGCCATGCCGAGCGTGGTGCCGTAGCCTACCATGGCGGCCACGCGCGGGTCGGGTAGTGGCCGGTAGCGCCGGATCACGCACAGGGCGCCCGCCGAGCCCAGCGCCACCCACTGCACGAACAGGCTGATCAGCCCCAGGTCGGTCCACAGGTTGCCGGTATGGGTGGCCGAGACCAGCGCCAGCATGCAGGCCAGCAGCTCGGCGATGAGCACGACCAGGAATACCGCGCGTGCGGTGCAGAAGTTTGGCAGGAAGCAGTCGCGCGACTCGGTAGCCACATCGCGACCGGGGGTGGTGGTTCGCATGGACCAAGTGTTGCCGCTGGAGCGCCTCAAGGCAAGCGGCGCGATGGTATACTGCGCCACTTCAAGACCAGCCAGTGATGACACGCCATGACCGATCAGCAACAGGACGACAAACTCTGGGGTGGCCGCTTCACCGAGGCGACCGATGCCTTCGTCGAGGCCTTTACCGCCTCGGTGGACTTTGACCGTCGGCTCTACCGCCACGACATCGAGGGCTCCAGGGCCCACGCGCGCATGCTCGCGAAGGTCGGGGTGCTCACCGAGGCGGAGTGCGCGGCGATCCTCGAGGGGCTGGACGAGGTGCTGCACGACATCGAGCGCGGCGACTTCGCCTGGTCGGTATCGCTCGAGGACGTGCACATGAACATCGAGGCACGCCTCACCGACCGCATCGGCGTGGCCGGCAAGAAGCTGCACACCGGGCGCTCGCGCAACGACCAGGTCGCCACCGACATCCGCCTGTACCTGCGCGACGAAATCGACTTCCTGCTCGGCGAGATCCGTCGCGCCCAGCACGCGCTGCTCGACCTGGCCGAGCGCGAGGCGGACACCATCCTCCCGGGATTCACCCACCTGCAGGTGGCGATGCCGGTTACCTTCGGCCACCACATGCTGGCCTGGTTCGAGATGCTGGATCGCGACTTCGACCGCCTGGCCGACTGCCGCAAGCGCGTGAACGTGATGCCGCTGGGTGCAGCGGCCCTGGCGGGCACCACCTATCCCATCGACCGCGACTACACGGCCGACCTGCTCGGCTTTGCGCGTCCGGCAAACAATTCGCTGGATGCCGTCTCCGATCGTGACTTCGCCATCGAATTCTGCGCCGCCGGCGCGCTGATCATGACGCACCTGTCGCGCTTCGCCGAGGAGCTGGTCCTCTGGGCCTCCGCGCAGTTCGATTTCGTCGACCTGCCGGATCGTTTCTGCACCGGCTCATCCATCATGCCGCAGAAGAAGAACCCGGACGTCCCCGAGCTGCTGCGCGGCAAGAGCGGGCGCACCAACGGCAACCTCATCAGCCTGCTCACGCTGATGAAGGGCCAGCCGCTGGCCTACAACAAGGACAACCAGGAAGACAAGGAGCCGCTGTTCGACACAGTCGACACGCTCAGGGGCAGCCTGCGTGCCTTCGCCGACATGGTTCCGCACCTCAAGGTGAAGGCCGAGCGCATGCGTGCTGCCGCCCGCCAGGGCTACTCCACCGCGACCGATCTGGCGGACTACCTGGTGCGCAAGGGCGTGGCCTTCCGCGACGCCCACGAGATCGTCGGCAAGTCCGTGCGCTACGGCATCGAGCAGGGTCGCGACCTGGCCGACCTCGCGCTGGACGAACTGCGGCAGTTCTCGGATGCCATTGAAGATGACGTGTTCGAGGTGCTCACGCTGGAAGGCTCGGTGGCCGCGCGCAACCACCTCGGCGGTACCGCGCCCGAGCAGGTGCGCAAGCAGGTTCAAGGCGCGAGGGGGCGGTTGGGGTAGTAAGTGGCAGGGACGGTGTTTGCCACCGAGGGCACAGAGATCACAGAGTTTCAGGCTGCACGCTTTAAGCAGGGGTGACGGAATTCACGACTGTCATCGCCTGTCACGACACCGCTTTATCCCTCTGTGTACTCTCTGCCCTCTGTGGCTAGCTAACCTAGCGCCGCCCCATGTAGGCCCGCTGGTCGGGCGCCACCAGCAAGGCCTCCGGGACGTGCAGCTTGATCACGGCGGGCAGCTCGAGCGTGATGCCGGGCACGGGGCGCACCGTGACCCAGAGGGTGTTGAGCCTGAGGTTCATGTCGGCGAATACCACCACCTTGCCGTAGCGTTCCAGCACACGCTGGATGTGGCCGAGCTTGGTGCGGATGACGTCGGCCGGCTGGCGGCTGAGCCTGGGGATGATCATGAGAAAGTCACTCAGGGGCCGGCCGCTCTCGTCGCGCCCCGGGGCGCGCTTCCACAGGGGTTCGCAGGGTTCCAGTCCGATGCTGTGGCGCAGGGCCCGGGTGTCGTCGATCTGTAAGCCATTCATGAATCGAGCATAGCCTGCGGCGGCCGTTTTGCCAGTGGCCGCCTAGCCGAGCCGTGCCCGCAGCCAGTGGGAGACGGCCGCGATCTCCTCGGCGCAGACGCTGTGCCCCATCGGGTAGTCGTGCGCCTCCAGCGCAAATCCCCTGTCCTTCAGCCAGTTGCGCGCCTGGTGCCCGATGCTGATGGGGATGATCTCGTCGTGATGGCCATGTGCCATGAACACGGGCAGGCCGCGACTGGCAAGGCCCATGCGCGCCTCCAGCTCCTCGGCCAGGGGCAGATAGGTCGAAAGTGCCAGCACGCCGCCGAGCCGTTCCCGATAGCCGATGCCTGCGTGCAGCGCGATCACTCCGCCCTGCGAGAAGCCCGCCACGATGATACGTTCGGCCTGAATACCCCCCTCGCGCTGTGCGTCGATGAGGGCGGTCACGCGCTCCGTGGAGGCGCGGATGTGCTCCGCGTTTTCTCCCAGTCCGAAGTCCAGGCTCTCGAAGTCATACCAGGCGCGCATGGCCAGACCGCCGTTGATGGTCACCGGCATGACGGGGGCATGGGGGAACAGGAAGCGGACGGACAGGTCGGGCGGCAGGTCGAGCTCGGGCACGATGGGTTCGAAGTCGTGGCCGTCCGCACCCAGCCCATGCAGCCAGACGATACAGGCGGTCGGCTGTGTGCCGGTGTCGACGGTGAGAAATTCGAGTGATTCGGTCATGGCGGAAGCACGGAGATGACGAGATATCCAGCTTACCGCGTTCCCGGAACGGGATGATAGGAGGTGGGTAAAAAAGGGAAAGCGCGTCCGTGCGCTTCAAGTCACTGCCAAAGGAAACTCGCTGAAACGGTGTGCATCCACAGACTCGGAAACGTTCCGGGGCGAGACTTTCAATATGGGGTTTCCCTGCCCCCAAGCCACTGCCAAAGGATTCTTTGCGTAATCAGGAAACCTTGGTTTCCACGGAATCGGTGTTGCCCTCGTTGTCGGTCCAGCTGATCTTCAGCGTATCGCCGGCCTTGGCACCGGAAAACTTGAACGACAGGTAGGGGTTCTTGGAGATGGCCGGGCCCCACAGGGCGGTGAGCACGTTGTTGCCGTTGTGCTCGGCATTCACTTCCTGGATGAAGTGGGCCGGGATCATCTTGCCGGTCTTGCTGTCTTTGCGCTGACCGGTTTCCATCGGGTGGCTGATCAGGCACTTCACGGTGGTGGACTCACCGGCGGCCTGCGCACGAACTTTAATCGAAGACATGTCTGGTACTCCTCTGAATTCTCAGCGATTAACCGCCGCAGCCACCGATGGTGACCTTGACTTCCTTGCGCGAGCTGTACAGCTTGCCATTGGCCTTGACCATGGCGATCACGTCGGAGGTCTTGCCCATCTTGATGCGCGTGGAGACGAACGGATCGGTGTTGGCGCCGAGCATGTAGCTCGAGGTCAGCGGATTACCATTTTCGGCGGCCAGAATGCTGATCGACTCGACACCGGAGATGCCGGTGGAGACGGTCACGGGCACGACGGCGCCGTTCTCGGCGATGTCGGGGGCCTTGATTTCGATCTCGCCATCGGCGGCCTGGTCACTGCCGGCGATGCCCTTCATGGCAGCGCTGATGGAATCGGCTTCGAAGGCTTCTTTCGGCCAGGCGGCCAGAACGGCGCGCGGGGCCACGAGACCGGCGGCAACGGCCATACCGACGGTGCCGGCGGCCAGGGTGCCTTTGAGCAGGGTTCTACGCTTCATTTCTCAACTCCTCGATCATTGCTACTTTGGTGTAGCTGTAGGATGACTATACAAACACCGTGCCAACAGAGGCGACCTTGTAAAATCAACAGGTTGTGACCGAGGCGCGTGGAGATGGCGGCGCGTTGGTTGCAAATTGCAACGGGCGCCCGTTGCAATTTGCAGGCGGGGTGGCCTAGAGGGGCGATTCCTTGTCGTACTGTTGCAGCTTGCGCCAGAGGGTGGACTTGTTGATGCCGAGTGCCGTGGCGGTCCTCTCGCGGTTGCCGTTGAAGCGGTCGAGCAGCTTGAGGATATAGCGTTTCTCCAGCTGGGAGAGGTCGGGCTGGTCGGCGTCGATGGCGTCACCCTCGTGCAGGCTGCTGACCAGGTCGTCCTGCAGGTGCAGGCGCTTGCCGTCGGCCAGGGCGATGTGACGCTCGACCAGGTTGCGCAGCTCGCGCACGTTACCGGGCCAGCTGTAGTCGCGCAGGCGCTCCATCGACGCGGCGTCAAAGCCGTCGATATCCCGGTGGTAGCGGGCGTTCATCTCCTCGATGAAGCTCGATACCAGCGCGGGGATGTCGTCCCGGCGTTCGCGCAGCGGCGGCAGCTGGATCTTGACCACGTTGAGGCGGTGATAGAGATCGGCCCGGAACTCACCCTCGGCCACCATCTTCTCGAGGTTGCGGTTGGTGGCGACGATAAAGCGCACGTCAATGTCAGTGGGCTTGATGCCGCCCACGCGCGTGACCTGCTGTTCCTGTACCACGCGCAGCAGCTTGGTCTGCATGGCGTCGGAGATGTTGCAGATTTCGTCGAGGAACACGGTGCCGCCGCTGGCGGCCTCCAGCAGGCCCTGTTTGCTGTGGGTGGCACCGGTGAAGGCACCTTTCTCGTGGCCGAACAGCTCGCTCTCCAGCAGCGTGTCGGTGAGCGCGCCGCAGTCGATGACGATGAAGGGCTTGTCGGCATCCGCGCCCTGGTTGTGGATCGCGCGGGCCACCAGCTCCTTGCCGGTGCCCGACTCACCCTCGATGATCACGTTGCAGCGGATGTCCGCTACCTTGTCGATGATGGCGTAGATGTTCTGGATCGCCGTCGAGTTGCCGATCATGCGGTAGCGCAGCTTCTCGTCCTTGAGCTGACGCTTGAGGAGGCGGTTCTCGCGCTTGAGCGCTTCGGTCTCCAGCGTGCGCTCGACCTGCAGCAGCAGTTCCTCCATGTCGTAGGGCTTCTTGATGAAGTCGGTGGCCCCCAGCCGCAGGGCCTCGATGGCGTTGTCCACCGTGGAGTAACCGGTGATGATGATGACCGGCACGCTGTCGTTAATGTCGCGGATGTGACGCAGCAGCTCGATGCCGTTCATCTCGGGCATCGACAGGTCGGTGACGACGAGCTGGGCACCTTGCTCGCGAAAGTCGGTCAGGGCGTCCAGCGGGTTGCGGTGCACCGCAACCTCGAACGGCGACTGGCGCGTGAAGCGCAGAAACAGGTCGCCGGCCGTCGGGTCGTCGTCGACGAACAGGATGCGGGGTGTGTCAGTCACTCGATTCTCCCGGGGTCTGCGGCCTGGGCGGCAGCACGATGGAAACGGTCAGGCCGCCGCGCTCGTTGTTGGCAAGTTTTATCGTACCACCATGGTGCTCGATGATGCCGAGACTCACCGACAGGCCAAGCCCGCTGCCCTTGCCCACCGGCTTGGTAGTGAAGAAGGGATCGAACAGCTTGTCGATGATCTCGGGCGCGACGCCCGCGCCCTGGTCGCAGACGCAGATGCGGACCTTCTGTTCCTCGTCCACGCCTGCCTCGATGCGCACCTCGTCACCCGCGCCGCTCGCCTGTACCGCGTTGAGCAGCAGGTTGATCAGCACCTGCTGCAGTTGATGCGGGTCGCATTCGATGACCAGGTCGGGATCCATCTCCGACACGAATTCCACCCCCTGGTCGCGGGCCGCCTGGCTCACCAGCTGCAGTGACTGCTCGACCAGCGACTGAACGTGCGTGCGCTCGTAGTGCGGGGGCACCTGGCGAGAGAAATTGAGGATGCCGCGCACGATGCGTGAGGCGCGGTGAGCCTCGTCGACCAGCGCGCGCAGGTCTTCACGCGTTGCCCTGTCGTCCGGTGGCAGGGAACGATCGATCAGCTTGGCCAGCGTCAGGATGTTGTGCAGGGGGTTGTTGATCTCGTGCCCGATGCCCGCCGCCATCTCGCCGATGGAGGCGAGCTTGGCCGACTGCAGCAGCATGGATTCGGCCTGGTCGCGCTCCTCGCGCGCGCGTTCCAGGGTATCCGCCATGTAGTCGAAGGCGACCAGCAGTTCGTTGATCTCCTGCGTGGAGCGTACCGGCGCCAGCCGGCGGCGACGGCCGCGCGCGTAGTCGCGCAGCTGGCGCGTGAGCTGGGTGATCGGCCGGGCGATGCGACGCGCGCCGACCTGGGCCAGGACCAGGCTGGCGCCGATCGCGACCACGGCGAACAGCAGCATCCCGGCGCGTATGCGATTGAACGGCGCAGTGATGGCCGCCATGTCGACGCGTGTGGCGATCACCCAGCTCACCAGCTGGTTGGGGTAGGGGTAGTATTCGGCGTAGTAGACGCGGGTGCGTCCATCCGGCGCGTCGAAGGCCCCGTAGGGGGCGCTGCGCACGGCCTCCGTCAGGCGTCCGCCGAACTGCCCGTGAAGGTTGTCGGCCGGGGTCTTGGCCGTGCTGAAGAGCCGCCCGACCGTCTCGTCGTACAGGATCATGCCGTCGCGCTCGGGTACCTCCGGGTTCAGTTCCGCGATCAGCAGCCGCCCGTCGTAGAGTCGCGGCGAGAGTTCCAGGATCCGGTCGATCTGCACGCCCGTGGCGTTCACCGTGAGATAACCGATGGGCAGCAGCTCCGATTCGCCCGTTAGCGGCACCGCCACATCCAGCATGGGCACGTGCCCGGAGTCGCCGTACTCGGTGTGCGAGGGCGGCTGCAGCAGGTAGTTCACCTCGCCCGGGTTCAGCGTCTGCAGCACGTACAGGAATTCGGGGTCGTCCAGCTCCTCTTCCGCATAGGGGTAGGGATCGAGTCCCATGAACGATGGCGGGGTCTCCTCGCCGTCGCGCACCTTCGCCAGCGTATTCCCGCGGTAGTCGAGCAGGCGGACGGTGCCCACGTCCTTGAGGATCAGCTGCACCTCGCCGAGAAAACCGGCCAGGTACCGGGTGCGTTGCTGGTGTTCGGCGTGCTGGTGACCGGTGAGTACGGCCCGCAGGACCGGCAGCACCTGATCCACCGAGGGCGACTGCGCCAGCGCGGCGATGACCTCGCGCTCGAAACTCAGGCGCCGGTCGAACTCCGCCACCGCGAAACTCAGGTTCGCCTGCAGGCGCTCGTCCACGTCCTTGCGGTGCAGCTGCTCGCTGTAGCCCGTGACCAGCAGCACGATGGCCATCAGCGGCACCACGGTGGCCAGCGAGACCCAGAGAAAGATGTTGGTACGAAGGTGCACGGCGTATCGGTCAGGTCAACGGCTCGGCGACCACTCAGGGGATGACACGAGCATTGTACACGCCTGGCGGCCGTGCTCGCGCCACGGGCCTGCGCTGGCCCGGCGGGACCAAAGGCTCACCGCTCCCGCCGATGATCCGTTACCCGGGGCATCTGCCGGCCTCCCTCATGCACAAGCCCCCCGGCGAGGCGAGTCGCGCGTCGCCAAGGCCGATGCATGCGGCTATACTGCGCCCAACACGCACACCAACATATCGCTCATCATGTTTCCCTGTCGCGCCCAACTCGCCTTTATCCTGCTCGTGGTACTGCTCGGCTCGCTCGGCATGCTCCAGTCCTGCGGCCAGACCGGCGACCTGTACCTGCCGACCCCCGAGCCCACTCAGCCCGACAACACCCGCGGAGACGCCTGACGGTGGACTTCTTCAACTATCGCAACGGCGAGCTCTACGCCGAGGACCTGTCTGTCGCCCGGCTGGCCGAACAGTACGGCACGCCGCTCTATGTCTACTCGCGCGCCACCATCGAGCGTCACTGGCACGCCTTCAACGACGCCTTCGGCGATCACCCGCACCTGGTCTGCTACGCGGTGAAGGCCAACTCCAATCTCGCCGTGCTCAACCTGATGGCGCGCATGGGCTCCGGATTCGACATCGTCTCGGTGGGCGAGCTCGAGCGCGTGCTGAAGGCTGGCGGCGACCCGGGCAAGGTGGTGTTCTCGGGCGTGGGCAAGAAGGCCGACGAAATGCGCCGCGCGCTGGAGGTCGGCATCCGCTGTTTCAACGTGGAGTCCGAGGCCGAGCTCCAGCGCCTCAACGCGGTGGCTGGCGAGATGGGCCGGGTTGCACCGGTGTCGATCCGCGTGAACCCGGACGTGGACGCGAAGACCCATCCCTACATCTCCACCGGCCTGAAGGAGAACAAGTTCGGCATCGATATCGACGAGGCCGAGCGCGTATACCGGGAGGCCGCCGCGTTGCCGCACCTCGAGGTGGCCGGCATCGACTGTCACATCGGCTCGCAGCTCACCCGGGTCGAGCCCTTCCTCGATGCGCTGGATCGTGTCATCGCCCTGGCCGACCGGCTCAAGGCCGCCGGCATCGCGATCCATCACCTGGACCTGGGGGGCGGACTCGGCATTCGCTACCGCGACGAGACGCCGCCCGAGCCGGACGACTACGTGAAGGCCATGTTCGCGCGCTGCAAGGGCTGCGACTACGAGATCCTGCTCGAGCCGGGCCGCGCCATCATGGGCAACGCCGGGATCCTGGTCACGCGCGTGGAATACCTCAAGCCCACCGCACACAAGGGTTTCGCCGTGGTGGATGCGGCGATGAACGACCTCATGCGTCCCGCGCTGTACCAGGCCTGGCAGGCCATCGTGCCGGTGGTCGAGGGCGGACGGGGCGAGGCGCGCGTGTACGACGTGGTCGGCCCCGTCTGCGAGACCGGCGACTTCATCGGCAAGGACCGTGAGCTCGCCATCCAGCCGGGCGACCTGCTCGCCGTGCGTTCTTCCGGCGCCTATGGTTTCTCCATGAGCTCCAATTACAACACGCGCCCGCGCGCCGCCGAGGTCATGGTCGACGGTGACGCCGCACACGTCGTGCGCGAACGCGAGACCATCGACGTGCTGCTGGCCGGCGAGCGAATGCTGCCATAATCGGGGCCCCGGGGTGAGTGGCATCAGCACGCCCTGCGTCCAGGTCTGCGAGCTCGGACCTGACGATCGCTGCGTCGGCTGCGGGCGCAGCCGCGACGAGATCGCCGCCTGGACGCGCCTGCCGGAGTCCGCGCGGCGCGCGGTGATGGAACGCCTGCGGGCCGAGGGCTATCCGCGTCGCGCCACCGAATCGACCTAAACGCCGGCCCGGTACGCCGCCAGTGGCGATGCGTGCCGGTACACTCGCGCGGGTCTTTAACGCCGGGATCGAGTTCATCTCGCCCGGGTGCTTCTCCTGGGGCCGACCGGGATGGACCGCGTCATCAACCGCCTCAGATTCACGTCCACCAGATGTCGAGCCGCGATAGCCTCATGGAAATCCAGACATACGCCACCGTTACCCGCAAGGTCATCGCCGAGGAAGGCTTTGCGCATTTTCATCCCACCGCGTGCTTTCCGGCGCGCCGGCTCATCAAGGCGCTGGAGGGTGTGCCGCCGGATGCCGAACCCGAGCGCATCGAGGCTGGGGTGCTGTTATGGGCCGAGCGACAGGCCGAGCCCGGCGAGGAATTTCTGGTTGCCTTCAAGATCGGCCCCACGCAGTTCAAGATCGTGCGCCGCGTGGGCGACCAGGCCGAGTCCGCCGTCTTCAATGCGCAGGACGAAACGCCCGCTTCCTGAATCGGAGGGCTTGCCCACATGAAACCGCGCATCAGTTTCATCACCCTCGGCGTGGATGACCTCGAACGCGCCCTGCGCTTTTACCGCGACGGCCTCGGTTTGCCCACCGAGGGCATTATTGGCACCGAGTTCGACCACGGCGCCGTCGTTTTCATCGAGCTGCAGCCCGGCCTCAGGCTTGCGCTGTGGCCGCGCGCGAGCATCGCGCACGAGACCGGTCTGCCGGTGTCGCCGCCCGCGCCGACCGATGGCCTGCTCGCGCACAACGTCGGCTCCCGGGAGGAGGTCGACGCCGTCCTGGCACAGGCCGAGGCCGCCGGCGCCGTGCTCGTCAAGCCGCCACAGGACACCTTCTGGGGTGGCTACGCGGGCCACTTCCAGGATCCCGATCGGCACCTCTGGGAGGTGGTCTGGAATCCGGCGTTCGAGTTGACGGACGCGGGATAGACACTCGGCAGGCGGCGGGGCCAAGTCCCTGCGGGCGCTGACGGATTTCGCCACGTTCCGTGGATGTGCATTACACTCGATTACGCCCCTTCCGTTCGGAGCCCCGCATGTTTATCAGCGTTCTCGAACTCTTCAAGATAGGCATCGGCCCGTCGAGCTCGCACACCATGGGGCCGATGGTTGCCGCTCGCCGCTTCGTCCAGCAAGTGCAGCGCCACCAGCTGGGAGGCGATGCCACGCCGGATGTCGGCATCCGTTGCATCCTCAAGGGTTCGCTCGCCTATACGGGCAAGGGCCACGCCACCGACCGTGCTATCACCCTGGGCCTGCACGGCCACACGCCCGAGGGCGTGGCCGAGCACGACGTCGATGCCCTGGTGCGCGACATCTGGCAGCGCGACGCGCTCGCCCTGGACGGCGACCGGCAGGTCGGCTTCTCGCCCGATCGCGATATCATCTTCGATCGTGGCCAGCCGCTGCCCGAGCACCCCAATGGCATGATCTTCGAACTGGTCACGCCCGCCGGCGAAATCCTGCTCACCGAGACGGTGTTCTCCATCGGCGGCGGATTCATCGCCTCGGCCGAGGAGATCGGCCAGCTTGCCGCGCCGCTCAAGTCCTCCGAAGGCGGACAGTGCCCTTTCGGCTTTGCCACGGCCAGGGCCATGCTCGAGATGGCCGAGGCCACCGGGCTTTCCATCGCGGCCATGAAGCGCGCCAACGAGATGGAGTGTCGTGCGGTGGAGGCCCTGGATGCGAAACTCGATGCGGTGTGGGGTGCCATGCACAGCTGCGTGGAAAATGGCCTCTCCGCCGAGGGCATCCTGCCCGGCGGGCTCGACATCCCGCGCCGCGCCCGGCATTTGTTCGACGAACTGCGTGCGCATCCGGAAGGGGTGACGGTCAACGACTGGCTCTGCGCCTACGCCATGGCGGTCAACGAGGAGAATGCTGCCGGCCACCTGGTGGTCACGGCGCCCACCAACGGCGCCGCCGGCGTGATCCCCGCCGTGCTCTACCACCTGGTCGAACACGAGGGCGGGACGGCGGAACAGGTGCGCGACTTCCTGCTCACCGCCGCCGCCATCGGCGGCATCATCAAGCACAACAGCTCCATCTCCGGTGCCGAGGTCGGCTGTCAGGGCGAGGTCGGTTCCGCCGCCGCCATGGCCGCGGCCGGCCTGTGCGCGGCGCGTGGCGGCAGCGCGCCGCAGATCGAGAAGGCCGCCGAGATGGCGCTGGAGCATCACCTCGGCATGACCTGCGACCCGGTAAAGGGCCTGGTGCAGGTGCCCTGCATCGAGCGCAACGGCTTCGGTGCGATCAAGGCCTACGCCGCCGCCTCGTTGGCCCTGCGCGAGACCGGCCAGCACTTCATGCCGCTGGACAACTGCATCGCCGCCATGAAACGCACCGGCCAGGAGATGTCGGCCAAGTACAAGGAGACCTCGCTGGGCGGGCTGGCGGTGAGCATCACCGAATGCTGAGGCATCATCCGTAAGCGCCGCAAGGCGCGATCAGGGGGTGGCGCTTAGCGAGAGAGGCGTGAGGCATGAGGCGCGATGATGTCTGATCCACGACAGGTCGCGCCTTGCGGCGCTCCTACGGTGCATCGCTGTGCTCCCTGTGGCAGATTGTGATTTTCCGAAAAATTATCGACCAGCCATGCAACGCATTCCCGAACCCGAGCTCATGCTCGATCCCGAACAGGCGATCGCCTACGCGCAGGCGGATTTCGAGGCGCCGCACAACCGGTTCATCGCGCTGTTTCGCGAACGCTTCCCCGAACCGGTGACGGGCGACGTGCTGGACCTCGGCTGCGGGCCGGGCGATATCGCCGTGCGTTTCGCCCGGGCCTTTCCCGGGACCTTCGTCGACGGCGTGGACGGGGCGGCGGCGATGCTGGACGCCGGGCGCGAACAGGTCGCGGCCTCGGGTGTGGCACACCGGCTGAACCTGGTACAGGCCTGCCTGCCGCAGGACCCGGCACCCAAGCCGGCCTATCCCACCATCATCTCCAACAGCCTGCTGCATCACCTGCACGCCCCATCCGTGATGTGGGAGGCGGTGAAGCGGCATGCCGCGCCTGGGGCGCGGGTATTCGTGATGGACCTGATGCGGCCGGCCAGCCCGGCCGAGGCGGCGCGGCTGGTGGCGTTCTATGCGCAGGACGAACCCGAGGTGTTGCGGCGCGATTTCTACCACTCGCTGTGCGCGGCCTTCACGCCCGCGGAGGTGCAGGGGCAGCTGGCCGAGGCCGGGCTGGCCGGGCTCACGGTCGAGGCCGTGAGCGACCGGCATCTCATCGTTTACGGGGTACTGTCCTGACGCCGCGTTGCCCATCGAGGGCGGCGATGAGCATGGCGAGGATGCCGGCCGCACCCAGCGCCCAGGAAAACACCGGGGCGCCGCCTACCGTGGGCATGTCGGACAGGCCGAGGGTGAGGAAGCCGCCGAGCGCCAGGGCGGCGCCGGCGATGACGGCGATGCTGCGGCGGTTGGCACGGCTGATCTCCCCGCGCAGCTGTTCGAGCTGTTCGCTCTGCCATTGCAACTGCAGTTCGCCGTTGTTGGTGCGCGTGATGAGCTCGTGCACTTGGTCCGGCATGGAGGGCAGCTGTTCGAGGAACTTCGGCAGGTGTTTCTTCACGCCACCGATGAGCGCGCGCACGCCGACCTGTTCGTCCATCCAGCGTTCGAGGAAGGGCTTGGCGGTCTTCCACAGGTCGAGATCGGGGTAGAGCTGGCGGCCGAGGCCCTCGATGTTGAGCAGGGTCTTTTGCAGCAGCACGAGCTGCGGCTGTACCTCCATGTGGAAGCGGCGCGCGGTCTGGAACAGGCGCAGCAGCAGCTGGCCGAAGGAGATGTCCCTGAGCGGGCGCTGGAAGATTGGTTCGCAGACGGTGCGTATCGCGCTCTCGAACTCGTCCACCCGCGTGTCGGCCGGCACCCAGCCGGACTCGACGTGCAGTTCAGCGACGCGGCGGTAGTCGCGGTTGAAAAAGGCGTGAAAGTTCTCGGCCAGGTAGCGCTTGTCCTCCGGCGCGAGCGTGCCGACGATGCCGAAGTCCACCGCCAGGTAGCGCGGATTGTCGGTCTCGTCGTGGGCAACGAAGATGTTGCCCGGGTGCATGTCGGCGTGGAAGAAGTTGTGACGAAACACCTGGGTGAAGAAGATCTCCACGCCGCGCTCGGCCAGTTTCTTCAGGTTCACGCCGCGCGCGACCAGGGTGTCGATGTCGCTGATCGGCGTGCCGTGGATCCGCTCCATCACCATCACGCGCGGCGTGCTGTACTCCCAGTAGATCTCGGGGATGTACAACTTCGACGAGCCTTCGAAGTTGCGGCGCAGCTGCGAGGCGTTGGCCGCCTCGCGCACCAGGTCGAGCTCGTCGAAGATGGTCTTCTCGTATTCGCGCACCACCTCCACCGGCCGCAGGCGCCGGCCTTCGGGCCAGTAGCGCTCGGCCAGCTCGGCGCCGATGTAGAGCAGATCCACGTCGCGGCGGATCACCGTCTTGATGTTCGGCCGCACTACCTTCACCACCACGTCGGTGCCGTCCTTGAGCGTGGCGGCGTGCACCTGGGCGATGGAGGCCGAGGCCAGTGGCGTCTCGTCGAAGTGGGCGAAGACCTCGCTGGCCGGGCGGCCGTAGGCCTTTTCGATCCGCGCGCGCACGTCCTCGATGGGGAAGGGTGGCACCGCGTCCTGCAGGCGCGTGAGCTCGACGGCGATGTCGTCCGGCAGCAGGTCGCGGCGGGTGGAGAGCATCTGCCCGAACTTCACGAACACGGGGCCGAGGTCTTCCAGCGCACGGCGGATGCGTTCGCCGCGCGGGGCGCGCTTGCGGCGGAACCAGTTCCACGGCAGCAGGAACAGCAGCCAGCGCACCGGCCGGAACAGGTGGATGGCGAACACCACCTCGTCCAGGCCGTGGCGGACCAGCACGAAGTTGATGTAGAGCAGTCGCAGCAGCTGTGCCGGTCGGATCATGTGATAGGGGCCGTGGGTTACTGTTGGTCCGGGTCGCCGAGGCCACGGGCGGCGCGCGCCACACGCGCGGCCAGGCGTTCGACCCCGTCGCGCAGGTCGTCCACGCCGTTGGCGAAGTCCTCGATCTCGTAGCGCGTGGGCAGGTCGCGGGATTCTTCCTGCAGGTACTCGGTGACGTCCATGCGCAGCGCACCGGCCGACCGCCTGGCCCAGCCGCCGAGGCCGCGCAGCGCGTTGCCGATCTGGTGCGCGGCGATGTCGCCCACGGCCTTGGAGAGCAGCTCCTCCCAGTCGAGTTCGACGGATGCCAGCGCCTCGCGGAACACGCGCCCGGCGTGGGTGTTGCCGTCGATACTCACGTCACCCGACAGCACCACGCGGTTGGGGTCCTCCGCGAGCGAGAGGCGCGCCAGCGCCATGGGCGTACCGCGAATCACCGTGTCGGGGCGGTCGCCGTAGCGTCCCAGCACCTGCAGGCCGGTCGCGCCCGGCACGAAGTAGAGCGTCAGATCCAGTCCGGTGATCTCCAGCGCGACGACCTTTCCCTCGATCTCGGCGAGCCGCGCACGGGCCCGTTCGTCGAGCGCGAAGTAGCCGTTCAGGGCGTTCTCGATCACGGCGGTGAGGAGGACGGGGGCGTCCATGACTAGAGCCTGTAGCCCGAGTGCAGGGCGACGATGCCGCCGGTGAGGTTGAAGTACTCGCAGCGCTCGAAGCCGGCCTCCTGCATCATGGCCTTGAGCGTCTCCTGGTCCGGGTGCATGCGGATGGACTCGGCGAGGTAGCGGTAGCTCTCGGCGTCGTTGGCCACCAGCTTGCCCATGAACGGCAGCAGCCGGAAGGAGTAGAGGTCGTACACCGGCGAGAGGCCGGGGGCCACGGGTTTGGAGAACTCCAGTACCAGCAGGCGGCCGCCGGGCTTGAGCACGCGGTACATGGAGCGCAGTGCGGCGTCCTTGTCCGTGACGTTGCGCAGGCCGAAGGCGATGGTGATGAGGTCGAAGTGATTGTCCGGGAACGGCAGCGCCTCGGCATTGGCCTGCACGTACTCGATGTTGCCGGCCACGCCCTCGTCGGTGAGCCGCTCGCGGCCGCGCGCCAGCATGGAGGCGTTGATGTCGGACAGCACCACCTGCCCGTCCGGGCCCACCAGGCGTGAGAAGCGCAGGGCCAGGTCGCCGGTGCCGCCGGCCAGGTCCAGCACGCGCTGGCCCTTCTTCACGGCCGCCTGCTCGATGGTGAAGCGTTTCCAAAGGCGGTGGATGCCCATGGACATGAGGTCGTTCATCACGTCGTACTTGTCGGCGACGGAATGGAAGACGCCAGCGACCTTGCGCGCCTTTTCCTCGATCGGGACTTCCTGGTACCCGAAGTGGGTCGTCTTCTTCTCGCTCATGTGCGCGGACCTTGTGCGTTGCGGTGTGGTGTTCAGTCGGCCGGCTTGCGCTGGTAACCAGCCTCTGCCAGGCGCTCGAGGTAGTTCTGCCAGTAGGCGTCGTGGTTCAGGCCGAGGTCGTAGAGGTAGTTCCAGTCGTAGATGCCGGTGTCGTGACCGTCGGAGAACACGAACTTGACGGCATAGTTGCCGATCGGCTCGATCCCGGTGATGTTCACGTCTTCCTTGCCGGTCTGCAACACGTCCTGGCCCGGGCCGTGGCCGCGTACCTCCGCGGACGGTGAGTAGACGCGCAGGTATTCGGAGGGCAGCTTGAAGCGCGTGCCGTCTTCGTAGGCGAGTTCCAGGATGCGGGACTTCTGGTGCAGGTGGATCTCGGTCGGGCGTGTCATGTCACTCTCCGCTGGGCGTTCAGGCGCGTTTCTCGAACCGGCAGTATACGAAAGCCTGCTCGATGCCGGCAGGCGTGCTGTGCATTTCGCGCCGTGTTTCGATCAATGTGTAGTTCGGGCCGAGGATGGCGGCCAGGGTTTGTTCGTCGTACTGCCGCACGGGCAGGCCGCTGCATTTGTCTGGCCCGTCCGGGGCGAAGGCGGCGATGATGGCCTGGCCACCGACCTTGAGAAAGCGGCCCAGGCGCTCGAGATAGGCCTCGCGGTCGGCGTCTTCCATGAGGAAGTGGAACACGGCGCGATCGTGCCAGATGTCGTATTGTCTGGGTAGCTCGACCTCGGTGGCGTCGGCCGTAATCCAGTTGATGCGCTCGGCGCGTTCGCCCAGGCGGGCGCGGGCCTGGGCCAGCGCGGCCTCGGCGATGTCCACTACGGTCACGTCGACGAAGCCCGCCGCCACCAGGTCGTCCACCAGGCGCGAGGCGCCAGCCCCCATGTCGATGACCGCCGCGTTGGGGATGCCGGCGGCGGCGATCAGGTCCAGCGAGATGCCGGCGCGGGGCTGGAACCAGGCCAGCTCGTGGGCGGCCTTGCCGCGGTACACGTCTTCCCAGTGTGTCTTGCGGTCGCTCATCGTCAACCCGTCCCTAGAGTATGTAGCGGCTCAGGTCCTCGTCCTGCACCAGCTCGCCGAGGTAGCGGTCCACGTAGGCCGCGTCCACGGTGACCGACTTCGCCCCGTCCGGCGCCTCGAAGGAGACGGTCTCGAGCAGGCGCTCCATCACCGTGTGCAGGCGGCGCGCGCCGATGTTCTCGGTACGGGCGTTGACCTCGAAGGCCACCTCGGCGATGCGTTTCACGCCGTCGGCGGTGAAGTCCACTGTCACGCCCTCGGTGCGCAGCAGCTCCCGGTACTGCTCGCTGAGGCTCGCGCTGGGCTCGGTGAGGATGCGCACGAAATCCTCGGCGGAGAGTGCGTCCAGTTCCACGCGGATGGGCAGGCGGCCCTGCAGCTCGGGGATCATGTCCGAGGGCTTGGACAGGTGAAACGCGCCGGAAGCGATGAACAGGATGTGGTCGGTGCGCACCATGCCGTACTTGGTGTTGATGGTGCAGCCCTCGATCAGCGGCAGCAGGTCGCGTTGCACGCCCTCGCGCGAGACGTCCGCTCCGCCGGTCTCGCCGCGCTTGGCCACCTTGTCGATCTCGTCGATGAAGACGATGCCGTTCTGCTCGACCATGGCCAGCGCGCGCGCCTTGAGTTCCTCCTCGTTGATCATCTTGTACGCCTCCTCGTCCGTGAGGACCTTCATGGCGTCTTTGATCTTCATCTTGCGCGTCTGCTTGCGCCCGCCGCCCAGGTTCTGGAACAGGCCTTGCAACTGACTGGCCATCTCCTCCATCCCGGGCGGGGTCATGATCTCCACGCCCGCCGGCGAGGCGCTGACCTCGATCTCGATCTCGCGGTCGTCGAGCTCGCCCTCGCGCAGTTTCTTGCGGAATTTCTGGCGCGTGCCGGAGTCCTCGGTCGGCGCCGGCTCGTTGAGGAAGCCGGGGTTGCGCGGCTGCGGCAGCAGGGCGTCGAGGATGCGCTCCTCGGCGGCATCCTCGGCGCGGTGGCGCAGGCGGGAGGCCTCCTGCTCACGCATCTGCTTGATGGCCACGTCCACCAGGTCGCGGATGATGGAGTCCACCTCGCGGCCGACGTAACCGACTTCGGTGAACTTGGTTGCCTCCACCTTGATGAACGGGGCGTTGGCCAGGCGCGCCAGGCGGCGGGCGATCTCGGTCTTGCCCACCCCGGTGGGGCCGATCATGAGGATGTTCTTGGGCGTGACTTCCTGGCGCAGCGCCTCGGGCAGCTGCTGCCGGCGCCAGCGGTTACGCAGGGCGATGGCGACGGCGCGCTTGGCGTCCTGCTGGCCGACGATGTGCTTGTCCAGTTCCTGGACGATTTCCCGCGGAGTCATCTCGGTCATGGGATAGACGGTCTCTGTGTCGCTTGAAGAAGGGGTAACCCTGAGAGTTGCGGGTGACCCTAGAGTTCTTCAATGGTCAGGTTGTGATTCGTGTAGATGCAGATGTCGGCCGCGATGTTCAGGCCCTTCTCCACGATCTCGCGGGCGGAGAGCTCGGTGTTCTCCAGCAGGGCGCGCGCGGCCGACTGCGCGTAGGGGCCGCCGGAGCCGATGGCGATGAGGCTCTCCTCGGGTTCGATCACGTCGCCGTTGCCGGAGATGATGAGCGAGGCGGTGTCGTCGGCCACGGCCAGCAGGGCCTCCAGGCGGCGCAGCATGCGGTCGGTGCGCCAGTCCTTGGCCAGTTCCACGGCGGCGCGGGTGAGGTTGCCCCCGTGCTCCTGCAGCTTGGCCTCGAAGCGCTCGAACAGGGTGAAGGCGTCGGCCGTGCCGCCGGCGAAGCCCGCGATCACACGGTCATCATACAGTCGCCGAACCTTGCGCGCGTTGCCCTTCATGATGGTGTTGCCCAGCGAGACCTGACCGTCGCCGCCGATCACGACCTTGCCGTTGCGGCGGACGGACAGGATGGTGGTGCCTCGGTACTGTTCCACGCGGGGTCTCCGAAGATTCAGGGGTCGGACATTGTACACCAGGGGCCGGCCGGCTTCCCCTCGGCGGGCGGCGGGTTATTCGCTGCCGCGCCGCTTGCGGGCCCGCGGGTGGGCCGCGTCGTAGACCTTCGCCAGGTGCTGGAAGTCCAGGTGGGTGTAGATCTGGGTGGTACCGATGTCGGCGTGGCCGAGCAGCTCCTGCACGGCGCGCAGGTCGCCCGAGGACTCGAGCAGGTGGCTGGCGAAGGAGTGGCGCAGCATGTGCGGGTGAACGCCGCGCTCCAGGCCCGCGGTGATGCCGTGTTCACGGAAGCGCTTTTGCACGGCGCGTGGCGAGAGGCGGCCGCCGCGCTGGGTGACGAACAGGGCCGGTTCGTCGGGCGCGGCCAGGCCTGGCCGCGCCCGCAACCAGTCGGTCAGGGCGCGCAGGGCGTGACGCCCCACGGGCAGGTCGCGTTGCTTGCTGCCCTTGCCGGTCACGCGCAGCAGGGCATCACTGCGGTCCACGTCGTCCAGGTTCAGCCCCACCAGTTCGGCCAGGCGCAGGCCGGAGGAATACATCAGCTCCAGCATGGCGGCGTCCCGCAACGCCAGCGGGTCGTCGCCCGCGGGCTGCAGCAGCCGGTTCATCTCGTCCACGTCCAGGGCCTTGGGCAGCCGGCGGGGCGATTTCGGGGCGGGGATGTCGAGCGCGGGATTGGCCGTGGCCAGTCCCTCGCGCACCAGGTAGTGGTAGAAGCGGCGCACGGCCGAGAGCTGGCGCCTGAGGCTGCGCCCGCCGAGGCCCTGGCGGTGCAGCTCGGCGACGAAGCGGCGCAGGTGGTGGCCGGTGAGCCGTGTCCAGTCGCCGATGGCCTCGCGCTCGCACCAGGCGACCAGGCGATCGAGGTCGTGGGTGTAGCCCTTGAGGGTGTGTGGCGAGTAGCGCTTCTCTTCCCGCAGGTGGCGGATAAAGGCCTCGAGCGGGGCGTGCGAGGGGGTATTCACGGCAGGCACCGCACCGGGGCTCAGGCGCCCCGGCCGCCCTGCACGGCGGCGGAGACCAGCTCGCCAAGGTAGCCCAGGAACAGCGTACCCATGCCAGGATGAAAGCGTGCCTCCTCGCGGCTGCCCAGGCCGAGTACGCCGAGGCGCCCGGCATTGAACAGCGGCACGGCCACGGCCGAGGCGACCTCGTCGGCATGTTCGTCGAAGAGGAAGGCCAGCTGGTGCTTGTCCAGACGCCCGCAGGCTGGTCGCCTGGACTCGAACAGTTCCTCGAAGGCGGCCAGCCCGGCATGGTCGGGTGGGACATGGTGCGGCGAGTCGGCCGCTTCCTGCTCACTGACGAGTCGCACCACCACGTGGTCGGCCTTGAACTCCGAGCGCAGCAGCTCCTGGGTGGTGGCGAGCACGCCGTCAAGGCCGTCGGCCTCCATCAGGGCCAGTGCCAGCCGGTGCAGGCGGCTGCTCAGGTGCTCGTTGTCGCGCGCCACCTGCACCAGATCCATGAGCTTGCGCTCGAGCTGGCGGTTCTTCTCGCGCAGCAGGCCCACTTGGCGCTCCACCAGCGATACCGCGCCACCACCCACCTGATGGGGCAGGTGCATGAGCGCCAGCAGTCCGGTGTGGCGGTCGAAAAAATCCGGGTGGGCCTTCAGGTAGTCTTCCACGGCCTCGTCGGAGAGGGTCGGTGCCGCGCTGTCTCGCTCGGTCTGGGTGGTGGTCATAAATCGATGGTCCCCTCGAATACTCGTTCCGCCGGGCCGGTCATGAGCACCGGCGAGTCGTCCCCCGGCCAGCTTATCATAAGACGCCCACCCGGCAGGTCCACGGCCACCAGCTCGTCGAGCAGTCCCTGGATGCGCCCGGCCACCACCGCCGCGCAGGCGCCAGTGCCGCAGGCCAGGGTCTCGCCCGCGCCGCGTTCGTAGACGCGCAGGCGGATGTGGTTGCGGTCCACCACCTGCATGAAACCGACGTTTACGTGATTCGGGAATCGCGGATGGGCCTCGATCGCGGGTCCGAGGCGCGCCACCGGTGCGGTCTGGACATTGTCTACGCGCAGCACGGCATGCGGGTTGCCCATGGAAACCGCGCCGATCTCCACGGTCTCGCCGTCCACGTCCAGCAGGTAGGCGGTGTTTACCACCCCGGCCTCGAAGGGGATGTCGGCCGGGTTCAGCCGCGGCGGGCCCATGTCCACGGTCACCTGACCGTCAGGCTGCACCTTGAGCAGAATACGCCCGCCGCTGGTGAGCACCGGGATCTCCGTCTTGTCGGTCAGTCCGCGGTCGCGCACGAAGCGCGCGAAGCAGCGCGCGCCATTGCCGCACTGTTCCACCTCGTTACCGTCGGCATTGAAAATACGGTAGCGGAAGTCGGCATCGGCCACCGGCGAGCGCTCCACCAGCAGCACCTGGTCGCAACCCACGCCGAGGCGCCGGTTGGCGAGAAAGCGCACGCGCTCTGGCGTCAGGTCGACGGCCTGGCTGATGGCATCGATCACGACGAAGTCGTTGCCAAGGCCGTGCATCTTGGTGAACTGGAGTTTCATATGACTGCGGAGCATACCGCTAACCGCCCGATTTTCCACCTGTTTTTATTGTTATAGCCCTATCTAGGACGGGTATATCAAAGAATTGTGAAATAAGCCGGGTCTATGGTAAGGTGCAGCCTCTTCGGGCCCGCACATGCGCTTGCAGCGCGGTTTAACCGAGAAATAAAGCTTTATTCAGACGACCCTGTCTCTCACTGCTGACTACATAACGAACGGGAGGTCCCATGACTGACTTCGCTTCCGAACTCGACGCTCGCGGCCTGAACTGCCCGCTGCCGATCCTGCGCACCAAGAAGGCCATCGCCGAACTGAACTCCGGTGACGTGCTGAAGGTTGTCGCCACCGACCCGGGTGCCGTGAAGGACTTCGAAGCCTTCTGCAAGCAGACCGGTAACGAGCTGGTCGAACACAGCGAAGCCGGCGGCGAATTCACCTTCTTCATCAAGAAGGGCTAAGCACCGCCAGCTTCGAACCGGAGACCTCCGGTTCCGAAAAAAGCCGACCGGGAGACCGGTCGGCTTTTTTTGTGGCATCCTGAATGGCACTGCGCCACCGCTACCCTAGCGGGCTGCTTGTCGGGGCCTGCGACGCGTTATCGCGCAGAAAGTCAGTTGCAGTCGATAACACCCTGAGGAGAGATCGATGAAAAAGTGGGCGATGTATTTGCTGTTGGCGGCACTGCCTGCCGCCAGTTCAGCGGCAGATATCTACCTGACCCTGGGTGCTGGTGCAAGCGAGTTTCGTGATGCAGGGGACATGGCGCCTGGCGCCAATGTCGACGATGAGTCGACGGCCCTGATGATCGGGGTGGGGGGCGATGTTGGAAAAGGACTGATGGTGGAAGGCGGCTACCTGAGTCTCGGTAAGGCAGAGGAAAGTGCCACCAACCTGGAATTCAAGGCACGAGCCGTCACTGCGACGGCATTGCCCTACCTGCAGGCAGGTGATGCCAGGGCCTTCGTGCGCGTTGGCGCCGCCTATTGGCAGGCTGGCAACGACTTGGTGAAGGATAGAAATGGCTGGGCACCGGTCGGGGGACTCGGCATCGAATACATGATATCTGAGGCGACATACCGCTGGTCGGTGCGCGCGGAGTGGATGCGTATCCTGGATATAGGCACGGATCATATCGGCAAGACAGATGTAGACGCCGCCATGTTGGGTCTAGTGTTACGCCATTAAAGATCAATCAAGTCGACACATGTCCTCGACGAGGCATATCCTCTTCATCACATCCGATCCACACGATGATAGACGCGTTCAATGGGCTGAGTTGGCTGTTGTCGTGCAGATATGATGGTCGATCAACGGAGCGGTCTAGCTATCACCTCCTTCCATATGTCGCTCGTCAGGGTTGACATGTATACGGCATTGAATCGCCACCCGCCCGGTTGAAAGTTTGACTGAAATTTGCCTGCCGCCGAGAAAGCGGGGTTTACCCGGAAAACAAGACACGGGGTCAGGCCTTTCATCTTGCCTCAACGGGCATACGTACTAACCTCTCCCCATGGCGAGGCCGTTGCGGATTGAGTTTCGTGGTGCCCTTTACCATCTCATCTCACGAGGGGAAGCTTACGTCCTGAGCGTTGCCTAGTTTTCGCGGTCGATACGCGCGAGTTCGCGGTCGAAGGCGATGTGCGTCCATGCGACCGCGAACCAGACGATTGGGCCGCAGATGAACAGCACGATGATCGATGTAGGCATGTTCTGGTCGAGAAAGGCCTCGCACTGGGGCAGCTTGGATACCACGCAGCACAGCAGCCAGGCGAGGAGCATGCCGCCGACCAGCCAGGCTGCCAGGGCGATGAGCCAGGGATAGATATCAGCGGTCGGTGACATGTGAGCCTCCTTGATTAAACAGGTCAGGCTTGTCGTCCGTTACTGCTCCTCCGTGACCCGGGGTGCCGAAAAAGCCGGGGCTTCATCCCTGGCGTTTCCTTCCCGTCGCCATGTGAATCGCGCGTTGTCCCACCGCCAGCGCCGCCTCGTGCACTGCCTCCGACAGAGTCGGATGCGCGAACACCGTTCGCGCGAGGTCCTCGGCGGAGGCCTGGAACGCCATCGCGATGGTGGCCTCGCTGATGAGCTCCGATGCGCCGGGGCCCACGATGTGTGCGCCGAGGATGCGGTCGGTCTCGGCGCTGGCCAGCAGCTTGACGAAGCCATCAGTCTCGCCGCGGGCCTGGGCGCGGCCGCTGGCGGCCAGCGGAAACACACCCTTGTGGTAGGCCTCGCCGGCGGTCTTCAGGTCTTCCTCGGTGCGACCGACCCAGGCGATCTCTGGCTGAGTGTAGATCACCGACGGAACACAGCCGTAATCGAGCGTGGTCGACTGGCCGGCGATGCGCTCGACCACCATGCACCCTTCCTCCGAGCCCTTGTGCGCGAGCATGGCGCCGCGTACCACGTCACCGACGGCGTACACGCCGGGCAGGTTGGTCTCGCAGAACTCGTTCACGTGGATGTAACCACGTTCGTCGAGGAGCAGGCCGCTTTCCTGAGTATAGACGTCATCCGACAGGGGGCGGCGCCCCACCGCGACGACGACGCGATCGGCCTTGAAGGTGTGGGATTTCCCTTCGCCGTCGGTGTAGTCCAGCGTGGCCTCCGCCTTGCCGACGCGGGTCGTCATCAGCCGGCAGCCGAGCCGAATGTCGAGCCCCTGATCACGAAGGAGCCGGAGCGCGGCCTGGGCGACCTCGCCGTCGGTGACGGGCAGGAAGCGGTCCTGTGCCTCCAGCATCACCACCTCGGCTCCCAGGCGTCGCCAGACACTGCCGAGTTCCAGTCCGATGACGCCGGCGCCGATCACCGCCAGCCGTTTGGGGACCTCGTCGAAGGCGAGCGCTCCGGTGGAATCGACCACGACCGTGCCATCCAGTGGCGCTCCGCCCAGCTCGATGGGCGTGGAGCCGGTCGCGATAATGACGTGATCGCTGGCAAGCTCTTCTGGCCGGCTCTTGCCATGGGCGGTAAAGGCCACCTTGCCCGGGCCGAGCAGCTTGCCCTCGCCCTGCAGCCAGGTGATGCCGTTGCCCTTGAACAGGCGCTCGATGCCCCGGGTAAGTCGGTCGACCACACCCTGCTTGCGTGCATGCATGGCGGCGAGATCCAGTTCGAGCTTGCCGATGCGGATGCCGTGACCCGCGAAGCCGTTGGCCGCCAGCTCGTATTGTTCGGTCGATTCGAGCAGGGCCTTGGAGGGGATGCAGCCGGCATTGAGGCAGGTACCCCCCAGCGCGGGCTTGCCGTCCGCGGCGAGCCAGCGGTCGATGCAGGCCGTCTTCATGCCGAGCTGGGCGGCGCGGATGGCGGCCACGTAGCCGGCCGGGCCCGCGCCGATGATGATGATGTCGTAGTCTGCGCTCATGATGTCCGTGTCACTGTCGCGATGGGTTGGGCGCGGATCAGACTTCCAGCAGCAACCGCGCGGGATCTTCCAGCATGTCCTTGATCGTGACCAGGAAGCGCACCGCGCTGCTGCCGTCGATCAGGCGGTGATCGTAGGACAGCGCGAGGTACATCATGGGCCGGATCACGATCTCGCCGTGCTCCACCACCGGTCGCTCCTCGATCTTGTGCATGCCGAGGATGGCGCTTTGCGGCGGGTTGAGGATGGGCGTGGACAGCAGCGAACCGAATACGCCGCCGTTGGAAAGGGTGAAGGTGCCGCCGGTGAGCTCCTCCATGTCGAGCTTTCCGTCCTGCGCGCGCTGGCTGAGGTCGGCAATCTGCTTTTCGATCCCGGCGAAGCCCAGCTGGTCGGCGTCGCGCAGGATGGGTACCACCAGCCCCCGCGGCGAGGAGACGGCCACGCCGATGTCGAAGAAGCCGTGGTAGACGATGTCATCGCCGTCGATGGAGGCGTTGACCTCGGGAAAGCGGCGCAGCGCCTCGATGCAGGCCTTGACGAAGAAGGACATGAAGCCGAGCCGCACGCCGTGGGTCTTCTCGAAACGCTCGCGATGTGTCTTGCGCAGCGCCATCACCGGGGCCATGTTGACCTCGTTGAAGGTGGTGAGCATGGCGGCGGTCTGCTGGGCCTCGAGCAGACGCTCGGCGATGCGCTTGCGCAGGCGCGTCATGGTGACCCGTTTCTCCGGGCGCTCGCCGCTATCCAGTGCCAGCGGTGGCCGACGGGCCGGGGGGCGCGTCTCCGCAGCCGGCTGCCGGGCCGCCGGCCGAGGCTCCTCCTCGGCCGGTTTGGACTTCAGCGATTCTAGATAGGCCAGAACGTCCTCCTTGAGCACGCGACCATCCTTGCCGCTGCCCGGGATCTGCGCCGGGTCGAGGTCATGCTCGTGCACCAGCTTGCGCACCGCGGGGCTCAGTGCAGGCGCATGACGCGCGGCCGTCCTGTCATCGTTCTTCGCTTCCTTCGCCCCTTCGTCCAGCAGTCCGATGAGCTGGCCGGCGGTGACCGTCACCCCTGCGTCCTGTTCGATCCGGCTCAGTACGCCGGCCGCGGGGGCGGGTACCTCGAGCACGACCTTGTCCGTCTCGATGTCGACGAGGTTCTCGTCCTGTTCGACGCGCTCACCCGGTTGCTTGTGCCAGGTGACGATGGTGGCGTCGGCCACCGACTCGGGTAGTGGCGGGATTCGGATCTCAGTGCTCATGTTGTTCTCGCGTCTTGTTCGGTGAGCGGGTCATTCGCATTCATGGCTGGCCGGGATGAGGCCCAGCGCCTCGTCCACCAGATGTTTTTGCTGCTCCACGTGCACCCCGTGATAGCCGACGGCGGGTGAGGCCGAGTCGGGCCGCGTCACATGATGCAGGTAGTGATGTGGGCCGAGCAGGTTGCGGATGTGGTGCTGCGTGCTGTACCAGGCGCCCTGGTTGAGGGGTTCCTCCTGGCACCAGATGTAGCAGTCGGTCTTCGCATAGCGCGCGAGCACTGCCTGCAGGTCGTCCTGCGGGAACGGGTAGAGCTGTTCCAGACGGATGATCGCAATGTCCTCACGCTCCAGTTCGCGACGGCGTTCCAGCAGGTCGTAGTACACCTTGCCACTGCACAGCACGACGCGCTCGATGCCCCTGGGGTCGAGGCCGTCGATCTCGTCGATGACGGTCTGAAACCCGCCGGCGGTGAGGTCTTCCAGGGCGTTGACCGCGAGCTTGTGTCGCAGCAGGCTCTTGGGCGACATGACCACCAGCGGCTTGCGGTAGGCGCGCAGCATCTGCCGGCGGAGCATGTGGAAGACCTGTGCCGGGGTGCTCGGTACACAGACCTGCATGTTGTGCTGGGCGCAGAGCTGCAGGTAACGCTCCAGGCGGGCCGAGGAGTGCTCGGGGCCCTGGCCCTCGTAGCCATGGGGCAGCAGCATGGTGAGCCCGCACCGCCGCCCCCATTTCTGCTCGCCGGAGCTGATGAACTGGTCGATGACCACCTGCGCGCCGTTCGCAAAGTCGCCGAACTGTGCCTCCCAGATCACCAGCGTGTCGGGCGCGGCGGTCGCATAGCCGTACTCGAAGCCGAGCACGCCTTCTTCGGAGAGCAGCGAGTCGATGACGAGGAAGCCGGCCTGGTCTTCGGCCAGGTTGCGTAGCGGTACATAGGTGCCGTAGCGTTTCTGGTTGTGCAGCACCGCATGGCGGTGGAAGAAGGTGCCGCGCCCCGAGTCCTGGCCCGAGAGGCGCACGGCGTATCCCTCGGTGACCAGGGTCGCGTAGGCCATGTTCTCGGCAAAGCCCCAGTCCAGCGGCAGGGCACCCTGCGCCATCTTGCGCCGGTCGTCGAGGATCTTGGCGACCCGCGGGTTGATCTCGAAGCCCTCGGGCAGGGCCAGCATTCTTTCGGCAAGCTCGCGGATGCGCTGCTGCGTCATGGCCGTGTTGGCCGGCTCCGTCCACTCGCGGCCGGCATAGCGCGACCAGTCCACCAGGAAGCCGCGCTCGGCCTGCTCGGTGGGCACCCACTCGGCCACCATGCAGTCGCCGGCCTCCAGGCAGGCGCGCACCTGCTGCTGTATCCCCTCGGCCTCTTCGGGCGCGAGCACCCCGTCTGTGGCCAGCCGCTCGGCATACAGCGCGCGCGTAGTGGGCAGGGCGCGGATGCGCTGGTACATCATCGGCTGGGTGGCCGCCGGCTCGTCGGCCTCGTTGTGGCCGTGGCGACGGTAGCAGAACAGGTCGATGACCACGTCCTTGCGGAAGGCCATGCGGAAGTCGAGCGCGAGCCGGGTGACGAAGGCCACGGCCTCCGGGTCGTCGCCGTTCACGTGAAAGATGGGCGCGTTGACCATCTTTACCACGTCGGTGCAATAGTAGGTGGAGCGCGCGTCCTTCTGCGTACTGGTGGTGAAACCGATCTGGTTGTTGATGACGATGTGCACCGTGCCCTTGGTGGCGAAGCCGCGCGTCTGCGACATGTTCAGCGTCTCCATCACCACGCCCTGGGCGGCGAAGGCGGCATCGCCATGGATGAGCACGGGCAGCACC
>OMKS01000162.1_pt1 | contig 59631 bp, 48 predicted proteins | sample 1674721 | NCBI WGS metagenome assembly OMKS01 (sample SAMN06264996, study PRJEB25208) | sediment metagenome | isolation source: hot spring sediment | place: USA: California | collected 2014-09-02 | reverse complement strand
ACTTTTCACTTTTCACTTTTCACTTAATGCCTTCCTGTCACCTTCTTTTCAACTTTATACCTCGGCACCACCAGGGCCGTGACCGAAGCCTCGGGCACCAGTTGCCAGTTTTCCGTCAGTTCCAGTTCCAGACGCGGAAAATCCAGCAGGCGCGCCAACACCCGCTGCTCGGAGAGATCCGGCCAGGAGGGATATCCCGGGCTGAAACGCCGGCTGTCGCGGCGGGTTATTTTCATTTCATCCACGATAATCTGGTGAACGGCTTCGGCCATGGCTTCGGCCAGTTGGGCGCTGAACCCATACCACAAGAGGTAACCCACATAGTCTTGCGCAGCAAAACGCTGTTGCACCAGTGATGCCAGAAAAGCCCCAGTAGTCACGGCCAGTAATGGCACCACATCCCGCTCGCGGCAAAACCAGGCGGTCGGCGGAATGGGGGCGGGGGCAAAAGTCAGCGCTTCACTGTTCGCCTCAAGGGCCAGAACATTGCCGTTCGCGGTAACCCGGCCACTGAAATATCCGTAGGTTGCGGCAAATTCCGTACAATCCTTTTGCCGCAATCTCTCTAAAATCCCTTCCAACTGCGCCGCCGACTCGCTGCCCTCACCCATTTTCCAGCGCGTGCGAAACAGGGTCCCGCGATCCAGGAAAGATAGGATCTCATCCAGGGTCAGCGAGATCCGGCGCACCCCCCGGAAAGGCGCGTTCAGGGATTCGGTGGGGGTCACGGCCCGCCTGGGAGGGGGCGGGGAAACATGCGATGGCCCAGGCTGATGCGGTGCCGGCGCGGCGTTTCCCTGCAGAATGCGCAAGGCTTCGAACGCATCAGCCGCGTAATGGACGGGACCGGAATAAACCGGGACGAGTTCCTTGCAAACAAAATCCCGGGTCAGGGCGGCGCCGCCGCAGATCACGGGCAAAGACAAATTCTTTCTCTGCATCTGCAGCAGCAATTCCCTCATCTCGTGGACGGATTGCACCAGCAAGCCGCTTATCCCCAGGGCGTCGGGACCATGTTCGCGCACGGCGTCGATAATGTCGTTACTGCCTTGGTTGATTCCCAGGTTCACGATACGGTAACCGTTGTTGCTCAAAATGATATCCACCAGGTTCTTGCCGATATCATGAACATCGCCGCGCACCGTTGCCAGCACCATGGTCCCCCGGGTGACCCGTTGCGCTGATTCCAGGTCGGGAGCCAGGTAGTCGACCGCCGCCTTCATTACCTGGGCGGATTTCAGCACAAAGGGCAATTGCATGCGACCGGAACTGAACAACCCGCCGACTCGTTGCATGGCGGGCAACAGGTGCCGGTTGATGATGTCGAGCGCGGAAAGATTCTGGCGGGCCGCGGCCAATATGGCTTCAAGGCCGGCGGTGCGCCCTTCCACAACCGCCGCGGCCAGGCGTTCCAGCACGGGTTCCAATGGAGTTCCCGTTGCGGGAAGGCTGTCTTTTTCGCGGGAAAAATGATCCAGGACCCTCTCCAGGGGAAGAACGCTCGCAGAGGAGCGGTTAAATATCAGGTCCTCAGCCAGCCCGCGTTCGTCGGCCTTGATCATGTTCAGGGGCAGGACCTTGCCGGCATGAAAAATGGCGGCATCGAGACCTTTGCGCACCGCATGGTATAGAAACACGGCGTTGATGATCCTGCGCGCGGCCGGTTTCAGTCCATAGGAAATGTTGCTGACACCCAGGATGGTGCGGGCTTGCGGCAAGTAGCGACGCAACAGGGGCAAGACTTCCAGGGTCTCAATCCCCGCGTCGCGCAGCCCCTCATCTCCGGAAGCCAGGGTGAACGTCAGCGGATCAAAAAAAAGCGCCCCCGGTGAAATGCCGGCTGACATGCACAAGTCATACAGGCGACGGCAGACCGCCAGCTTGTGTTCCCGGGTCCGGGCCATGCCTTCTTCGTCAATGGCCAGGCAGATCAGACCCGCGCCATAGCCTTTCGCGAGTTCAATAACCCGGGCGGCACGCGTACCGCCGTCCTCGAGGTTGATGGAATTGATCAAGGCGTGACCGCCGTAGTGCTTCAGCCCGGCCTCCAGGGCGTCGGTGTCCGTGCAGTCAAACACCACCGGGATCAGCAATTCCCGGTTCAGGCGCCGGGTCACGGCCGCCATGTCGGCGGCTTCGTCGCGCCCCGCATAGGCAACGGACAAGTCGAGCATATGGGCGCCCTCATCCTGCTGAAGGCGCGCCATTTCCACCATTGCGTCCACGTCTTCGGCCAGCAGGGCGCGGCGGAAGGCGCGGCTGCCGTTGGCGTTCGTCCGTTCGCCGATGATCAGCGGCGCCGGCTCCACCCGGCTGGCCTGGTGCAGAAACAGCGATGTAAATTCGGGTTGATATTCCGCTGCATGAAAAGAGGGGGTTATGCCTTCAAGCGCTTGCTGTAATGAGCGGATATGCGCCGGAGTGGTTCCACAGCAGCCTCCCAGAAGGCGAACCCCGCAATCACGCGCGAATCGACTCATGGTCACGGCGAAGTCACCGGGAGACAAATCAAATACCGGTACACCATTCTCAATTCGGGGCATGCCCGCGTTGGGAACCACGATCAGGGGTAAGGGGCAATGACGGGACAGACGCTCCACCGCTTCCCCCATTCCTTCCGGCCCGGTGCCGCAATTAATGCCGATGGCCGCCGGTTTCAGGGGCAGCAAAGTATGCATGGCCGTCAGCACATCACTGCCCAGAAGCATTTTTCCGCCTTCAAGGGTAACCTGCAGAACCAGGGGCATGGAGCGTCCACATTCTTTAAACGCTTGCCGTACCCCGGCAACTGCGGCCTTGACCTGAAGCAGGTCCTGGGCGGTCTCCACCTGGATCAGGTCGACCCCCCCCTCCACCAGGCCCAGCGCCTGCAGGTAATATGCATCGCGCAAGGTGTCGAACCCCACGTGCCCCAGGCTGGGTAACAGGGATCCCGGGCCCATGGATCCGGCCACGAAGCAAGGCCGGCCGGAACGGGAATGGGCTGTCGCGCATTCCCGCGCAAGTGCGGCGGCAACACGATTGATTTCCCGGGTACGCCCTCCAAGACCGTGATTCTCAAGCGTCAGGCGGTTGCCCCCGAAAGTGTTGGTCTCAACCACGCGGGCGCCGGCATCCAGAAAATCATTGTGGATATCACGAATGGTTTGGGGATTGCTGATGACCAGGTACTCCTGGCAATTCGGATACCCTCCCCAGGCGCCGGGCGGAAGGTTCCGTTGCTGGATGGACGTACCCATGGCGCCGTCCCAGAGCATGACGTCCCGCCGCAGGCACTGCTCCAATTGCGGGGAACGATTCGCAGCCATCTGGTTCATGGATAAAGAACCTCAGTGGCGGGAGGGAAAACGCACGACCAGCGGACAGGTTCCGCTCAACGCGCTCAACAGCGTTACCAGCCCCAGCAGGCCCACCCAGTTGGACGTCCACAAGCCATAACCGATGATGGCCAGGGAGAGTACGATCCGCAAAACCTGCGTGAATGATGCGCGCCGAGTTGCATTCATACAGGCATTATACCATACTCATCCGCGCTTGCCTCCGGACTCCGGTTTTCAAAGGTCTCCCTGAGGCGTTGGGGCAAACGGGTCCGGCGACGATTCGGAGTGGAATTGGCCAGGGCCGGCTGCAGGGCCGCCTCATGACTGACCAGGAAAAGACGCTTGCGGGCGCGAGTCACCGCCGTATAGAATATTTCACGATTCAGCATCATTGCATGCTGGGGCAAAAGAACGAGAATCACACAATCGTACTCGGAGCCCTGGGACTTGTGAATCGACATGGCATATGCCAGGGTCAAATCCTCAGTCTCATCCACCGCGTACTCGGTGAACCGGCCGTCGAAATCAACGATGATCTTTTTCTCATCGTCATTGAAATCAGTCACCACGCCCTGCTCACCGTTAAACACATCCCGGTCGTAATCGTTCTTCAGTTGCATGACTTTGTCGCCGCGCTTAAACCGCATCTGCTCCCTGGATAGGCAAACCGGTTCCGGGTTGAACCGCTCCTGAATCACGGCATTGAGACGGTCGATCCCGGCCTCGTCCCGGTACATGGGCGCCAGAATCTGCAGCTCCGCCGAGTTGACCATATAACGGGGCGCCAGGTGTTCCAGTATGCCGAGCACCTTGGACGCCGCCTGGGCTGGAGTGGACACCCGCACAAAAACAAAATCAAGCTCCGGGCCATAGGGCTTCAAGACCAGGGAATCTCCGGAGTTGATGCGGTAGGCGTTTTCCACGATCAGGCTGTCACCGGTTTGACGGAAATTGCGATGCAGGGAAACCAGGGGGAAATACCCGCTCTGGATCATGTCCCGCAACACATTGCCCGGCCCCACGGAAGGAAGCTGGTCTTTGTCACCGATAACCACAAGGCGTGTACGGGCATCCAGGGCCCGTAGCAGGGCGTAAAACAGGTGAATGTCCACCATGGAGAATTCATCCACCACCACCGCATCCACCGGCAACGGGTTGCTCTCGTCATGGGTAAAACGCCGTGTCTCCGGACTGACTTTCAGCAATCGGTGGATGGTGGACGCGGGAAAACCGGTCGCTTCCTCGATCCGTTTGGCCGCCCGTCCGGTCGGTGCCGCGACTTTCACCCGCAAGTGGGACATGGAGAAGGTTTCAATTACGGCCCGGATAATGGTGGTCTTCCCCGTACCCGGACCTCCGGTGATCACGGTGACCGGATGGGAAACCGCCGCGCTTACCGCATCGCGTTGTTCCGATGTCAATGGGGGGTCAATACCCTTCAGGGCCGGACCCAAATCGGAGACGGCCTTCGAAATTTCCCTGTCAACCATCCTCTTTAACATCCGGGCGGATTCCGCTTCCACCCAATGGTTGCGCAGACTCAGGACAAGGGGCTCCGTATCCCTTTCCTCAACCAGTCGACCGCGTTCAATCTGATTCTGAACCGCATCCAGAACCAGTTCTTCATCGACATCAAGTAAGCGCACCGCGGCGACAACCAAGCGATGGCGCTCCATAAACAAGTCGCCGTACTGGTTTTCCGCCTGCTCCAGCACATGATCGATTCCGCGGTTTAAGCGGCGCGGATCCTGGGCCGGAATCCCCATTGCCCGGGCGATGGTATCGGCAATGCGGAATCCGACTCCGCGCACGGAGTCAACCAAGACATAGGGATCGGATTCCAATACCAGCAACGATTGTTCACCATATTCCCGCACGACACGCAGAATAGTGGCCGTGCCGATACCCGCTGGAGCCAGGCGCACCGTAAGCTCTCTCAAGATCCGCCGGTCTTTGAACGAGGTGCGGATCTGTTCAACCAGGGATCGCCCCACGCCTTTCACACGCAGCAGATCCTGTGGACGTTCTTGAAGTATCTCTAAAGTTTCCTTGCCGAATTGGGCAACGATTTTTTCAGCTGTCTTTCGCCCCAGGCCCCTGATGCCCCGGGAAGAGAGATAGGCCGTAATGCCCGCATGATCTCCGGGCATAACCGCGCGATATTCCTCAACGCGGAATTGCTCTCCGAATCGGGAATGGTGGATAAAACGGCCCTTGACGTCCAAGGTGTCCCCTTCAGACACATCCAGCAACTCGCCTACGATTACGCGGTTTTTTCCGGCGGGTAACCCGCTGACACGGAAAACACCGAAACCCGTGGTCTCGGAATAGAAAATTCTTTTTTGAATCCGGATTCTGAACGTCGCTAGATCGATGGTATTTCTCCCAGGTTGTTTTTCCATTATACCGGGTCCCGGAGCGTATTGAAATCCACCGGGTTTACTTTTTGCCCGGCTCATGTTACTAACTGGGCATGAAACGCTTGCACCCGCTCCTGCTTTTCCTTTTCATGGCAGCCGTGACCCTGCCGGCCAGGGGCGTGAAGTTCGGCGCTTACGTGGGGGGATTCCTTCCCCGAGACGCCGTTTTTCAACAGATTTACGGCGAGGACCCGGATCTGACCTATGGGCTGGAGCTTGATGCCACAGTTTGGCGGGGTTTTTCGCTGCGTCTGCGAGCGGGGCATTACCAGCGCAACGGCGAAACATCATTTACCGGAGAAATCAGCCGCCTCAGACTCTATCCGCTGACGCTGGGATTGCGCCACACGTTCCGGTTGAAGCGCGTGCAGCCCTTTCTCGAAGCCGGGTATCACTACCTGCTGGTTACGGAAACCTCGGCCATTGGGGAAACCAACGAACAGGGCGGAGGATATGACCTGACGGTGGGGGCCGGATTTCCCCTGTCTTCGCGCTTTTCTATTGAGATCGCCGTTCATTACACCGATGCCTCCATTACCGCTGTCACGGAAACCATTCAAATGGGCGGCTTCTCGGCGGGATTGGCATTTCTTGTACTTCTTTGACCGGCCGCAGTGTGTCAACGCAGTGTGTCAACGCAGTGTTGACAAATCCCCTTAATTATCACAACATACTTGGTTGTTCACTTTTTTTTCATGGACACCAAAGAACAGATTAAAAGAGGTCTATCCATAATTGACGTGGCATCCCTCTACGTACAGTTAAAACCATCCGGAAAAAACTTCAAGGCCTTGTGTCCGTTTCATAGTGAAAAGACCCCTTCCTTTTCCGTTATGCCGGAACGCAATATCTTTCATTGTTTTGGATGCCACAAATCGGGTGATATCTTCACCCTGGTGCAGGAAATGGAAAACCTCAGTTTCCCTGAAGCCATGGATTTTCTGATCGAGCGCTTCAACCTTCCGATTGAGCGACAACGCAGAGAAGCCGGTTCCCCCCGCCCCTCCCTGGACGCCTACGTGACGGCCAACGACAGCGCTCTGCGCCACTTCCGGGCCAATCTGCTGGATGGTGTTGAGGGGAAACACGCCCGCGACTACCTGGCGAAACGCGGCATCACCGAGGCCACCAGCGAATCATTCGCCCTCGGCTATGCCCCAAGCAGCTGGGACTCCCTGCTTCGGCACCTGCAAAAAGACGGAGCGGACCTGGACAAAGCGGTGGAAATCGGCTTACTGGGCCGCGGCCGTGAAGGCCGGGTTTACGACCGCTTCCGTGGCCGTATCATGTTCCCGATTCTCTCGGAATCCGGAAAAATAATCGCCTTCGGCGGACGGACCCTGTTCGATGATTCCGCTAAGTACCTGAACTCGCCTGAAAGCCCGCTATTTCACAAAAGCCGCCATTTGTACGGATTTCACCAGGCCCGGGAACACATTCGTGAATCCGGACGAGCCATTCTGGTCGAGGGTTATTTCGATGTGATCACTCTGCATCAGTTCGGTGTCCGCAACACCGTGGCCGCCTTGGGGACCGCACTCTCCGGTGAGCAGGTCCACTTGCTGAACCGTTATACCGATGAGATTTACCTTTTCTACGACGGCGATAACGCCGGCGTTCACGCCACCCTGCGGGGCGTGGAATGCATGCTGACCCACAATGTCAGCCCCAGGGTAATGGACTGCGGCAAAGACAAGGATCCCGATGATTTCGTGCGTTCAAAGGGAGCACGCGGTGTAGAGGAAAGGATCGCGACGGCTGAAGACGGGTTCCGCTTCCTGCTCAATCACTTCATGGAAGAGATGGATCCCCGCCATCCCGAGCACAAACGCGGCGCCCTGGATCAGGTGTTGCGCGTCGTGAACGAGATCTCCGACCCCATTGTCCGTCAGGAATACCGGCGCCGTACGGCTGACGCGTTCCAGGTGGATTTGCATCACCTTCCCCAAAGGCATGTCCACTCCCCATCTGTCTCAAATCGTGAATCCCGGCAACCCTTGCTGATTTCCCCCTCGGAAAAGGAGTTTTTGCAATCCCTGTTGGCCAGCCCGGCGATACTGAGCGAAATCCGCCCCCTGCTTCAGGACGAACTTGTGAACATCCTTACCTGCCGCAATCTTTTGCGTCAATTGATGCAACGCTACAACGGTGCCGCCCAATGTTTTGAACAGATGGACGGCATATGGAAAGATCTTTCCGGGCCCGAGGCCGCGTTGCTGCAGGAAATGTTGCTGGCCGCCCAGGAAATCCCAGTCGACCAGGAAGCCAATTGTAGACAGGTCCACAATTGTTTTCTTTCTTTCCAGGAACGGTTGAACAAAGCACGGATCCGAGAAATCAACGCCCGCATCCGCGTAGCGGAAAGAGACAACAATTCCGCCGAGGCTTTGCGCTTGATGCAACAGAAATCCCAATACCTGAAAAAGAAATACAAGGTATCCAAGGAGGAGCCCTTTGAGCAAAAAGGCGCCAGAGAAAGCATCCGCTGAAGCGGCCGCTACTGAAGAAAATTCCGTTTCGGCCGCGAGCGTTTCGCCCAAAATCATAGACGAACTGGTAGAGATGTCGCATGATGACGATGGACGCATCGATCATGCGGAATTCACCCGCTTCCTGCACGAAAACAGTTTGGTTTCGCGTCGCAAAGAAGTTTTGAATCGGTTAATGGCGGTCAACATCACCGTTTCCCCCCGGGAAACAGCGTCCACGCTGCCTTTTGAAAAGCAGTACAGTGATTTCCTTGAAACCCACCGCAAGGAATTACGATCCATACAGAAACGGGCTCGGAAAAATTTCGGCATGATTGAAAGCTCTTTTATTTACAACCTCTTTGAAAGTGAAGAAGAGTTAAAAAGCAAGTTGCGCTTCCTGAAAGCGTACTTCACCGAACACGAGTTGAAAATCATCAAGGTCCCCAGTAACAAACCCGTTAAATCGGCCGAAGAGCGCAACGAGATCGTGGGTGACCCGGTGCGGCAATACCTGAGGGAAATGGGCAGCGTCAATCTGCTCAGCCGCGAAGAAGAGATCCGTATCGCAAAGCGGATCGAACGCGGAGAGAAAAAGGTCATCAAGGCGTTATCCAAGACCAACATCGTGCTGAATTCCGTCATCGAACTGGGCCGGGATGTATTGGAAGGGGTCAAAGACATCGACGAGGTCATTGACGTCAACGAAGATATTTACGATGAATCCAAAAAGCAACGGGTACGAGGCCGTTTTCTCAAACAATTCGAGAACCTGAACCATTTCAAGCGGGAATTGAAAACCCTGAAAAAATCCCAGGTGTCGAACTTCACCATTGCCAAGAAGATGGTGGAAATCACCCACCTGATCCAGGATATGTCGATTCTCTACGAACACAAAAAGGCATTCATCAACAAGATCACCCAGCTCCAGGAAAACTACCGGCATGTCTCCCGCCGGATAGAAAAGCTCAACGCGGATGCCAAAGCCCACCGCGCCCGATCGCCCAAAAGACGGGAGATCAATGCGGAGATCGCCAACTACAACCGGCGCCTGGAGAACCTGAACCAGAAATACGAGATCACGCCGGAGGATCTGGCCAAGACCTGTCATGACATTGAAGAAGGCCAGCGCCTGATCGAATACTCCAAGAACGACCTCGTAGAGTCCAACCTGCGCCTGGTGGTTTCCATCGCCAAAAAGTACATCAACCGGGGCCTGCAGTTCTCCGACCTCATCCAGGAAGGCAACATCGGCCTGATGAAAGCGGTTGAGAAGTTCGAGTATCAGCGGGGATACAAGTTCTCCACCTACGCCACCTGGTGGATTCGCCAGGCCATCACCCGCGCCATCGCCGACCAGGCACGCACCATCCGCATCCCGGTCCACATGATCGAGACCATTCACAAGATCAACCGCACCCAGCGCCGCATGGTCCAGGAACTGGGGCGCGAACCCACCGAAGATGAGATTGCTGAAGAAACCGGCTTTTCCGCGGACAAGATTCGCAAGATTTTGAAAATCGCCCAGGAGCCCATCTCTTTGGAAACCCCGGTGGGAGACGATGATTCCCATCTGCGCGATTTCCTCGAAGATGATAGGACCGTATCTCCCCCGGAGATCGTTTCGCAGATGAACCTCAAAGAGCAACTGGAGACGATCCTTTCCTCCCTGACCGACCGCGAGGCCCGCGTGATCGAGATGCGCTTCGGACTTCGGGACGGCAACGAACACACTTTGGAAGAGGTCGGCCAGGAGTTCCAGGTCACCCGTGAACGCATCCGTCAGATCGAGGCCAAGGCGTTGCGCAAACTGAAGAAAAAGGCCCGCAAGCTGGTCAACTTCCTGGACAAACCCGAAGAGTACAACTGACGCACACCCGCTCCCACCTCGAAACCGGGCACCAAAAGCTCCATGGCTGATTCGGAGCCTGGTTCCCTGGTTTTATCCGCGGGTTGGTGCCGGGCTATTTATCTTTTTCCGGATCCATTTCCTGTGGGGGGGCGTCTCCGCCGCGGGGGTGGAATTTTTCATAGTGGGAGCGGATCTTACCGCGGGAGACGTGGGTGTAGATCTCCGTGGTGGTGATGGAGGCGTGACCCAGCATCATCTGCACGGAGCGCAGGTCCGCCCCCTCCTCCACCAGGTGGGTGGCAAAGGAGTGGCGCAGGGTATGGGGCGTCAGCTCCGTGGAAATCCCCAGTTCCCGGGCGTAACCCTTGATGATCTTCCACAGCCCCTGGCGGCTCAGGCGCCGCCCGCTGCGGTTCACGAACATCTCCGCCGCCGCCCTACCCTTGAGCAGCATCGGCCGCGCGTTCTCCACGTAGCGGGTTATCCAGGAAACCGCGGTGTCGCCGCAGGGAACCACCCGTTCCCGCCCGCCCTTGCCGGTCACGCGCAGAAAGTGCTCCGCCAGGTAGACATCTTCCCGGCGCAGGCCGCAGACCTCGGAGATGCGCAGGCCGGTGCCGTACATCAACTCCAGGATCGCCTTGTTGCGCAGGCCCAGGGGGGTGGAAACGTCGGGGCGTTCCAACAGATCGGTGACCTGCTCAACCGTCAGGTATTGCGGCAGAGACTTCCAACGCCGCGGCAGGGGGAGCCCGGAAAACGGGTTCCCCGGCACGGCTTCATCCGCCAGCAGATAGTTGTAGAAATTGCGCAACGCCGAAATCAACTGCGCGCGTGAAGCCACGCCGTGACCCCGCGACGCGTGGTAGCGCACAAACTCCACCACCAAAACGTCGGGAATCGCGAGATGATGGCAGTTGCGCTTTTTCAGCCATTGTCCCCAGTGATCCAGGGCGTTGGCGTACGCACACGATGTGTTTTCCGCCAGGCCGCGCTCCATGCGAAGGTAGGCCATCCAGTTGCGCCGGTCCCGCTCAAAGGCGGCATCGCTCCAACCCGTGCCCTTGCGCACCCGGTCATTCATCATGATGACTCCGATATTACATGAAAGGGTTATGGCGCAGTTCCCGCTCCAGGATGGACTCTTCTCCGTGACCGGGCAGGATGCGAGTATGGGGCGGCAGGGTTTTGAGCCGATCCAATGACGCCTGCAGCAGGGCAAAATCTCCTCCAGGCAGATCTGTGCGGCCCACGGAACCGGCAAACAAGGTGTCACCGGAAACCAGCAGGTCAGCGCATAGCAGGCAGATTGAGCCCGGCGAATGACCCGGTGTGTGCCACACCCGCCATGACAGCCCGGCAACGCTCAGCACCTCATCGTCCCGGAGAAGGCGGTCCGCGGCCGGGGGCAGGTCCAACCCGAAAGCGGCTGCCATCTCGGCGTTGAACGGATTCTTTAGCAAGGGAGCCGCCTGTTCGTGCGCAGATACAGGAACCGAGTACCGCCGTGCCAATTCGCTTGCAGCCCCGGTGTGATCGATATGACAATGGGTCAACAAGATTAAAACGGGAATGAGTTTCTGTTGCTCCAGACTGTCCCGGATCCGCTCCGGCTCTGCCCCGGGATCCACCAACAGACAATCAGCGGAACCGGGTGCATGCAGGAGGTATGTATTGGTTTCCAGTTCACCCACGGGAATGCGGATATGGCGGACTCTGGAACGATTCATTCGTTCTCCTCATCAGCCAGGACCAGCAATGATCTGCCCGTCATTTCCGCGGGGGGGTCGATGCCCAGCAATTTGAGGAAAGTGGGCGCGATATCGGCCAGGCCGCCGCCGCACCGCAAGCGTGGGGGTTCCTTGGCCACCAGCGTCAGGGGTACGGGATTCGTGGAATGGGAGGTCATGGGTGATCCGTCTTCCAAGCGGGTCTGCTCAGCATTGCCGTGATCCGCCGTGATCAGGCACACGCCCCCCTTGGCCAGCACGGCTTCCACCACCCGGTGAACACATTCGTCCACGGTCTTCACGGCACGCACGATGGCGGGATAATCCCCCGTATGTCCCACCATGTCGCAATTGGCGAAATTGCAGATCACCGCCGGGTGACGCAGATGTTCGATGTCGTCAACCAGGCGGTCCCGCACTTCCGGCGCGCTCATTTCCGGCTGCAGATCGTAGGTGGCCACGCGCGGGCTGGTGACCAGGATACGGTCTTCAGCAGCGAAAGGCTCGTTGCGCAAACCGTTAAAGAAAAAGGTCACGTGGGCGAATTTTTCCGTTTCCGCGATGCGCAACTGTTGGATTTGGTTGAGAGAGAGCACCTCGCCCAGAACATTTTTATGCTCCAGTTCCGGAAAAGCCTCTTTGAAATTGCCGTTGTCGTAGTAATGGGTCATGGCCACAAAGTACAGGTCCCTGCGCTGAACCGGAAATTCACTGAAATCCGGTTCCACCAGGGCACGCGTCAACTGGCGCGTACGGTCAAAGCGGAAGTTGAAAAAAATCACCGCGGCCCCGTCTTTCAGGCCCGGGTAATCCGGCAGTACCCGCGGCCGGATGAACTCATCGGTTTCATTTTCTTTATACGCCCGGGATACGGCATCTCTCCAGTCGGAAGCGGAAAAGCCCCTGGCCGCGGCCACGGCTTCATACGCCAGTTGTGTGCGATCCCAGCGTGTGTCCCGGTCCATGGCGTAATAGCGGCCCATTACCGTCGCAATTCGGCCCACGCCGATACGCTCCATTCCCTGCTGCAAAAATTCCAGGTGTTTGCGGGCGGATTGGGGCGGTGTATCCCTCCCATCGGTGATGGCATGGATCCATACCCGGTCCAACCCTCTTTTTGCACAGATTTCAAGAATGGCCAGGGCGTGGCGGGTAGCGGCATGGACGCCCTCTTCCTGGATCAGCCCCATCAGGTGGAGCCAGGTGCCGTTGCGCCTGGCAATCTCGACCGCCGCCACTAACTCCTCGTTCTCGTAAAAGTCTTTGGACTCAATGGCCTGATCAATGCGCGTGAGGCTCTGGTACACGACACGACCGGCGCCGATATTCAGGTGTCCCACCTCGCTGTTTCCCTGGTACCCCGGCGGCAGGCCGACCGCCCGGCCTGAAGTTTCCACCAGGCAAGTGGGATACCGCGCCTGGTAATAGTCGGTGTGGGGAGTCTGTGCGTTCAGGATGGCATTGCCCGGCCCCGGGGGACCCCAACCCCAACCATCGCGGATAATCAGGCAAACAATGGGATACTTCATGGATCAGGCTCCTTTGGATAACCAAAGTATACCATAACCGGTTCATGATCGCCGAAGTGTCGCGTTTTGGATATGTTGAAATCATTTCAGTACAATAGTAGAGTAAAACCTCGACCGAGATATTCACAATGGCAAAAAAGAAACCGGTTCACAATAAGGATGGCCCGCATCAATCCACCCTGACCGGTTCATTGCGCAGTCTGCCCGGATTTGAACTGGAACGCGCCCAACTCTTTTTAAATATGGCGGGAGTCATGATACTGGCGCTGGATAATTCCGGCCGGGTTGCCATGATCAACCGCCGCGGTTGCGAGATACTGGGAGGCCAAGCGGAAGAGATCCGGGGACTGGACTGGTTTGGCCATTTCATTCCTGAACCGCGACGCGCCCAGGTGCGAAATGTTTTCCAGGACATCGTGCAGGAAAAAAAGAAAAGTCGTGAATACCAGGAAGGCCCGGTCCTGACCCTGCGGGGCGAGCAAAAACTGATTGCCTGGCACAACGCCGTTATCAGGGACGATCACGGACAAATTATCGGCACACTTTCTTCCGGTGAGGACATTAGCGAAATTCGCCGGGCGGAAGATGAGTTAAAGGAAAGCCGGCAATTGTACCAGGCCTTCATAAACGCCAACCGCGACATGATCTTTGTGAAAGACGAACAATTCCGTTACGTAGTCGTCAACGATGCCATGGTGGCGTTCTTTAAACGTTCCCGCGAAGATGTACTCACGCGAACGGATTTCGAGTTAATGGAAGTTTCCGCGGCCGAAAAACGCCGGGAATCTGACCTGCGCACGCTGAATACCCACTCGGTTGGGGTAACGGAAGAAAACATCGGCCACAGGGTATTTGAAACCACCAAGTTTCCCATCCTCCTGAAAGGCGATCGCATGGGAGTCGGGGGAATTATCCGGGACATCACCGAGCGTCGTCACGGCGAAGAGGAGCGGGAATATTTGCGCGAGCAAATGGCCCAGGCCCAGAAAATGGAATCCATGGGACGACTGGCGGGTGGTGTCGCGCATGATTTCAACAACATCCTGAGCGTGATCAAGCAACATGCCGAAACAGCAATGGAGAAAGTTGATCCCGCCGATGACCTGCATATGGAATTAAAGGAAATCCGACGCGCGGCCCGGCGTTCCGCGGATCTGACCCGTCAACTAATGACATTCACCCGAAAACAAACGGCAATGCCCCGAAGATTGAACCTGAATGACACCATTGCCGGCATGGTGCGCATGCTGAAACATTTGATCGGCGAGCATGTGCAATTGTCCTGGCAACCCGGTGAACACGTGTGGCCGGTACACATCGATCCCACCCAGGTCGACCAGATCCTGGCCAACCTGTGCATCAATGCCCGTGACGCCATCTCCGGGAAAGGCCGGGTCACAATTGAAACAAAAAACCTGACGGTGGAGAATGAACAGCTAAACCTCCATGCCGGCTTTCTGCCGGGTGAATACATCCGCCTCTCCATAAGTGACAACGGCTGCGGCATGGACCGGGAAACACTGGCCAACGTGTTTGACCCTTTTTTTACCACCAAGGAAACAAACATGGCCCCCGGATTGGGTTTATCCGCTGTCTATGGCATCGTGAAACAGAATGGAGGATTCCTCCACGCCTACAGCGAGCCCGGCCGCGGATCCACTTTTCACATTTACCTGCCCAGACATATTGAGAGACCATCCATTGCAGGGCCGGATCCGGAACCGAGTGCACCCAGGCAACGGAAAGAAACCATCCTGCTGGTTGAGGATGAGCCGCCCATATTGAAACTGGGGCAACGCATGCTTCAGGAACTGGGTTACCACGTTCTGACGGCCGACAGTGCGGATGAAGCCATTGAAGTCTCCTGCGGATTTTCCGGCGGGATTGACCTCCTGATCATCGACGTCATCATGTCCGGCATGAACGGTTGCGAACTTGCCGCCGAACTGGCGCGCAACCGCCCGGACAGTAAAATCATGTTCATGTCCGGATATTCAGAGGAGATCATTGACAAACAGATCAGTCTAAAAAACAAAACCCTTTTCATCCAGAAACCGTTCACCATTCGCGAACTTGCCGCCAAGGTGCAAACAGCCCTGAAAACAAAAGAACCGAGAAGTTGAGAACTTTCCAACTCTTCAACTTTTCTACTTTAATCTTGTGAAATGTTAACGTTTGCAAATGCAAACCGTTTTGATTATAATTTCCGGGACTGCAATTTGAGAGAGGAGGTTGCATGAAACGCATTCTGAAACAAGCTTTTGCGGTTGCCGGGGTTCTGCTTCTCAGCACGAGCCTGGCGGCCAATGGACTCAACCTGAACAGCGTCGGCTCCAAGGCCATCGGGATGGGAGGCGCCTTTGTGGGCCTGGCGGATGATTACAGCGCCATTTTCTGGAACCCCGCCGGCATGATCAAGCAGGAAGGACCGATTTTCTCGCTTTACGGCAGTGCCATTATGCCCCACGGGACCTATGAATTCGCAATGGCCGGAATCAACACGGAAACGGAAAGCAAAGCCTATCCATCGGGCGCCATCGGCTACATCAAACCACTTTCCGACAAAGTGGTGGTTGGCATCCTGGGCTACGTGCCCTCCGGTTCCGGGGCCACCTGGCCCGGCGCCGATCTGACTCCGCTGTCCTCCGGCATTGTTTTGGAATGGGAGAGCATGGTGGGCATCATCGCCTTATCTCCGGCCGTGGCTGTACGCGTGACCGACCAGCTTACCCTGGGAGCAGCCTTGAACATTTACTACGGACTGCTGAAGATCAAACGCCCGGGACTCGTGCAATACGAGGAAGACCTGACCGGTATGGCCGTGGGCGGAACCATCAGCGCCATGTTCCAGCCCTCTGAGATGTTGAGTTTCGGCTTGACCTTTAAAACTCCCATCAGCGTGAAAATGAAAGGGGATGCAACCATGAGCGGTGCCGGCATCCTGGGGCTTTCCGTTACTTCGGATGCGGAACGTTCCGCCGACTGGCCCATGTGGATTGGATTCGGTGTTGCGGTTAAACCCATGGACCGCCTCACCATCACTGCGGACCTGCAGTACACCGACTGGAAAAAACTGACGGATATTCCGGTCACTTACGAGAATCTGGCCTGGCAGGCGGCATTTGCCAAAGCCGGCAAGTTCGAACTGCAGTGGGAGAGTAAAATCCAGTGGCGCTTCGGCATGGAATACCGCCTGAACGACATCTGGGCCCTGCGTGCCGGATACTATTACGATCCCGCTCCCGGACCGCTGGAAACCGCCAATATCCTGTTGCCGCAATTTACCTACAACTGGGCGACTGTGGGCGTGGGCTACCACACGGATTCAATCAGCCTGGACGTGGCGGTGGAGTTCGGATTCGGAGAGGATCGCGAGGTTCCAGTGGGCCTTAAACACGGTATGCCGGGAATTCACGGCATGTCCATGGTGGTACCCAATATCGCCTTTACGTATCGTTTCTAAACACGGAATTGGCTGGCGGGGGAGACATCACTTCGTCTCCCCCGCACCCGCCTTGAATGATTGATTTCTTTCTTGCCTTGAAAAATCCTTCCTGATTGCGTAGTATGCAATCAGGAGGCTGTCATGGAAGATCAGTTCAATATTCCCGCCGATGTGCCCAATGACCGGATCAACGAGTATATCAACAACTACGACGACATCACTCTGGGATCCGATCGCTTGATGTTGTTTGCCGGCGACCAGAAAATCGAACACCTGAACAAGGATTTCTTTGGTGACGGAATCGCCGCGGACGACAATGACCCGGAACATCTGTTCCGCATCGCCGACACCGCGGAAGTCGGGGTGTTTGCCACCCAGCTGGGATTGATCTCCGCTTACGGCGGGGATTATCCGGAAGTTCCGTACCTGGTAAAATTGAATTCCAAGACCAACCTGGTGAAAACGGTCCAGCGTGATCCGGTATCACTGCAGATGGTGGACGTCGAGCAGGTGGTTACGTTTAAGCGGCGTTCCGGACTCAATGTTCTCGGTGTGGGCTACACCATCTATTTGGGCAGCGAATTCGAACACCTGATGCTGCGTGAAGCCGCCCAGGCGGTATTCCAGGCGCATCAGCACGGATTGATCACCGTACTTTGGATTTATCCCCGGGGACAGGCGGTAAAAGACGAAAAACACCCGGACATCATTGCCGGTGCGACCGGCGTGGCCGCCACTCTGGGAGCGGACTTCGTCAAGGTGAACTATCCAAAACTGGAAGGAGAAGATTCCAAAGAGGTTTTCAAACAGGCCACCCGCGCCGCCGGTCGCACAAAAGTGTTGTGTGCCGGCGGTTCCAGTATCGAACCCAGGGCATTCATGCAGATGCTGCATGATCAGATTTTTGTCTCGGGAGCCGCCGGTAACGCCACCGGGCGAAACATCCATCAAAAACCCCTGGATGAAGCCGTACGCATGGCCAACGCCGTAACCGCAATCACGGTTTACGGCAAATCGGTTGAAGAGGCCTTCGCGATTTATTCCGGGAAGTAATACCTGTGATCATGCCGAACCGCCCGGCAGCCAGGCGGATGGCTCCCGGCTGCCGTGGCCGCATTGACACCTACCCGGTTTTTTGCTAATATTGACAGTCAATCCTGTCTCTTTTCCTGGAGGAAACCGAAATGGTCAAAGGAACCTATCTGTTTACATCTGAATCCGTAACCGAGGGGCATCCGGACAAAATCTGCGATCAGATCTCCGATGCCATTCTCGACGAATGCCTGCGCCAGGATCCCGAATCCCGGGTTGCGGTGGAATGCCTTACAAAAACGGGAATGGTCGTGGTGGCGGGTGAGTTGACGACCACCGGCTACATTCACATCCCCCACATCGTGCGCAAAACCCTGACAGACATCGGCTACACCCGCTCATCGTATGGAATCGATGCCGAAACCTGCGCTGTGCTGGTACACTTGGAAGAGCAGTCCCCGGATATCGATCAAGGCGTGACCGCCACCAGTGAGCACGAGCAGGGCGCGGGTGATCAGGGCATGATGTTCGGCTTCGCCTGCCGAGAAAATCACGAGTTCATGCCTCTGGCCATCCACCTCTCCCACAAGTTGACCCAGCGCCTGGCCGAGGTACGCAAATCCAAAGAACTGGACTACCTGGGTCCGGACGGCAAGTCCCAGGTAACTGTGGAGTACCGGGACGGAAAACCCACGCGGGTGACCGCGGTGGTGATTTCCAACCAGCATGATGAAGGTATTCCCCATGATCGCATCGAGGCAGATGTCATCGCAAAGGTGATCCGGCCCGTCTGCGGTGACTGGCTGAACGGAGATACACGTTTTTATGTCAACCCCACAGGCCAGTTCGTGCGTGGCGGTCCGTTTGCCGATGCCGGCCTTACGGGACGTAAGATCATTGTAGATACTTACGGCGGCATGGGACGCCACGGCGGCGGAGCGTTTTCCGGCAAAGACCCGTCAAAAGTGGACCGTTCCGCTACCTACGTAGCCCGTTATATCGCCAAGAACCTGGTAGCCGCGGAAATCGCCGACAAATGTGAAATCCAGTTGGCCTACGCCATCGGCGTAGCGGAACCGGTTTCGGTAAATGTCAACTTCTTCGGCTCCGGCAAGATAACGGAAGAACGCGCGGTTCAGATCGTGCGCCAGGTCTTCCCCTTGAAACCCGCCGACATTCTGAGGGAATTGGACCTGAGGCGACCCATCTACTTGAAAACAGCATCATACGGACATTTCGGTCGCGACACCTTCCCCTGGGAACAGGTAAACCGCGTCGAAAAAATCCGTGAGTTGGCCGGAATCTGATTCTCGGGATTGCCGGATATCCGGTTGTTTGAACTGTTATTTACTATGCATGGCGGATATGCTAAATAGATATCCATGAACAAAGGTACAATCCTCATCGCCGATGACGAGGAGGATATCCGCGAATTGCTCGGGGATTTCATGAGTGGAGAGGGTTACCAATGCCTCCTGGCGGCGGACGCGTTTGAAGCCCTGGAAAAGTTTCGCAACATCCCCGACATCGATTTGATCATGTCCGACATTCGCATGCCCGGTCGTACGGGCATCGAATTGCTCGACGACGTCAAGAAACTGGACGATGATGTGATGGTGGTAATGATCACCGCGGTCAAAGACGTGGAATCTGCGATTGCCGCCATGTCAAAGGGTGCATATGACTATGTATCCAAACCTTTCAAACTCAATGAAGTCGCGGCCATTGCCGGCAAGGCCATTGAGAAACGCCACCTGATCCTGGAGAACCGTGAGTACCAGCGTGGACTGGAGCGCAAAGTTGAGGCGCGCACCATTGAACTGCGACATGCACTCAAGGAACTGGACAAGACCTATCGGTTCACTCTGAGCGCGCTGGTAACCGCACTGGACACACGGGATACGGAAACCCAGGGGCATTCCTTCCGGGTCATGAGTTATACCATGGAATTGGCCCGCCGATTAGAGCTGAATGATCCGGAATTCCTGAAAGCTCTGGAGTACGCCGCACTTTTGCACGATATCGGAAAAATCGGCATCCCGGATGCCATCCTGCGCAAGCCCGGCCGCCTTTCCCCCCTTGAATGGGAAATCATGAAAACCCACCCGGTCCTGGGATATGAAATCCTGTGCAAAATCAAGTTCCTTGAAGAATCCGCCCAGATCGTTCTTCACCACCACGAACACTTTGACGGCAGCGGCTATCCGGATGGATTACGTAGAAAAAAAATCCCGCTGGGATCGCGGATCTTTGCGGTTGCCGACGCATTTGACGCCATGACGACCAAGCGCCCCTACAGTGATGCCGTGACATTTCAGGTCGCTTTGGATGATTTGCAGGAAAACAAAAGCAAGCTTTTTGATCCCGTCGTGGTGGAAGTTTTTGTCGATGCCGGCCTGGAATTCTGGCAGAGAGAAAGGGAAACATTTGACCGCCGCGTCAAGGCGGACCCCGATTTTTACCTGCGCTGACGCCACACCATGCACACCGCGTCTTCTTGGGGGTTGCGGTAGTAATCTGAGCGGATTCCGGTTTGCACAAAACCGGCTTTCCGGTATAGTCGCCGGGCAACTTCGTTTGAACGGCGAACCTCCAGAAACACTTCACGCGTTCCTTCGCTTTGAGCCGTTTTCAACATATTTTCCACCAATTGAACACCGATACCCTCGTTGCGGCGTTCCATGGGCACGGCCATGCGCAATATGTCGGCCTGGGGCGGCAGGCACCAGAACAAGAGAAATCCGCTGACTTCGCCGTATTCTTCCGTCACTATCAGACGGGCGATGGGATTCGCAATCTCATCCCGGTAATAATCCGCACTCCAGCCGTCGCGAAAACATGCGTGGTCGATTTGAGTAACCGCGGTTACGTCTTCGGGTTGAGCGGGCCGGATGATCATTCCCGCCTGGTCGCTTCCGCATCGGGTGGACGCAGGTAAAGCGGCTGGAGGTCTTCAAGGCGAGTGATCGATTCATTGCGCGCGTGACGGATAACCGAAATGCGACAGATCTCCGATGCCAGGAAAGAGGAGCGGCCCCTGGAGCGAAAACCGGGGAACATGGCATTCAGTTCCCGCCTGTACGCGGAAACGCCGTTACCGGTGAAACGCATTTCCTTCCAATCCGAAAGGATATCCGGCAACTCGTCTATGCAGACCAGCCTTGGAGCAAGAACCTCTTCCGGAAGGTCATCGCCGCTGAAACGGTAGGCGGCCATGTACACTTCCCGACGCCGCGCGTCGATCAGCGGCACCAGGACACGCCGGGACTGGCGCAGCTTCCAGGCCAGCGCTTCAAGGGTGACCACGGGGACCACCGGGCGGGGATCCGAAAAGAGCAACCCCTTCAGGGTCGTGAGACCGATACGTAAGCCGGTAAACAACCCGGGGCCGACACCAATCCCGAAAAGATCGATGTCGCGTACAGCTACACCGACGCTGTTGAGCACGAAAGAAATCGCGGGAACCAGGGTGGCCGACAACTCGTCACGGGTTACAAAGTTATATTCAATGACGAGTTGGTCGTCGCGGACCAAAGCGATTGAGGCATGGCGTGAAGTGGTATCCAGTCCGGCTACCAGGCTCACAGTCGCTTTTCCATGGTGATCACCGAGCCCTCGGTAGTGGACTCAAAACTCAATGAATCCATGTAACTCTGCATGAGAAGCATTCCACGACCGCTGGGACTAAGTACATCCTTTTGCTCCGCTTCGCGGACGAGGCGTTCGAAATCCACGTCCTCGGGATTTTCGTCCCGGATGCGGATACGCAGATACTCACTGTTCCAGGAGAAACTGACATTTACCCGCTTTTCGGGATCTGAACGATTGCCGTGAACAATGGCGTTGTTTATGACTTCCCTGAGTGCGATCTCAATCTGAAAAAACCGCTCATCGCTGATCTGCAGCAAGTTGCCCAGATACTCCATAACCAGAACAGAGAACTCGGTATACTTCAAATTACTGGAAAAATTCAGGTTAACCGTGTCATGCGGACGTGGCATTTGCGGATATTATAGCAGATTGATGAAGTGATTTCCAAAACGCAACCTTGGGAGCCAGGCTCGCCCTGTGCTATAATTTGGATATGCCGGATCGCTCGCTGACACCCATGCTGCGGCAATACCTGGCAATCAAAAAAGAGTACCCGGATGCCATTCTTTTTTTTCGCATGGGGGATTTCTACGAAATGTTTTTTGAAGACGCCCGTACGGCTGCGCCGTTGCTCGAAGTAGTACTCACCACGCGCGACAAAAACAAAGTCAACGCTGTTCCCATGTGTGGTGTGCCTTACCACGCCCTGGATGGTTATGCCAGGAAACTGCTGAACCGCGGCTACAAGGTGGCCGTATGTGAACAGGTCGAAGATCCGGCCGTGGCGAAAGGAATCGTGAGGCGGGAAGTCACGCGTGTCCTGACTCCGGGAACAGCCCTGGAAATGGATACCGGAGACACCGAGAACCGGGTGGTGGCGTCGCTTTTCCTGGACGATGTGCATGGCGCGCTGGCCACTACGGACATTGCGGCAGGGGAATTCGAAGTGAGAAGTGTCGACTGCGGGGATTTGGCGTCCCTGGCGGATGAACTCTACCGCAAGGCCCCGAATGAAGTCATCATCCCGGAAAACAATGAAACGGACTGGCGCGAACTGGAACGGCTGGTTCCGGAGTTGACCCGGATTCCCATAACCAGAATGGCATCGCATGAATACCACCAGGTGGAAAACGAAACACGCCTGACCACCCAGTTACAGATCGAAAGCATCGAAGGTTTGGGCTTATCCGGATTTGGCGCGGCAATATGCGCCGCCGGAGTACTGATCAAGTACCTGCAGTCCGTGCGCAAAACCGCGCTGAAAAACATCACTTCACTGCGATTTGTCCCCCTGGCTTCACACCTGATCCTGGATGCCGTTGCCTATCGCAATCTGGAGATTTTAAAAAATCTTCGTACTCAGACAAACCGGGGCAGTTTATTATGGGCGGTTGATTTTACGGTTACGCCAATGGGAAAACGGCTGCTGCGCAACTGGCTTTCCTACCCTCTGGCAGACCCCGCAGCCATTGAGCGACGCCTGGATGGAGTTGAAGCCTGTGCCGGCGACTTGATCACGCGTACGGAAATCCGCCGCGTATTAAAGGATGCCGGAGATCTTGCCCGCTTGAATTCTCGCATTTCACTGAACGTGGGTCAGCCTCACCACTTGATAAAGCTGGCGGATGTATTGCGCCGCATACCTGAACTGCGGGAACTCGTGAGCGCATTCAACACGGCGATTATCAACGATATCCACTCCGGATTGGACCCCCTGGAGCCGATTGTGGCCATGATCGATGCGGCCGTTGATACTGATCCCGCCCCGAACCTGAATGAAGGACGAGTGATCCGCCCAGGATACCACAAGGAACTGGACAACTTGCGTGCAATCAGTCGCGATGCGCGCGAACTCATCGCCGCATTGGAGAGGGAAGAACGCAGAAAGACCGGAATTTCTTCTCTGAAAATCAAGTACAACAGAGTGTTCGGGTATTTCATCGAGGTCACCAAGACCCATCTGGCACTGGTCCCGGACACCTATACACGCAAACAGACCCTGGTCAATGCCGAACGCTTCGTCCACGCTGAGCTCAAGGAATTGGAAGATCGTATTTTGCGGGCTGAAGAAAAAAGCATCCAATTGGAAAAAGAGTTGTTCGCAAAGATCATATCGCGAATCCAGAACCATGCCGCAATGCTGGCGCGAAACTCAGAGCTGATGGGTCGACTCGACGTGTTGACGGCCGCCGCGGAATTGGCGCGGCGGAGAAATTACGTCCGCCCGGCTGTGAGCGATCATTGCCGCCTCCATATCAGCGGGGGCCGACATCCCGTAGTCGAGACCAATCCGGAAGTGAACTTTGTCCCCAACGACACAAAAATGAACGGGAGCGGGGAACAGGTGCTGGTCATCACCGGACCGAACATGGGGGGGAAATCCACCTACCTTCGTCAGAACGCCCTCATCGTCATCATGGCCCAGGCCGGCTTGTTCGTCCCGGCCGAGAGCGCGGAGATTGGAGTATGTGACCGGATTTTTACTCGAATCGGTGCCTCGGATTCGTTAATGGAAGGCAAATCCACTTTCATGGTGGAAATGATCGAGACCGCTGTCATCCTCAACAACGCCACGGCTCGCTCCCTGATCCTGCTGGATGAGATCGGCCGCGGCACATCGACCTATGACGGGCTTTCCATAGCCTGGGCGGTGATCGAAACCCTGCACGAATCTCCACCGCGACCCAGAACCCTGTTTGCCACGCATTACCACGAATTGACGGCGCTGGCCCACATATTCGACGGGGTGCGCAATTACCATATTGCGGTGCGGGAATGGCAAGACAACGTGGTTTTCCTTCATAAAGTCTCGCCGGGAGCCACGGACCAGAGTTTCGGCATCCACGTCGCGCGTATCGCCGGCATCCCGGATACCGTCATCGAACGCGCCAAAGAGGTGTTGCTGAACCTTGAAAAGAAAGAACTCAATCGCCTGATCACCGAACGCATCTCCGGACGGATCAAGGAAATCCGGCCGCAAGCCGGCAGCCTTTTCCCGGATTCAGCGGTGATAGAGGCCTGGGACGACATTCGCGGACGTCTGAAAGAGATTGATATCTCCACCATCACCCCCTTGCAGGCCATGCACCTGTTGAATGAACTCAAAGCCCGCAGTGAAAAACTGAAATAGCAATTAGTCGACCCGGAGTGCGCATACTCAATCCGGATAAGCAGGCGGAATGCTGCTTGGCCGGGATTGCGCTCCCGGCGGCAAGATTTTCCGGCGGACCGTTACCGGCCCGCCGGCTGTTTATCCTAACCTGTGTTTCCCACAAGGATTGTCGCGAAATGGCGTAGATGGTTGTAGTGACAAGGCATGCGACAGGCATTATTCGAAGGCATAGCAGCGCTATGGCTGAGAAGAATGACCGAGCATAACGCCGTCAATGCGGCCATATCCGCCATTGCAGCAGATCGTTGTGAGAAATGCAGGTTAATAACGGTAGTGGTCCGATTTGTACGGTCCGTTCACGTCCACGCCAAGGTATTCCGCCTGTTCAGGTGTCAAGCGGGTGAGCTGCGCACCCAGCCTTTCCAGATGCAGTCGCGCCACTTCTTCATCCAGGTACTTGGGCAGTACGTACACCTTTTTATCGTGATTCTCACCGGCCAGCTTGATCTGGGCCAGGACCTGGTTGGTGAAACTCGAGCTCATCACGAAGCTGGGGTGCCCGGTGGCACAACCCAGGTTAACCAATCGGCCTTCGGCCAGAACGATGATTGAACGGCCCGAAACAAGAGTCCATTGATCGACCTGGGGTTTGATGTTGCGACGACGGCACTGGGGACTCTTCTCCAGGTAATCCATCTCGATCTCGTTATCAAAGTGGCCGATGTTGCAGACGATGGCACCGTCTTTCATTTGCTCCATGTGTGCTCCGGTCAGGACCTTGAAGTTGCCCGTGGCGGTCACGAATATATCCATATCGGCCACTACGTCATCGGTACGCACGACGGGATACCCTTCCATGGCGGCCTGCAGGGCGCAGATGGGATCGATTTCCGACACAAAAACACGCGCGCCGTATGCCTTCAGGGATTGAGCGCTTCCCTTGCCGACATCTCCAAAACCCATCACCAGAGCCTTTTTCCCGGCCAGCATGACGTCGGTGGCCCGCTTGATGCCGTCACTCAGGGACTCTCGGCAACCGTAAAGGTTGTCGAACTTGGACTTGGTTACCGAGTCATTGACATTAATGGCGGGAAACAGCAAATTTCCCTCACGCTCCAATTGATACAAGCGGCTCACTCCGGTCGTGGTTTCTTCGGAAACCCCGCGAATGTTGGCGGCCACCTGTTGCCAGCGTTTCGGATCAGCCTGGTATGCCCGCAGCAGGCGCTGGATCAGGGCCTGAAAGTCCGCATGATCATAGGATTTCTTTAGGCGGGCGGGATCCGCTTCACCGCGGACACCCTCATGCACAAACAATGTGGCGTCCCCGCCGTCGTCCACGATCAGGTCGGGACCACTGCCGTCCGGCCATGTCAGGGCCTGTTCAAGACACCACCAGTACTCGTCCAGGGTTTCTCCTTTCCAGGCGAACACGGCGGCTTTGTCGGCGGCGGCAATGGCGGCCGCGGCATGGTCCTGGGTGGAAAAAATGTTGCAGGAAGCCCAGCGCACATCCGCCCCCAATTCAACCAGCGTTTCAATCAACATGGCCGTTTGAATGGTCATGTGCAGGCTGCCGGTGATTTTATGGCCCGCAAGGGGTTTGTCGGCACCGTACTTCTCGCGCACCGCCATCAGTCCGGGCATTTCCCCTTCCGCCAGCTCCATTTCCTTGCGGCCCCATTCGGCCTGTGAAATATCCGCAACGCGGTATTTCAGATCAAGGTCCAGTTCAATAAAATTCATACTAGCCTCCAATTCGATTAATTTTGCATATCTATTTTTGTAGCCGGAAGAAAAAATCCCTCCAGCCCCTTTTGCAACGCAATGGTCTCTATCCGTCCGGCGGAAAAGCCGCTTTTTTGCAACCAGGCATGGATCTGCTCCCGGTCAAAACCCAACCAGCGATCTCCATATCGCTGCCGCATCTCTTTACGATCATGGCGGAGGAAATCCACAATCAGGAAGGGGGCCCGTGGTTTCAATACTCGATGGGCTTCGTCAAACACCTCAACCGGGTCTTCCAGATGATGCAGCACCATGTGAATGATCGCCAGATCCGCTTCCGCGTCCCGCAGGGGAAGGTGTCGCAAGCCGCCAATGCGCAGATCCACCGCGCCTTTTTGATTTTGAAAACGACGATGGGCGCTTTCAAGCATGCGGGGGGAATTGTCTACACCGATGACCCGGCGGCATCGCCGCAACAGCAGGGGAATCAAATCTCCCGCACCGCAACCCAGGTCGACCCCCGTGTCCACGGGCGGAATGGTGTTTAAAATCAACGATGCGAGGTCGAAATCGCCGAAAATTTCCCGCCTCAAGGCATCCCAGTCCTCGGCGATATTGTCGAAAAAACGCGTGGTTTCAGATTCACGCTGCATGACTACGCGTTGTGCCGCCTCGATATCCGCCTCATTCTCGGGAGTATCACCCAGAAACGAGCGCACGGCCTTTAGAAACGCGCCGCCTTCTCCATCACGGGCGGCGGCATAAAAGGTCCACAACCCCTGGCGTCGGTGGGTGACCAGTCCCCCCACGGCCAACATGCGCAGATGATGGGAAACACGTGACTGCCCGGTACGCAATACGGCAACCAATTCGTTGACGTTCAACTCCATGTGGAGCAATAGATGGATGATACGCAGACGCATGGGGTCCGACAGCGCCTTGAAACGGGAAAGTGTCGACATAAAAACAATATATCATGATATGTTGATATAGTCAAGTGGCGCGCTTGACCCGGAATTTTCGGGAGTTTATAATCCCATCATGGATGTGCGCAGGCGAATCAGGGAACTTTCGCGCCTGCTGCTCCACCATCAATACCTCTATTACGTGCTTTCCCGGCCGGAAATCACGGACCTTGAATACGACCGCTTGTTCAGTGAACTGTCGGAATTGGAAAAACGTTACCCGCAATGGGCATTGATCAACTCCCCCACCCGGCGTGTGGGCTCGGACCTGGATAACAGCCTGGAAGAGCACCCACACACGGTTGAGGTCCTTTCACTGGATAAAGAGTATACAACCGCCAAAGTGGTGGAATGGATGTGCAAACTTGCCGATCGCCACGGTGACCATACCGGTTTCGTTGCGGAAGAAAAGCTCGACGGCGCATCGGTTGTACTCTATTACCGCAAAGGAGAATTGTTTCGCGCCCTGACACGGGGCGACGGGTACAGCGGCAATGATGTCACCGCCAACGTGCGCACCATACCGTCGGTTCCTTTGGTACTGGAATCCAGCGACGACCTGGTTGTGCGCGGTGAAGTGTTCATGCATCGCGATGACTTCCTGGCCTTTAACCAGAGATTGGAAAACCGCTATTCCAGTCCCCGCAATCTGGCCGCGGGAACGCTTCGGCAATTGAAATCATCCCAGGCCGCCCGCGTTCCCCTGCGCTTCAACGGGTATGAAGCATGGATGGACGCCGGAAAAGTCGCGTGGAATTCCAAAGGCACTTCCCTGAGCCTGAAAACGGACCACGTGGCGCGCTTGTCTTATTTGCAGAATGCAGGATTCCGCATGAAAGGCCATGCGGGATTCTTTTGCCGCGATGTCGGACGTTGCCGGGAAGTTTCCCAACGCATTCCGGAACTCGCGGCTGGTACGCTGGAGGAATTCGAATCCTTTGTGAATAATGCCCGTGACCGGCGCGGCGCGCTGAATTACGAAATCGACGGCCTCGTGATCAAGATCAATGAAATCCCGCTGCGTGAAACCCTCGGTGCCACGGCCCATCATCCCCGTTGGGCCCTAGCTTTTAAATTCGACGCCCCGGAAGCCGAAACCCGGCTTCTGGGAATTCAGGTTCAAGTCGGACGCAACGGCAGGGTAACCCCGGTGGCGGAGTTGGAGCCGGTCGTCGTGGGGGGCAGCACGGTTTCCAGGGCTACGCTGCACAACCAGGAGTACATCAACACCCTTGAACTGCGCATAAAAGATCGGGTGCGGATTTCGCGCCGCGGGGATGTCATCCCCGCCGTGGAAAAAGTAGTGGAACCGGCGGACGGCCACGGTTCGATATTTCAACTCCCAAACAACTGTCCTTTCTGCGATTCAGACCTGGTGCGCCAGGGTGCCCATCATTTCTGCCCCAATCGCGATTGCCCGGAGCGGCAACGTCGCGCCCTGATCCACTTTACCGCACGCGCCCAGATGGATATCGAAAGCCTGGGCGAGAAAACCATCCATTTTCTTTATGAAAAAGACCTGGTTCGGCGCATACCCGATATCTACACCTTTGATCCGGACCAATTGCTTGGTGAAGCAGGATTCAAGCAGCGAAAAATCTCCGCCATTTGTGAAGGCGTGGAAGCCAGTCGCAACCAGCCCTTTTCCCGGGTACTGGCGGCATTGGGAATTGAGGGAATCGGCGCCGCCGCCGTGCGTTTGTTGATCGAAAACGGTTTTGATTCCATGCACAAGCTGATTGCCACGGCCGCACAGGGTGATGCGGAGCCTTTTGCCGCGATTCATGGTTTCGGAGAGACCACGGCCAGGGCCCTGGTGGAATACTTCCAGGACAGCGAAAATCTGAAGATGATTCGTGAACTGGAAGCCTGCGGCCTGCAAATGCAGGCACAAAAGGAAAGCGGTGAAGGCGATCGTTCACTGGAAAACACCGTGTGGGTCATCACCGGCTCTTTCAAACACTATTCTCCCCGTTCCCGCGCCGCCGATGAAATCAGTCAACGTGGGGGCCGTATCGCTGCAACCGTCACCAACCGCACCACCCACCTTTTGAAGGGCGAATCCCCCGGCTCCAAACTCGAAAGGGCCCTTGAAACCGGGGCGACCATTGTAGACGAAGAACAATTCATTGACCTGCTGAGAGCAAAATGACACCAACGCGCATGATGCATCGGGATGATCTGGACCAATGGCTGCGCCGCTTTTATCAAACAGATGATTTCAAAGACTATTGTCACAATGGCCTCCAGGTTGAAGGCCGGCGTGAAATCCGGCGCGTAGTCCTGGGTGTCTCCTTGAACGGGCTGCTGCTTAAGGCCGCCGTAAACTACATGGCGGACGCGGTTATCGTGCATCACGGTTTTTTCGGACGGGACTTGTTCCGCCTGACCGGGATCCGGCAACGCTGGGTCGCCACCCTTCTCAAACACGAAATCTCCCTGTTCGGCATCCACCTGCCCATGGACGCCCATCCCGTGTTGGGGCACAACGCCTTGATAACCGGGTGGATGGGCGGCAACTCGCCTGAACCGCTGGGTCCGGGGTTCCTGTCTGACAACGCCACGGCAGCGCCCCTTGATGAGCTGCTGCGCCGCCTGGCAAAACACCTCCCCGGCCGGGAGGGTGAAAGCAGGGCGGTTCCGGGTCACGACGAACAGGGATTTCGCCTGGAATGGCGCCACGGCTTCCAGGTCCTGGCCAACGGTCCTGAAATGCCCCGTCGTCTGGCCGTGGTTTCCGGTGGATCCGCAGACTTGTATGAAAGCGCCGTATCAAGGGGAGTGGATGCTTTTTTCTGCGGGGAAATCAAGGAACCGATACCCGCATTGTCCCGTGAAACCCGAACCCACTTCATCAACCTGGGCCATTACCGTTCGGAACTGCCCGGGATCCGGGCCCTGCGGGATGAACTGGCTTCCCGCCTGAACCTGCATGCCCGGTTCGTTGACGTACCCAATCCCATTTAATGAAAACCGAAAGGAGAACGCCCATGACCAAATTTAAGAGAACCTGGACGAAACTGGCGGTCATTGCCGCCATGGCGGCGGGGATCACTTGTCCCCTGGATGCCAGGCACTTTTTGTGGTCCGTTAAAGGCGAACAGGGATCGGCGTACATCATGGGATCGATTCACCTATTAAAGAAAGACTATTTTCCCCTGCCCGCAGCCATCCGTAACGCCTTTGCCGAATGTGGCGCCCTGGCGGTGGAAGCCGACATCTCCGCGGACAAAATGGCCGGGGCCGCTCTGATGCAGATGCAACTGGGAATGTATGCTGAGGACGACAGCCTGAAAAACCACGTGTCCACAAAAACCTGGCAATTGGCCGAGCGCAAGCTGAGCGAATTGGGCATGGATATCAAGGGCTTCTCCCGTTTCAAGCCCTGGATGCTGGCCCTCACCATTGTCAGCATGGAGATGATGCGCATGGGGTTCGATCCACGTTGGGGTGTGGACCGGTATTTCCTGGAAATCGCGCCGGAAGAAATGGAAATCCTGGAACTCGAGGGGCTGAAGTCGCAAATGGAGCTGTTTAACGGTTTCTCTGAAGCCATGAGTGAGCGCTTCCTGTTTTTCAACATCCAGGAATCCGAGAATGCGCGCAAACAGGTCGAAGACATGGTAGCCGCCTGGTTCACCGGCGACATCGACGCCATGGAATCCCTGCTGACCCGCAGTATCCAGGATCACCCCGAACTGACCGACCTCTATGATAAAATTGTGTATCAGCGCAACCGATCCATGACTGAACGCATCCTGGAACTGTTGTCAGCGGAACAAAAGCTTTTTGTGGTAGTGGGGGCGGCCCATCTGGTGGGGGATAAAGGTATCATCTCCCGGCTGCGTGGACGCGGATACCTCGTTCAACAACTGTAAACGAAGCGGATTTGCTCTTCTCCCCCGCCCTGGCATATAATCTTTGGGGGGACCGGGCTTTTCACCCCTCAACACCATGTTGACACTCCGCCAAGTAACGTTTTCCATTGACGGCCGCGCCCTGCTGCACCAGGTCGACTGGACCGTGATGCCGGGAAGGCGCCTGGCCCTGGTCGGCGCCAACGGAACCGGAAAAACCACTTTATTGCGCATCATGGCGGCGGAACTGGAGCCCGATTCCGGAGAAGTCGTCAAATCTCGCAGCTACCGCGTGGCTCACCTGCCCCAGGAAACGGTTGCCGGGGGCGAAGGCACGCTGATGCAATCCGTCCTGAACGGACGTAGCGATATTCTCCGGCTTGAAGCCCAACTCGAGGCATTGCGGGCCGATCCACCACCAGAAGATTCGGATTACTCTCAATGGTTGAAACGGGTGGAAAACCTGGAGACCCGGTATTCCAGCAAAAAGGGCTATGAACTTGAGAATCGGGCCCGCCGTATCTTGTCCGGTCTGGGATTCGAGCGTGCCCAGGAAGGGCTTTCCCTGTCAAGCTTCAGCGGAGGTTGGCGCATGCGTGCCCTGCTGGCACGCCTGCTTCTGAAAGAACCCGACCTTTTGCTGCTGGACGAACCCACCAACCATCTCGACCTGCCCTCCCTGGAATGGCTGGAGCGATTCATCTTGAATTTCAGCGGCAGCATGGTGATGGTTTCACATGACCGCTTTTTTATCGACCGCCTGTCCCAGGAGATCGTTGAGTTGGAAAACGGGTGTTTACATCATTATCCCGGCCGCTACCGCACATATCTAAAGATGCGGGCGCAACAACGTGAACACACAACACAGTTGCAACGGCAGCAAAAGGTGGAACGCCGCCGTCAAGAGAAATTCATTGAACGATTCCGCTACAAGGCAACCAAGGCCGCCCAGGTTCAAAGCCGCGTTAAACAACTGGAAAAAATGGAAGCCGCCAAACCCATCCCCGCTCCGGACCCGAAAATCAATTTCCGCCTGACCCCGGCCCAGGCATCTTTCCGGGATGTGTTAAGCCTGAAAAACATGGGATTCGCTTATTCACCCGGTCAATGGGTATTTCGCGGCATCGACCTGGAGGTCAGGCGCCAGGACAAAATCTGCCTGGTAGGCAGAAACGGAGCCGGCAAAACCACCCTGACGCGGTTGATTAACCAGGAACTCACCCCGCTGGAGGGAACACTGACCCTGGGAAGACGAACCGTCGTCGGGTACTACGCTCAGCACCAGGTAGAGGCCTTGAACCTGGATTTGCCGATAATCCGTGAAGTCAGTGATGCCGCGCCGCCGGCGCGGATCCCGGAAGTGCGCTCCATTCTGGGACTGTTCGGATTCCATGGCAATGAAGTGTTTAAGCCGATCCGGGTTTTAAGCGGGGGAGAAAAGGCAAGGGTATCCCTGGCCCGCATCCTGATATCCGGAACCAACTTTCTGATCATGGACGAACCCACCAACCACCTGGACATCCATGCCCGGGATGCGTTGGAAAAGGCACTGGACGCCTACGAAGGCACCATTATGCTGGTATCCCACGACCGTTTTTTCCTGGATGGAATCGTGACCCGGGTGGTTGAGATCCAGGATGGATGCCTGCGTGAATACCTGGGCAATTACTCTGAATACCTGGAAAAACGAGACGAACCCGTCGACGAGCCGGCTCTGCCGGAAACCATGGCGGGAAGCGGGGAAAGCCGGCGCAATGAACGGCAACGACAGGCCCTGGCTCGGCAGGCCGTCAGCAAAGAACGGGGACGCCTCAGCGAAAATATCCGGACTCTTGAGGAACGGATTGAAATCCTGGAGCTGCGGCAGGCGGAGTTGGAAAGCCACCTGGCACATCCCGAAACCTATGATAACAGCGAAAAAGTCGTGGACCTACAAAAGCAATATGCCCGGGTGATCGAGCAAGTAGAGACCGCTGTTTCGGATTGGGAGTCCCTTCACCACGAACTGGACACCTTGCTGGAGAACCTGTCTCCGGCTTCCTCCGGGGAGACAAACACATGACCCGGTCTATGGTCACGCGCCGGTTAGAGCGTTTGTATGCAGCGGCAGCGGTCCACCGGTTGGGGGAACGGGACCGCCTGGTGGTAGTCAGCGACCTGCATCTGGGAGACGGCGGCAAATTGGACGATTTCAGCCACAACGGCACCCTGCTGCAAAACGCCCTTGAGCATTACTACCTGCCCCGGGGCTTTCATTTGCTCTTGAACGGGGATATCGAAGAACTGCAGCGATTTTCCCAGCACCGGGTGCGGAAACGCTGGCAGGAATTGTTTCAACTCTTTTTGAAATTTCAATCCAGCAACGGATTGACCCGCTTGATCGGCAATCATGACATGTCACCCGCTTCCCTGGGTCCCGGATTAAAAAACCCGGGACACGCCGTTCGCCTGCTCACCGCATCTGGAGAGATCCTGGTTTTTCACGGGCATCAGGCAGCATTGTACGGGCCGCTGATCAACCACCTGTTGGGATGGTTTTTGCGCTGGGTTGCCTCGCCCCTGGGAATTCGCAACTATACCGTGGCCTTTAACAGTCGCCGAAAATACCGCTATGAAAAAAGGGTTTACCTTTTCGCCCGCAGCCAGCGCATTATGACCATAATCGGCCATACCCACCGCCCCCTGTTCGAGTCCATGTCCCGGCTGGACACCCTGAAAATGCGGATTGAATCGGCTTGCCGCCGCTTGGCACATGAACCCGACGCGGAATTGGCCGCCGACATCGGGAACATGAAAAGCGAGTTTTTCACACTGATATGCTCTCGAAAAAAATACGCGGGTCAAAGCATGTTATATCACCAGGGCCTTCTGGTTCCCTGCCTGTTCAATTCAGGAAGCGCAATCGCGCCGGGCGGCGTCACAACACTGGAAATCGACCAGGGAACCGCAAACTTGACCCTGTGGTTTCATTCAGCCCGCAATCGCCGCTACATGGAAGTGGATGGCCGCGAAGCGGTCCGTCTGGGAGAACAGGATGTGCATCGAATCGCGATTAAGTCGGACGAGTTAAATTACATTCAGACCCGCATTCGTTTGTTATCCTGATTGCATGTTTCCCGAGTAGAGACTAGAATGCAATCAAAGCGGCCGGGAGGCGAATCCCCGCCCGGTGTGGACATTTACCGAAGGAGGGAACATGAAAGCGAAAACACTGGTAGAGGCTTTGCACGGCAGTATTGAGCACAACTGGAATCTTTCCGCCCTGACGGATTTCGATCAGAAAGGATTGACTTATGGCGAAGTCGCAGGACGCATCACCTGGCTTCACCTTTTGCTGCAGCGAGCGCATATCCGTCCGGGAGACAAAATCGCCCTGTTGGGAAAGAATTCGGTCAACTGGGCGCTCTGCTACCTGGCCACGGTGATGTATGGAGCCGCCATTGTGCCCATTCTTCCCGACTTTCATCCCAGTGATGTGCACCATATCGTCAACCATTCCGACTCCGCATTGTTGTTGGTTGCCGACAATCTGTTTGAGAAACTGGATATCGACAAAATGCCCGACTGCTCCGCATTTGTATCCCTGGACAGGTTGGAGCCTCTGGGGTTAAACAAAAAGACGGTGTATAAAGCCTTTGAAAAGATGAACGAGGAATTCCCCTCGCGTCGAGATATTCAGGTCGAACCCGACTCTTTTGTGGTGAAACCCGTTTCCCCTGAGGCCACGGCCACCATCAACTACACTTCCGGAACATCCGGATTCTCGAAAGGCGTGGAGTTGTCACACGCCAGCCTGATGTCCAACATCCGATACGGGCAGGAAAACATGCCGCTGGTGCAGGGAGATCGCATCCTTTCATTTCTTCCCCTGGCCCATTCATATGGATGCGCTTTTGAGTTTCTCTTTCCGTTTACCTTGGGTTGCCACATCACATTCCTATGCAAAACCCCTTCTCCGCGAATTATCATGGAGGCCTTTGCGCGCATACGCCCACAACTGATTTTATCCGTACCCCTGATCATCGAAAAAATCTATCGCAAACAGGTCAAACCCGTACTTCAGAAACGAATGATACGCGCGGCCCGCAAACTCGGACCCATCAACAAGTTGCTGCAGCGCAAGCTCTACCAGAAGCTTTATGACGCATTCGGGGGCAAGTTTCACGAATTGGTCATCGGCGGAGCGGCATTGAACCCTGAAGTAGAAGATTTCTTCCGCTCCATTTCCTTTCCCCTTACCGTGGGGTACGGCATGACGGAATGCGGCCCGTTGATCGCTTACAGCCCCTGGAAAAGTATTCGCGCCCGTTCAGTCGGCACCCCGGTGGACCGCATGGAAGTACGCATTGATTCAGCGGACCCAGCCGGCGTTGTGGGCGAAATCATGGTGCGGGGAGTCCATGTCATGAAAGGGTACTATAAAAACCCCCAGGCCACGGCGGAAGCATTAGACGAGCACGGATGGCTGCATACCGGGGATCTGGGGCTGATGGATAAGGAGGGTTTTGTCTATATCAAGGGCCGCAGCAAAAACATGATTCTGGGCTCCAGCGGCCAGAACATTTACCCTGAAGAAATTGAGAGCAAACTGGACAACCAGGAGTTCGTCATGGAATCACTGGTCATGGAACGTGAAAACCAGATATCCGCCCTGGTTTATCCCGATTTTGACCGCGTATACGCCGCGGGAATGACCGAAACCGACCTCGAACGGCATTTTCAACTGGTTAAGCAACGCGTGAACCACGAATTGCCCGCCTACAGCAAGATTGCGCGAATCGAAGTCTATCCCGAGGAATTTGAAAAAACCCCCACGCGTAAGATCAAACGTTTCCTGTATACCATTCCCGCGGCCGGAACACGACCGAAATAGGCGTGGACACTACGGGTTATCCCCTTCTGTTTGGGGATAACCCGCCAGATAATCCTTCACTACCTGGTCGGGATCGAGGCACATAAACTCCGCGTACTTGCGCAAGTAGAGGCGGACATAGGCTTTCGGAGGCAGCTGGTTGAATTCGTCGGCTTCGATATGCCGCAGGTGGGACAGGGGGATGCCACAGGCAAAGGCCACCTCTTCCAGGCTGATTCCAAGGACGTCTCGCGTCAGGCGCAACGCTTCCCCGCGGTAGTGTTCAAAATCCGGTATGCGTTGTTCCTGAACCGTGTCCCGGGTGGTGTCCCTGCGTTCCTGACGACGCCGGGCATGGTGTTCCCGCAAAGTGAAATAGGCGCGTTGAATCCGGGACAACATCTCGCGTTTGCGGGGATCGGGCATGGAAAAACCGAGGCAGTGAAAGAGCGGGGAATCCGTGGAATAGAGTGTCTTTAGATGCAGGTACTGGGCCTTGACCTGGTCCAGTGAGGCGCCCTCCTCCAGGTCCAGGATCTGGTAATAACCGCGCAGTTCCGGATCAGACATTGAGCACACTGTCTATGCGTAATTCCCGCCCGTGCAAAAGATTCTTGCCGATCCTCAGGATTTCAAGGCGGATGCGCGGAGTAATGTGAATCCTGGGGCGACCCTGTACCGCGCTCAGTTTCTTCCATACCTTGGGCTCGCTTTCCACGTATCCCGCATAGCTGAGGTGGACATCCAGGTGCTTGCGGCACAGGCTGAGTATGGAAAAGCCGTGTTGCACCTCATCGATGCTGGTTAAGTGGTTGAGAACCAGATGCACTCGTGGGGGAGAGGGAACCTGCCGGGTGGAAGCGCCACGGCGTCCGATTACAGCCGGCAAATAGTGACGCAGATCATTCAAATCCACGATCTCTTCCCTGGGGCGTTCTTCCCAGATGTTTTCAGCCTGAAGGGACAAACTTTCCCGGGCGAGCCAGCGGTTGATGGTGTGAAACCGCAGTGCCCGGCAGAATTGAAAAAAGTTCTCTAGTGCGGGCATTTCGGGCAAGGTGACCGCAATGGATTCATGCGCGGAGAGAAACAGGTCCAGAATCTCAGGAGCCATCCCACCCCCCAGGTCCATGATTACCAATTCCGCGTCGAGTTCCGCCATCTGGGCGCAAAGCCTTTCCATTTTGACGTGCGTGAAAGCCGGCAACGGCCGGGTACCCGCGTTGCCGAATACAATACGCAGGTTGTTGACCTGTGTACGATGAAGACATTCTACGAGGGGTTTTTCTCCATACAGGCAGTCCGCAAAGGCCGGAGTGCGATGGGCCAGACCCAGCAAACCGTGCACCCCCGCTCCCTGCGGGTCCGCATCCACCAGCACCACTGATCGGCCGCGTGAAGCCTGGGTAATAGCCAGTTGTGAAGCCAGGAACGATTTCCCGGTACCGCCTTTTCCACCGCAAACAGCCCACACCCGCGGACCCGGGGAATCAGGCATTTTTCCAGTTGTGTCTGAAAACATACCGCGTCAATCCGAAGCAACGACCTCGGGAGCGCCTGTCTCTGCAATGTCGGCATCTACCTTAACCACGGCCAGGCTTTGCCGGAATGCGTTGCTGCGGATTTTCAGGTAGGTGACAAAAGGGCCCGCGGCCATACCCTTCAGATGCAAAGTTACGCTGAGCGACTCTCCGGGGCCCACGGATTTCCCATCGAAACGGGGGCTGACCTCCGGTCCGTGAATCACCTCGATAATGCGCAGGGGCAGGGAGCCGGGATTGCGTATTTCAAAAGTCTGTTCGGCTTCTCCTCCCAGCGGCACCTTTTCGAAATGCAATCGATTCGGAGCCACCTCGATGCCGGCGTAGTTCTTCATGGTTACGATTCCAGTCAAACGCAGGCGCACATAAGCTTTCTTGGGGTCATTGGTAGAAACAGTGAGGGTTTTGACCACGCGTCCCTGGTACCCGCGGGAATAAAACTTGACGGGAATGATGCCTTTCTCGCCAGGCTTAAAGGTTTTCTTTTCCAAGCTGGTCACCGTGCATCCACATGTGGACGTGATGTTTTTGATCTCCAGGATGTCGTTGCCCGTATTCGTAAATTCGAATTCCAGATCCACTATTTTGCCGCTGTCAACTTCGCCGAAATCCACCTGCTCTGAAGTAAACTCGATTCCGGCCTGTGCCGGGACCAGGACCGCACACACCAGGGCAACGGCGATTCCTGCTATGAATTTTTTCATTTTGCCTCCAATTCCTTTATTTGTTTTTCCAACTCACGGATTCGCGCATAGTAATCATCCAGGTTTCTCAATAATGCGTGCATACGGCGCCAGCCACGCAGGTCCATGTGGGGATTGCCGGCGATAATGCCACGCTTCTTGATGTGCCCGGAAACCCCGGTTTTCCCCGCGATCATGACACCGTCGGCAATACGCAGATGGTCGGCGATTCCGACCTGGCCCCCCATGATCACATTGCGTCCGACATCAACGGAACCGGAGATACCCGTCAACGCCGATATGGTTGAACCGGAACCGATGCGACAATTGTGCCCCACCTGGACCAGGTTATCCAACTTCACGTGGTTTTCCAGTCGGGTTTCCTCAATGGTTGAGCGGTCAATGCAGGTGTTGGCGCCGATTTCACAATGGTCACCGATAATCACTTTTCCCTTTTGGGGAATTTTGCGTGGAATTCCCCCGGAATCCCGGGAAAAGCCGAATCCGTCACTCCCGATCACCGCTCCGGCATGAATGATACAATGATCTCCGATGACGACTCCTTCACGGATCACCACGTTGGCATAAACCAGGCAGGAACGCCCGATCACCGCGCCGGGATACACCACGCAACCGCTGTGGATCTCCGTATCGTCACCAATGGAGGCCGCGGCGCCCACTTCAACAAAAGCGCCAAGGCGCACGTTTTGACCCAGCCGGGCGTCCACGTCAACGCGGGCGCTGTCATTCACTCCGGTGCAACAGGGCCGCGCCGGGAAAAAATGTTCAAGCAATTGCGCGAATGCCAGATAAGGGTCGTCCACATAAACCAAGTTGGGATATTCGATGGGATTGTCCCGGGCTACGACCAAGGCTGCGGCTTGAATCGCGGACGGTTCCGCATCGCGTTTTGCCAGAAAAGCGATCTCGCTCGCTCCGGCCCGCTCCAGCGAGTTGACCCCGAGGACAGGCGTATTTGGATCCCCTTTTAATTCACCCCTCAGCAGGAAACTGATTTCCATTAATGTGTTCATGGATTGCGATCCAGATTAAACGTCAGCTTCGCGCCATAGAGCAGTATGGCGGTTGAAGCTTCCATCCAGAAACCGAAAAGAATAATGGCGATAATGGGGCCCTGGATGCGACCGATAATGGACAAATTGACCAGGTAATACGCATAACCCCGCTTGACCACTTCCCACATCAACGAAGAAACCAGGGCCGCGATCCAGGCGGCACGGGTGCGGACATGTCGTTCGGGAATCCATTTGTAGAGCAAAAAGAAGAGGCTGAACGTGATGGCGACCGGCAACAGGTATTTTAACAGGAATTGGTTGATCGATTCAATGAAAACCGGCGAAATGTGCTCAGCGATAAAGGTGTTGTGCTGAAACAATCCGGTCACGGTAGAGATGAATCCGGTCATGGCGAAAGAGGCCACGAAAAACAGGCCAATGAAAAACATCAGGGCGAATTCCTTGAAGCGCTTGAACAAAAAGCCCCGGGCCAAACGGATGTGAAACATCTCGTTGACGAACTGAATGACCTTCTTAAACACCAGAATACCCAGGAACAGTGAAAGACCGATACCCAGGACACCGATCTGCTGGATGGTACCCGAAAATTCCTTGGCTTTAATAAAAAAATCCGGCGAGATCTTCGAGGTGAAGTCGGGAGAAAATGGGTAAAAGGAAGTCAGGTAACGGTCGGGATTACCCAGAAATCGGGTAAAAAGAAAAGTAAGGAAGGTAAGTAAAAAGAGCGTGGAAAAAATCGAAAAATAGGCCAGTATACTGGCTTTATCCAGGCCGTCTTCCCGTAGAAAATCCTTCAGGGACTTCCACAGCGCGCGGGCGAACCGTTCCCATCTTTTACCAAGGGTCATTGATCTGAAACCGGGACGGGAGGGATGCGATCCCTCCCGTCCAGTGGGCCGGCTTTACTCAGAAAGTGTACTTGCCCCATAAAACGAAAAAGATGATCAGGTCAATGAGCAGCACGTAAATCACCAGGGATTCGATCAGGGCCAGTCCGATAATCAGGACCGTGCGGATGTTATCTCCGGCAGCCGGGTTGCGCCCGATGTTGTCTGCGGCCGTGCGAATGGCTCTTGACTGCGCGAAAGCCGCCAGAATAGCCGTGAAGGCAAGGGCCAAAACTCCCACGACGATGGACCAAAGGAAAAGTGGTGTGGCATCGGCAACGTTGCGTACCTCGGTCTCCGCCGCCGGCATGAGGGTCCCCATAACGGCAAAGGCGATTAGGGTCAACATTAATTTCTTTTTCATTTATGATCCTCCTGAATTAATGCTCTGATTCCATTGCGCCGGCCAGGTAGATGGCCGACAGCATGACAAAAATAAAGGCCTGAAGCAAAGATGTGAACACGGCCATCCCCATCATGGGCAGGGGTGCGATAAACGGTACCAGCGAAGCGACAATAATGATAACCAGGTCCTCGCCGAAAATGTTGCCGAACAGACGCATGGACAAAGACAGGGGCCGCGAGAAGTGGGAAATCACTTCAATGGGGATGAAAAGCGGGGCCATCCACCACACGGGGCCGGCAAAGCTGCGTATGTATTTCAGTAAACCGTGCTTGCGGATGCCCTGGTAGTGGTAATAGAAAAAGATAAAAACCGCGCAGCCCACGGTAACGTTCAAGTTCGCCGTTGGCGATGCCAATTCCGGCAACAAGCCCAGAATATTGCAACTGGCGATAAACAGGCCGACCGTACCCAGTGCGGGGATAAAACGTCGCCCCTCCGGCCCGATCACGTCGTCCACCAGGGAGCGGAACCCGCGGTAGATCATCTCCATGAATGCCTGCAACCGATTGGGAAACAAGTCAACGTGCCGGGCCCCCATCCGAAAAAGAAAGGTCAGGACAAGGGCAACGAGTATGGCCATCACCACATGAGACGGGAGAATTTCATGGGTCTGGGGTTGAATGCCGAACAGGCCGAGTACACTTCGCAGCAGCCTGTTTATCCATTCAACGATGATTAACTCGTGTTCTTCCATGGGTCAGACTCCTCAGCAACTGAATACCTCCCTCGACAAGGACGGCCATCACCACAACCGAAAGACCCAACAGGAAAAATAATACCACCTGCTCGGAAATGCGACTGGCGATGAGAAAGAACAACACAATTACAACCAACTTGGCCAGGGATACCATGAAAAAGGGGCCCATGCCCCGGCGCAACCGCATGTACCGATCGAGGGCTCGGGTCATCACCAGAAAACCCAGTTGGGCGATCAGAGCAGCCGAAAACGCAATTATACTACAAAGCCACGATCGAGTACAAGCAACGGCCGCGACCACAACCACAACCGTCAGGCCCGCTGAAATACGCAGGATCCGTTGAATCACGGCACGGGCACGATCACTTTTCATGGCGTCGGGAAACCTTGAACAGGTTGACGAACCCGGCGGCTACACCGTAAAGCACAAAGAGAATGGTGAAGATCGGAGCCGTACGCAACCATCGGTCCAGCATGTATCCCATGCCGAAACCAACTGCAATGGAAACGGGAAACACCAATCCGACACTGGAGTAATCAACCCAACTGCGCCGGGATCGGCCGGCATCATCCCGGTTAACTATCTGCCCCTTATCGTTGCGCTCAACCATACCCAATCAGAATGTATCATCATCCTCTTCAGTGCGGATATTATAACCATTGAAGTCGTCTTCCTCTTCATCGCGGCTGAAAGCATCATCGTCTTCAAAGTACTCCAACGCCTCTGCCTCTTCTTCTCCCAACTCTTCTCGGCGTTTGGCAATATGTTTAAAGAGTTCGTCTTCATCGTCAAAGCGTCTCAGATAATTGGCTTCCAGCTCGCTGTAGTGAAGTTCCAGGTAGTCTTCTTCAATGACACAAAACAACGACATCTGCTCATTGGTGTCGAGATTGCCGATTGAATCAATGACACGGGTTGAAGCTTCTTTCAGCGCGTCCAGCGTGATCCAGGAAAGGATCTCGATTTCCTGCATTGCCAACTCCTCTTACCAGATACAATTTAGTATTTAATGAGAGATTTTTCCATTTGTCAAGGCCGGCACTTTTTTTTTAATTCTTTCGCGGTCAAGGTCTTTCCATGGCGCAGGAAATCCGCAACCGTTCCACAAAAAAGCAGCCTTCCACCCCGATCGCCACCACCGGGCCCCAGTTCAATTACCCAATCACTGCCGGCCAGCAATTCCAGGTTGTGATCGGCAACCACGACCGTGTGTCCCGAAGCGGTCAAGCGACGGAAAAGATCTTTGACGCGGTCCAGGTCCACGGGATGAAGGCCGTAGGAGGGATCATCCACCAGGTACAGCGTGGATGCCTTGCCGTTGACCAAGTGGCGACAGAGCTTGAGGCGTTGACGTTCACCCTCCGACATGGCGCCCAGGGTCTGGGAAAGACGCAGGTAACCGAGACCGTTTTCCTCAATGGCCGCCAGAATGCGGGCCACTTGCGGCAATGGTTCCTTTAGCAGGCGCCAAGCCTCTGATGCCGTCATTTCCAACCATTCGACCAGGTTCTTTCCCTGGACGCGGATTTTGATTGATTCGGCTCTCAGCCCTGTGCCATTGCAATCTTCGCAGGGAATCCAGACTGAGGGCAGGAACTGCATCTCCAATTCCCGGCCGCCCTTGCCCCTGCAGACCGGACAGCGTCCCCGGGGCGAGTTGGCGGAGAAATGGCCGGGTGTATAACCCAGTCGACGGGCCGCCGGCTGATCCGCGAACCATTCACGGATGGGTGCATGGATACGCATAAAGGCCGCCACTCCGGACCGCGACACCGCGGCATTCACCTCCGGATCTACATATTCCACGGAGGCAATGCCCTGCGGACACGGTCGGGCTGCCAATTCATCCCGCAAAAGAGATGTCTTTCCGGCTCCGCTGACCCCGCATACCATGGTCACGCCCGCGCGGGGCAGCCCGACATCAAATCCAGTAAGGTTGTGCGCCGACAAGCTCCGGAATTCCAGCATGGAAGCGGGGAGAGTGGAGACAGCTCCGATAGTGATCGGGCAATGGATGCGTTGCTGGGTAAGGGTTTGCTTTCCCTGCAAAAAATCGGCCCGGGTGTCGGAAAATACCACTTTACCACCGGCATTCCCGGCTCCGGGACCCAACTCCACCACCCAATCCGCGGCGCGAATCAAGTCGGGGTCATGCTCGATCATGATCACCGTGTTTCCCGCCTCACGCAATCCCCTGAGAAACTCCATGATGTGTCGGCTTTCCGCGGGGTGGATATCAGCTGAAGGTTGATCCAGTATCAAAAGCGAATCGGACAGAGTCGACCCCAGGATAAACGCCATGTTCAACCGTTGATGCTCGCCCCGGGAAAGTGTAAACGTCAAACGGTCCAGGTTGAGGTATCCCAGACCGCTGCGATCCAGGTATTGCAGCCGGGCCTGGATCTCCCGGAACACATCCGGTGTAACTCTTCCCGCAAGTTCACCCGCATCCAGGTCGGCAAAAAACCGGTGCACGTCCCGGATGGTCATGGCGCTCAGCTCCGCAATATTGAGACCTTTCACCCGGTAGGCCAAAGCTTCCGCGTTCAGGCGCGCGCCGCGACATTCCGGGCATGGCTGATAGGAAGAATAGCGACTCAGGAGCACGCGTGCTTGAACTTTGTACTGCTTGCCCTTTAAGAAGCGGAACCATTCGCTTACTCCGGGGAAACCGGGGCCGCCGTCCAGAATGAAATCCTGGTGGGTTAGGGATAAATCTCTGAACGGTTGGTGGATATCAATTCCCGATTTCTTTGCGGCGGCCAGCAGTTGTTCGCGGAACGAGCGGTGAATGGCCGTGCGCAAGGGCCGTATCGCTCCTGCGGCGAGCGATAAAGCCGGGCTGAATATCTTTTTCGGGTCCGGTTCCTGCAGGTCGCCATATCCCCGGCAACGGGGACAAGCGCCCCTAGCGCTGTTAAAAGAAAACAGGTTTTCATCGGGATCGGTATAAGTCACATTGCAATGAGGGCATCGCAAACTGGCGGCATAGAAAACAGTTTGACCATTGCGCAGAATCACCACCCGTTCCCGGCCCAGGGCAATGGCGCGATCAACGGCTTCAAACAAACGTGACCACTGGTCTTGGCTGACCGTTACCTCATCCAACACCACCTGGATATTCCGGCCGGCAAGGGCTCCCCGTAATCTTTGCGGCTTGCCGTTATGCAGGTAATGGTAATATCCCCGGTTTACCAGGAAAGGGATTTCTCCACGGTAATCAAAAGCAACCAGAACATCTCCGCCGGGATGGGCAAGCAGGTCCGCCACGATTTCATCCAGGCTCCATCGTCTAAGCCGGCGGCCGCAACCCGGGCAGAAAAAATGCCCGCCCCGGGCATACAGGATGCGGAAGTAATCATACAAATCGATACTGGTGGCCACAGTCGAACGCGGATTTCGCGCCGGTCGCCGGTGACGAACAGCCACGGCGGGAGGCAACCCGGTGACACCATCCAGGGGAGGTTTCTCTATCTTGTCCAGGAATTGACGGATATAGGGGGAAATCGACTCCATATAGCGGGAATACCCCTCTGCGTACAAAGTATGAAAAGCCAGCGAAGATTTACCGGCTCCCGAAACGCCGACTAAGGCGATAATCTTTCCCCTGGGAATATCCAGGCCGATATGTTTCAGGTTATGGGTTCGGACACCCCGAACGCGGATCCAGTCAGTCACGTGGTTGGGTGGCGTGTTTCGGCAGAGATCTCTTTAGCCACGAAATTGGGGCAAGGTCTCGGCCCCCGGAAAAAGCGCCGCCGCTCCCAATTCCTCTTCAATGCGCAGCAATTGGTTGTATTTGGCAATGCGTTCACTGCGGCAAACCGAACCGGTCTTGATCTGACCCGTTTCCAGGGCCACGGAAAGATCGGCGATAAAGGTGTCTTCCGTTTCACCGGAACGGTGGGAAACCACCGTAGTATAACCGTGACGCTGTGCCAGGCGGACGGTTTCGATGGTTTCGCTTACCGTACCGATCTGATTCAACTTGATGAGGATCGAGTTGGCTACATTGCGGGAAAATCCGGTGCGCAGGCGCTCGGTACTGGTTACAAAAAGATCATCTCCCACCAACTGGATGCGGTTCCCCAGGCGCCGGGTGATCTCTTCCCAACCCGGCCAGTCATCTTCCGCCAGCCCGTCCTCGATAGACACGATGGGATAGCGGTCCACCAGGTCAACGTAAAAACCCACCATCTGTTCCGGCGTCAGGCGTTTGCCACCTGATTTGTGAAAAACGTAATGACCGTCCCGGAAAAACTCCGAGGCCGCCGGGTCGAGAGCTATGGCCAGATCTTTCCCGGGGAGAAATCCGGCTTTCTCAATGGCTTCCACGATCAATTTCAAAGCCTCTTCATTGGACGACAGGTTGGGCGCAAAACCGCCTTCGTCCCCCACTGCAGTGCCAAAGCCCCGGTCTTTCAAAACCTTTTTCAATGTCTGAAAGACCTCCGCACTCATGCGCAGGCCTTCACGGAAAGAAGGCGCGCCTATGGGCATAATCATAAATTCCTGGAGATCCACGCTGTTGTCCGCGTGGGCGCCGCCGTTGAGGATGTTGAGCATAGGAACAGGCATGCGACTGGCGCAGATACCTCCCAGATACTGGTATAGGGGCAGGCCGGCAAAAGCGGCGCCGGCTTTGGCCACGGCCATGGACACCCCAAGCATGGCATTGGCACCCAAACGCGACTTGTCTTTGGTTCCATCCAGTTCCAGCATCCTGTGGTCGATCTCTTTCTGTTGCAGAACAGACATGCCCAACAGCGCCGGTTGAATTGCATTGGTGACATTGGCAACCGCATTCAAGACACCCTTGCCCATGAACCGCTCCGGATCATTGTCTCGCAGTTCAAGGGCTTCGTGCGCACCGGTGGAAGCACCCGAAGGAACCGCCGCGGAAGCGAACAGTCCGGATTGGAGGCATACGTCGACTTCAATCGTGGGATTGCCGCGGGAATCCAATATTTCCCTGGCCTTGATTTTGTCAATCAGCATAAGCGGTTCCTCCCGGCGACAATAAACCAGATCAGCTTTTGGTAGAGCGGCTGCGAGTGGTTTTGGTGGGACGCGGCGTTTCCGCTTCCATTTCGCCCTTGACGCTGCTCTTGGCATCGTTTACCAGGCTTTTTACCTGGGCCAGGGTTTTTTCCGAGGTGGTTTTTACCTGTTCCACTACTTTCTGAGCGTCACGGGAAAGGCGCTCGTAACTCTCGCGCGCATCGTCAGACAACTGGTTGCCCGTTTCCCGAAGTTTGCGGCGGGTTTCTTCGCCGGATTGGGGGGCAAAAAGCAAGGCAAGGCCCGCCCCGATCGCGGCACCCGTAAGGAAACTGAACATCGTAGATGTGAAACCATTTCTCTCAGTCATGATCGACCTCCTTTCGTTTTTCGAACCATGTTCCAGCCAAAGCGGATGGCCGGGATGAAGGCCATGACGCCGGCGGATTTCCGCAGGACATTCCGGTTGACAAGGTTGAGTGCCCTGGTGATGACGTGAAGCGATTTTTTCGAGGACTCAATGATCTCGCCCACTTTCTCTGCCTCTCCATCCACGCGTTCAACCACACCCTGCAATTTTATCGTCAGGTCCCGCGCTTCTTCAGAGGTTTTCGCCAGGTCGGCCATGAGCAAACGCAACTGGTTGATGGCCGGAACCAAGGTCAGTACCAAAAGCAGAAAACCCACCGAAACCAGCAGGGCGACAATAAACACGACAATCGTTGTAGCTGTTCCCATCTCTACGTCTCCGGAATTCCTATTTCATTATAGAACAACACCTATGGGATATCAACCATATCCGCAAGATACTTCGTTACTCGTTTTTCAATCCATCAACCAGGCGGCGTAATGCTTCCAGGTCCGGCAGGTCCAGGTTGACTTGAATGCCCGGGGGCTCAAAAAAGGGCGCATGGCGGACGCTGATTTCCTTCGGTAATTCAAGCCTTTCCACTCTTTCGCGCCATTCCTTTTCGGCTGCAGTGACCATGGGGAACCTCAACGCATGCAACCGGTTGAGTACCGCTTCAGCCGGGCGTTGATGGAGAAGGGCCGTGTGCACCTCAGCTCGACGCAAGACATCGTCAACTTCGCAACCGTCCCGTGCCAGGATCTCTCTTACCATGGCCGCCAGGCGCAACCCCTGGGATGCGGTGAAATGGACCGTTTCCATCAGGCCCAGCAGGGAGCGCCGTGAATCCACCGCGAGGGCGGCCAGCTCGCGGGCCGCCGGCAACGCGATACGCCCCTCGCGCAACAAAATCGCAAAATCCCGGCCCAGCAGGGTGGGCAATTGCGCAATCAGGCCCGGATTCAGGGGGATATCCAACCCGGTACGGCGGCGGATCTCTTCCGGCTTCGCCTCTTCCAGGGCCAGGGAGGCGAAATACAGTTTTTCATACAGGTTGACGGAAAAGACCGCCTGGAGCAGGTTGAAACCCAGATAAAGGCTTTCCAACGGCGAAAGCGCCACCTGCATGATCTCTGCCGTGACCACTTTTCGTTGTTTCAGGAATTCCAGCCGACACTCTCCCCAGATCACTCTTTGCTTTGAGTCGACGATGATCAACGGCATACCCGGGAATCGCCTGTCCAGCGACTCTCCCCGGTTTTCCATGCTGGAGGGCCGACTCAAACGGCGATGGGGATCGATTTTCAAGGAATCGAGCGGCAAGGTACAAATGGTCCCGATCACCGTATTTCCCCAGTCTTGGCGCCTTTTTCTGCACTGACCCTCAGGCCCGGACCGATGTTGATGGCCATTGCCCTTCCACCGGCCCGGCGAATCGCCTCCATAACCGCCTCGCGGTTTCCGGGACACCAGGCGAACATGCATCCCCCTTCTCCGGAGCCGTTGATCTTGGCCGCCAGGGCTCCGGCTTTGAGGGCGGCATCGATCATGGCGTTTAAACGCGGAGTGGATACCCGCAGTTTATCTCGCAGGATCTGCTGCAGCCGGATCATGAGGCCGGCCAGAGCAACGTTGTCCGGCTGGGATGAACGCAGCACCTGCCTTGCCCTGCGGGTGATCCAGTGGTTCTCTACCGCAGCCTGGGCATATTCCCGCCATTCCCGGTCCACGGCTTTCAGAAAAACCTCTGCATGATCCGGAGTCAGTTCCCGGCGGTCTCGAATATGCGCCGCTTTCATCAACTGACGCAACCCCTCATTCTGACCGCGATTCAATCGGGCCAGTGTCTTTAACGTATCCTTGGGTTCCCCGGAATCTCCGAGAACAAACTCTTTCATGCAAGCCGGCAAAGATTCACAATTCACCCGGGGCTCGCACTCCAGATAGATTACGCCTCCACAAGCGGAAGCGTAATGGTCCATGCGCCCGCCGTTCTCGCCGAATTCCTTTACTTCGGCGGTATACGCCAGTTCCGCCACCCGCATGGGGTCATCGAGAAAGGCGGACCGCCCTGCCGCAGCCAGCAGGAAGCCGGTCCAGGCAACCACCAGTGCGGAAGAAGACGAAGCCCCCGCCTGGATGGGTATGTTTCCCCGCACCGCGGCGTGCACCCCCGCGGGTCCCAGCAGACCCCGGCGCGCCAATACCCGGGCACAACTGCGCAGGTAATCTCTGGAACGGCTATAATGTTCCGGAGGCAGGTTGAACTCCTCCCGGGAACCGATGTCCGGGAGTTCGACCAACGCCCTTGGCGGGCCCTTCACATCTCCCTGGATCACGATGGTACGGTCAATTGCGGCTGCGATAACCGGGAAGCCGAGATAATCCTGGTGTTCGCCGAACAGGCAGATTCGTCCGGGAGCCTCGGCGGTAATGGTCATTCAGTCCGGGATCCGTTGACCGCGCCGCCGCAGGGTGGAACCACTCCACCATCCGGGATGGTATCGTTGCGCAGATACGCGAACGGCCCTATCCGGCAATCCCGGCCGATACGGGTCCCGGCACCGATATAAGTGCAGGGGAACAACACCGTATCCTCCCCGATCGACACATCACATTCCACAGTGGTGCTTCCGGGATCCATCACCGTTACCCCGCCTTCTTCAGCCAGGCGCCGCAGTTTTCGCAGGTTGAACTCGCGTTCCGCCGCCTGCAGATCCCAGCGGTTGTTGATCCCCAGGGCGACCCGATAGTCCTGCGCACATAGCGCGTGAACCCGGTGACTTTGATCATGCAGTATCTCAATGATATCGGTCAGGTAGTATTCGTTTTTGCGATTGCGGTTTGTAATGCGGGAAAGAAGAGGCCAAACCGTGGGCGTGTGAAAAAGGTAAATCGAGGAATTGACTTCGCGCAATTTCAACTGATCCGGAGTGGCGTCCAGTTCTTCCACCACCGCCGCCACACCCCCCCCCGGAGTGCGAACCACGCGCCCATACGGTGGTGGGGTATGGGGAAAAAGGGCCGACAGGAACGTACATGGGACCGGATCCGCGCTATGGCTTTCACACAGGCGCCGGATCTCTCCGGCTGTAATCCATGGGTTGTCGCCCACGGTCACCAGCAGTTCTCCGGAAAAATCCGCCACCTGATCCGCGGCGCTGAGCAGGGCGTGGGCGGTACCCATAGGCGGTGATTGAACAGCGTAACGCACGGGCCGGCCTGAAACCGCTTCCTGCACCTCTTCCAGGTTTTCCCCGCAGACCAGAACCGTGTTTTCCGCGGGAATGCCGGCAGCGGCCATGTTTTCCAACAGCCAGAGAATGAGCGGGCGCCCCAGCAGGGGGTGAACCACTTTGCTGCGGCGGGAACGCATGCGGCGGGATTGGCCCGCCGCCAGGACAACAGCAGCGATGGAACCCTTCATTCCGCCATTTTAAGAGGCGTAAAGGGGGAAGTCAACCACGGCACATGCACGACTTTGACGATCTTTGTCCGCTTTTTATCTCAAACCTATTGATTTTTTTCGGCTCTGCATTTACCCTGAAAGGGAAATCCAATGGATTTGAGGAGGAATCATGAAAGGAATTCGTGTATTCACGACTATCGGCGTTCTGATTGCAGCGCTGCTTATGTTCACCGCTTGCGGCGGAAAGGAAAAAGCCACGAGCGGCGGTGATGTCAACCTGCTGTCCCTGATCCCGCAGGATGCTGCCGGGGTTATGACCATGAATTTTGAGAAAATCCGTGAACTCGACTTTTTCAAAAAAGCGGTTTCAGAAATGGAAGCCAAGGAAGAGAAAGAGGAAACGGAAAAAGCGTTCAAGAACTACCAGGACTTCGTAAACAAAACCGGAATCGACCTGCGGAAGGACTTGCATGGCGTGGCATTCGGGCTGTTTGGTGACTTCCAGGCTTCCGGTATGGACGCTGATTTCGTGATCGTGGCCCGGATCGACATGGACCGCGCCAAGATCCTTGACATAATCAAGGCGGAAGCAAAGGATTTGACGTCCACGGAGTACAGTGGCCAGGAGATGTTCGTGGGCAAAGACGAAGAAGGCGAAGAGATGAGTTTCGCGTTCATTTCCGACAGCATGGCCACGGCCGGCAAGCCCGTCCAGGTAAAGAGGGTGATTGATCTTGCTCAGGGCCGGGGTGAAAGCGTTCTCATGAACACGGAGAAGATGCCTTATCTCGAGCAGATGAAACCGGGAACGGCCATGACTTTTGTGTTCGACTTCCCGGAAAAGCTGAAACAGGCCGGCCAGGAGGGGGGTCCCTTCAAGATGGATCTCTCCAAGGCGGAGATGCTCTTCGGTTATGTTGATCACGGCGGAGCCGAATGGAACGGCGAACTGAAAATGATCTCCCGTGACGAGGCGACCAACAAGCAGATGGTCACCATGCTCAACGGCTTCAAGGGCATGGGCGCCATGGCCGGACCCGAGGTGGCGGAGCTGGTCGGCAACATCAACCTGACTGCTGCAGCTGATCACGTTAAACTCACCTTTAATGTGTCTGACGAGCTGATCCGCAAGCTCCAGGAGAAAGCCAAAGAAAAAGCCGATGCCATGACCACGCCGGACCCCGACGAAACAGAATAGATGATCGCATTCATCCGGGGGTGGGGGCAAAGCCCCGCCCCCGGATCCGCATTGAAAAACAATCCGGCATATGCTATATTGCTTCCGGCGCAACCGCCAAGGTGAAAAGGAGAAATTCAATGAGAATTGAAAAGAGGAAAGTCGGTGATGTTGCCGTTTTCGACATCAAGGGAAAAATACTCGCCGGTGAAGGCGTGGATGAATTGCGCGAATCGATCAACCAGGCCGTGAATGACGCGGAAACCAAGATCCTGTTCAACTTCAAGGACGTACCCTACCTCGATTCAACCGGTCTGGGTGAAGTCGTGCGCTCCTATACTTCGGTTAAGAACCGTGGCGGCGTGGTAAAGATCGTCAACTTAACCAACAAAGTACATGACTTGCTGTCCGTTACCAAGTTGATTACCGTTTTCGAAACATTCAACGAAGAAGACGAAGCAATCAAGAGTTTCAGCTGACCCAACCGCATCTCCGTTTACCTTGCCTGCCCGGCATTGAAGGCGGATTCTCATTCCAGTGACCACGGCCTTGAACACCAAGTATCGCAATTTCTTCCTGTTCGCCCTGGTTTTCGTACTGGCGTTTTCCGTATCCACCAGCCTTGCCAAGCGGCGGGGCTTCCTTTCCGACGAATCTTCCTATTTTTCGATTATTCAGAGCCTGGCTCATGACGGTGACCTGGAATACACCCGCCGGGACATCCAGCGGATCCGCCGCCATTTCTATACCGGTCCCCTGGGCCTCTTCCTGAAGAAAGCTGAAAACGGACGCCTTTACTTTGCCAAATCATTCGCCTATCCGCTGGCCGCGGCTCCCTTTTTCCGCTTGTTCGGCCAGAATGGACTTCTCCTTTTCAACGGCCTGATGATCCTGCTGTGCCTGTGGATGGGTTATCTTTTGTTGCGAAAACACCACGACGAGTCCGACAGTTTCCGCTTCAGCCTGGTGTTTATCCTTGCCAGCGTGGTTCCGGTCTACATCTGGTGGGTTACCGCGGACTTGTTTAATTTCTTTGTCGTGTTCGCCGGCCTGTTCTGTTTTTTCTATCCATTTCAGCGCAAGGGCTGGTTCTACCTTTCCGGATTGTGTTTCAGTTTTGCTGTGTTCTCCAAGCCCAACACAACCCTGCCCATTGCCATCCTGTACCTAATGCTGCTGTTTCAAAGGGAATGGAAACGCTTCCTGGCCCTTTCCCTGATCACCGTGATAATCTGCTCACTCCTGCTGGGATTTCTCTACGCCCAGACCGGGGGAATCAACTTCATGGGCGGCGAACGGCGCACATTTTACAGCCACTATCCCTTTGAAATGCCGGAATACCGGTTTGAAAACGGCTTTAAAATGACCGCGGACAATTACTGGGAGCGCTTTTACCTTTCTCCAAAGATCGTGGCCTTGAACCTTTTTTACTTTGTGTTCGGACGGTTCACCGGCATGTTCATTTACACTTTTCCGGCCCTCTTCGCTTTATTGCTTTTCCTGTTTCAGAAACGGGGCCGCGAGGACTGGTTCATTCTGAGCGCCATTACCGCCGGGGTCCTGTTTTTTGTGCTGGTTACCCCGGACAACTACTTCGGGGGCAGCGGATCGGTGGGCAATCGCTACCTGTTCAGCATATTGCCTTTTTTCTTTTTTCTGGGTTACCGCCATCGTCCCATGCGCCTGACCTGGATCCCCCTCCTGGTGGGCCTGATATTTCTACCCGGGCTTTTCATGGACGCGGTCCATCACTCGACCTATTCGCGCAGCGCGGGCTTGTCATTCCCCATCAACCAATTCCCGCCGGAAAAAACCCAGTACCAGGCCTTGCAGGCAAACGAGAATCCCCGGGCTTTCGGCCGGCTGGTTCATGACCAGCAAAGACGCTATACCATGCATTTTCTCAACGACAACAACTGGCCGCTGGAAGCAAACAGTTTCTGGACCAACGGCACCAGTCCGGCGGAGATGTTCGCGGTCATGCCCGGCCCCGTACGCAATTTCCGCATCAAGTTAAAAAACATTCCCGTGGAAAACCGCGTGGTACTGCAGCTGGAACACCTACGCCGCGAGTTTCGCCTGCAACCCAACCAGGAAGTCATGGTCAACGTGGATTGTCGGCGTCACCACATCAGCGGTTTGGCCATGAAAAAACGCCAGATTTACTATTTCCGCATTCGCAGCCTCAAGGAGTACTGCCCCTTTTTTGCTGACCCCTACAAAGAGGACCGCCGCAACCTGGGTATCCAGGTCCACATCGGCTTCGAGCAGTAAACCCCATGTGCGGAATCTGTGGATTTGTGCAACCGCAACGCAAAGCCGATCAGTCCGATCTGCGGCGCATGAACGACCGCATTGTCCATCGCGGCCCGGACGACGACGGCTTCCACTACACGGGTGAAGTGGGTCTGGCGGCCCGCCGCCTGAGCATTATCGACCTCAAAACCGGTCACCAGCCGTTGTCATCCGCTTCCGGGCAATGCTGGATTACTTACAACGGAGAAGTGTACAACTTTCCCCAGCTGCGGCGGGAAATGGAGTCTGCGGGCGTGCGCTTCCGCACCGGCACGGATACGGAAGTGCTCGTCAATCTCTACGAACAACGGGGATTCGATTTTGTCGATCAACTGGTCGGCATGTTCGCCATCGGCATCCACGATGCCCGCAAGCACCGCCTGGTACTGGCCCGGGACCGGCTGGGCATCAAACCCCTCTATTACTACCATGACACGGCCGGCGGCAACCTGATTTTCGGTTCCGAAATCAAATCGATCCTGGAATACCCCGGCATGCCCCGGCGCCTGGATCACGAAGCCCTGGACTACTTTTTGTCCCTGGAATATGTTCCCGCGCCTCTTTCCATATTCAGAGACATCCGCAAACTGCCCGCCGGACATATCCTGGTATGGGAAAACGGTTGCATCCGCATTCAGCGTTATTGGGATGTCGCCACCACGGATAACGGCCGGCCGCGATTCACGGATGAAAGAGACAGGTTTATCGCCCTGCTGGAAGATGCGGTGCGATGCCGGCTGATCTCGGATGTCCCGCTGGGAGCGTTTCTTTCCGGGGGCATCGACTCCAGCGCCATCGTGGCCATGATGAGCCGCCACACACAGGAACCGGTCCAGACTTTTTCCATTGGCTTCGAAGAAAAATCTTATTCCGAACTTCCCTGGTCCCGGAAAGTCGCGGAAACGTTCGATACGCGCCATTACACGCGAAACCTGTCTCCGGATATCAATGAACTCGTTTTGCGCCTGGCTGATTTTATGGATGAACCGCTGGGGGATTTTTCCAACTTTCCCACCTACCTTGTCAGCCGCACGGCCCGGGAACGCGTCACGGTTGTTCTTTCCGGCGACGGCGGCGATGAAATCTTCGGCGGGTACGAACATTACATCGCCCAGCGCATGGCCCGCTTCCTCGATCCACTTCCCATGCGGCCTTTTCACGGGGTTCTGGCCGGCCTGACCCATCTCTTCCCGCCTTCCACCAGGAAAAAGGGCATGATCAACCGCATCAAACGTTTCAGTGAAGGCTTGGAAAACCCCTGGGATCAACGTCATTTCCGCTGGATGCTCTTCTTGTCCCCCCGGTCCAAGGCCGGCTTGTACGCGCCGGAATTTCTTCAACCCCATTTTCTTGAACCCCTGACGCGACGCGAGCCGTTTGCCGCCCATTTCCGTCAGGCAAGCCGCTTTTCCGGCATTAACCAGGACCTCTACCTCGACCTCAAGACCTACCTTACGGACAACATCCTGGTCAAAGTCGACCGCATGAGCATGGCCAACTCCCTGGAAGCCAGGGTTCCCTTATTGGACCATCGCCTGGTGGAACTGGCTTTTTCCCTGCCGCCGGAATGGAAGGTGCGGGGCTCGGTTACCAAGTGGTTTTTCAAGCAATCCATGGAAGGGATCCTGCCCCGGTCGGTTATCCATCGCCGCAAAGAAGGGTTTTCCATTCCCATCAAAAACTGGCTGCGCACGGACCTGCGGGACTTAATGCAAGACACCCTTTCTGAAGCACGCATAAAGGATTCCGGATTGTTTCAACCTCAAGCCGTGCAACGCATGGTCAACGAACATCTTAGCGGAAAACAGAATCATTCCCATCGCCTGTGGGCTTTGATTCAATTCAACCTGTGGCGCGAACTCTGGCTTACTTCCCCCTGCCGCGGTTGAGTTCAGCGGCTGTCTCGAGTATAATCAGGCATTCAACCATTTTCCGCAATTACAGGAGTGATGGGTAATGTCTGAAAAAGAAACCGCAACCGCACGGGTGGAATTGGGAAAGAATTTGGACCTGAAACGGATATTCCCCCTCCACACCTACGGGGATTGGAAAAACGCCGCGGAAGCCGGACTCAAAGGGGCGCCTTTTGAAAAAAAACTGGTCTCTAAAACCCCGGAAGGCATTGACATTCAGCCGCTTTACCTGCGTGAAGACGTGGTGTCCCTGCCCCACTTGAGAGAATTCCCCGGTCTACAGACCCGTTCCCGCGGCGGCACCGCGGCCGGGAACATCGAATGCGGATGGGAGACTGCCCAGGAAACCGTGGACACGGACCCGCAAGAGGCCGGCAAAGCCCTGCGAAACGCCTTGAAACGCGGGCAGACAGCGGTTACCTTCGCCTTGTCACCCGCTTTCCGCCGCGGCGCGGATGCTGAAGAAGACGGCGGCGACGGCCTCTACCTGACCGGGACCGGGGATCTGGAAGCGTTGATCCATGAAGTGGATTGGTCCGCCTGCCCGTTGCATTTCCTCGCCGGTTCATCCGGAATGGCGGTTGCCATGCTTCTGCAGGACCTGGCCCGCCGGGAAAACCGCGACCTGGCGAAAATCCGGGGCAGTATCCAGCAGGACCCCCTGGGCGAATGGGTGCGCAACGGCGCCCTGCCGCTGAACACGGATCAGGCCGGTCGCGAGACCGCGGCCCTGGTGCGCTGGGCCACGGACCAGGCCCCGCAGCTCCAGGTCGTATGCGCAAACGGGCTGATATACCACGAAGCCGGAGCGGACGCCGTCACGGAGTTGGGCTTTGTTCTCTCCACGGCCGTGGAATACCTCGCGGATCTCGTGCAGCGGGGCATTCCCGTTGATCAGGCGGCTCCCCGTTTCCGGTTCGGATTCGGTGTCGGCACCCATTTCCTCATGGAGATCGCCAAATTGCGCGCGGCCAGGATCCTGTGGAGCCGCGTCGTTAGAGCATTTGCCGGCGATCACGCGGCCAGGCGCATTCGCATTCACGCACGCACTTCCCGCTACTACCAGTCAAGATACGACGCCCACGTCAACATCCTGCGTGCCGCGACCGCCACATTCGCCGCGGTTGTCGGGGGCGCGGACAGCATCCATACATCCCCATTCGACGAGTCATTCCGCGTTCCCAACGACCTCTCCCGCCGCCTGGCCCGAAACACCCAGATTATCCTCGACGCGGAAAGCCATTTCCGCCACCTGATTGATCCCGCCGGCGGCGCGTATGCCCTAGAAACCCTGACCCATGAATTGGCCGCAAAGGCCTGGAACCTGTTCCGCGAAGTGGAGTCCCGGGGCGGCATGACCCGCGCCATAGCCGCGGGATTCCCGCAGGAGCGGGTTCTGGCCGTGCATTCGCAGCGGGCGCTCAAAATCGCGACGCGACGCACGGTGATCGTGGGCACCAGCCATTACGCCGACATCCAGGGAGAGCCGGCAATCGTTGAAACCCCGGACTTGTCTCAAATGCAGGCGGCTAGCGCCCGCATGAAAACCCTGCAGTCCCTGCGAAACCCGGCGGCTTTGCGCGATCTGCTGGATAAAGCCCCGAGTCTGGAAGATTCGCAATGGGTCTTTTGGGGAGCGGAGACACTGGGCGCCGGGGCGGCGCCGTTCGAGATATTGTCCGCCCTGCGTCAGCGGCAGGAAACAATGCCGGCGGCGGAAAAACTCTTTGCGTGCCGTGCGGCCGCGCCGTTCGAAAAACTGCGGGACCGGAGTGAATCCTACCTGCAACAAACCGGGAATCGCCCCATGGTGTTTCTGGCCAACCTGGGTTCCCCGGCCCAGCACAAGGCCCGGGCCGAATTCTCAAGGGGCTTTTTTGAAGCCGCCGGTTTTGCGGTTGAATCTTCCGACGGATTTGATTCCCCGCAAACAGCGGCCGAGGCCGCGGCCGGATCCAAGTCCCCGGTAGTGGTGGTCTGCTCAAACGATGACTGCTATCCCGAGCTGGTTCCGCCACTGATCCGGGCCCTGCGGGAAATGAAAAATTCAGCAGTGGTGGTTCTGGCCGGATACCCGGAAGAGAGCGTAAATGCGTTGAAAGAAGCCGGCGTGGATGAATTCATCCACTTACGCGCCAACGCCATCGACGTGCTGTCCCGCATTCAACAACGCATAGGAGTGGCTGAATCATGAAACGACCCGATTTTACCCGCATGGATTATGCGTTTGACCCCATTCCCGGTAATGAAGAACAATGGCATGAAGTCTTCGTGAAGGAAACGGGAAAGTCCCCGCAAGACTTTGCCTGGCTGACCAATGAACAGATCAACTGCAAGCCCCTCTATACGGAATCCGATCGTTCCGCCTGGGAACATGAAGGATACCAGGCGGGCATGCCGCCCTTTCTGCGCGGCCCATACGCCTCCATGTACGTGCAGCGGCCCTGGACCGTGCGCCAATATGCCGGTTTTTCCACGGCGGAAGAAAGCAATGCTTTTTACCGCCGCAACCTGGCCGCGGGCCAGAAGGGATTGTCCGTGGCTTTCGACCTGGCCACCCACCGCGGTTACGACTCCGACCATCCCCGCGTGGAAGGCGACGTGGGTAAAGCCGGAGTGGCCGTGGACTCGGTTGAGGACATGAAAATCCTTTTTGACCGCATCCCCCTGGACCAGATGTCCGTGTCCATGACCATGAACGGTGCTGTTCTGCCGATCATGGCTTTCTTTATCGTTGCCGCCGAAGAACAGGGCGTAACCCCGGAGCAATTGACCGGAACCATCCAGAACGACATCCTCAAGGAATACATGGTGCGCAACACCTACATCTACCCCCCGGCCATGTCGATGCGCATTATCGCCGATATTTTCCGCTATGCTTCCGAGCGCATGCCCAGATTCAACAGCATCAGCATTTCCGGCTACCACATGCAGGAAGCCGGGGCCACGGCGGACCTGGAGATGGCCTACACCCTGGCCGATGGTCTTGAGTACGTGCGCACCGGCATCGCCGCGGGCATGGACGTGGACCGTTTCGCGCCCCGTCTCTCTTTTTTCTGGGCCCAGGGCATGAACCACTTCATGGAAGTGGCCAAGATGAGGGCGGCCCGACTGATCTGGGCGCGTATGATTCACAGCTTTTCGCCGAAAAATGCAAAGTCAATGGCGCTGCGCACCCACTCCCAGACCTCGGGATGGAGCCTGCAGGAACAGGATCCGTTCAACAACGTGGTGCGTACCTGCATCGAGGCCATGGCGGCGGCCATGGGGCATACCCAGTCGCTGCACACCAACTCCCTGGACGAGGCGATCGCGCTGCCCACCGATTTTTCCGCCCGCATCGCGCGCAACACCCAGTTGTATCTGCAGGATGAAACCGGGATCTGCCGCACCGTGGACCCCTGGGGCGGCTCCTACTACATGGAGTCCCTGACCCGGGAATTGCTGCAACGCGGCTGGGCCCACATCCAGGAAGTGGAATCCGTGGGCGGAATGACCCGCGCCATCGAAAAGGGAATTCCCCAGATGCGCATCGAGGAAGCATCGGCCCGGCGCCAGGCACGCATCGATTCCGGCCGGGAAGTGATCGTTGGCCTCAATCGTCACCGCCTGGACAAAGAAGACCCCATTGAAATTCTGGAAGTCGACAACCCGGCGGTGCGACGTTCCCAGGTGCGGCGCCTGGAAGAGCTGAAGAAAAATCGCGATCATAAAAAGGTCCGGGAAAACTTGAAAGCCATTACCCGCTGCGCGCAGACCGGGGAAGGCAACCTGCTGGCCCTGGCAGTGGAAGCCGCGCGCAGCCGGGCCACGCTGGGGGAAATTTCTGATGCCATCGAAGCGGTGGCGGGACGGTACCAGGCCATGACCAAGACCATATCCGGAGTGTACATACGCGAATACCAACACGGGGAAACGGACCAGATGGTGGCCGAAGTCCGCGCCCTGACCGATGCCTTTGCCGAATCCGAGGGCCGTAGGCCGCGCATCCTTGTCGCCAAGATGGGCCAGGACGGCCACGACCGCGGCGCCAAGGTAGTGGCCACCGCCTACGCGGACATGGGCTTTGACGTGGACCTCGGCCCCTTGTTCCAGACACCCGAAGAGACGGCGCGCCAGGCGGTTGAAAACGATGTCCACGTGGTGGGCATGAGTTCATTGGCCGCCGGGCATAAAACCCTGTTGCCACGACTGGTGGAAGAGTTGCGCAAGCTCGGCCGCGAAGACATCATCGTGGTCTGCGGCGGCGTGATCCCGGCCCAGGATTACGAATTCCTTTACAGCCACGGCGCCGCGGCCATTTTCGGACCCGGCACCCGCATCCCCCTGGCGGG
>OMKS01000161.1_pt1 | contig 59843 bp, 62 predicted proteins | sample 1674721 | NCBI WGS metagenome assembly OMKS01 (sample SAMN06264996, study PRJEB25208) | sediment metagenome | isolation source: hot spring sediment | place: USA: California | collected 2014-09-02 | reverse complement strand
GCGCGAGGATTTCGGCATGCCGGGCACGCCGATCCGGCTGACCTTTCGCGGGCAGGGCGACCAGAACCCGTTCCGGAGCAGGAAACGCAAGGTTCCCTCGCGGTTGCGCAAGCATCTGGGCAAGGGGCCGCTGGGCGGCTAGGTCGCCGCCCGCACCGTCAGCAGCCCGATCAGCACCGCGCCCGCGATGGCGCCAAAGGCGACGATCGGCGTCGTGGTCGCATTGGCCACGATCACGCCCACCAGCGCCCAGATCAGCGCGCCGCCATATTCGGGCGCGCGGTCCAGTGCCAGCAGCACCAGCGCACCCGTCACCAGCGCGCCCGCCAGCGCGATCAGCGCCCAGACCTCCGGGCCGAAGAACAGCCCGTAGCCCCCGCCCAGAAGGCCCACCGCGACCCAGCTGGCAGCCGTCAGCCAGCCCGCATAGACCGCCACCGGCGCCTGCAGGGTCCAGCGGTCGGTGAAGGGCGTGCGCGCCAGCGCAATCAGCGCCATGGCCAGCATCCACCACAACAGCACCGAGGCCCGGAGCGGCGAGAGTTGCGCCACCCCGATCCAGGCCGCGCCGGGGGCAAGTGACAGGATCAGCGGCAGGCGCGCGGGTTCCCATGTCTCGTCCTTGGCGCGCTGGAACAGGCCCATCCCGGCCGAGACCAGCAGCCAGACATAGATCAGCCCCCAGATGCCGAAGGCATAGCCCGCCGGCTGCACCGGCGGGTCGTCCTGCGGGATCGGGAACTGGCCGGGCTCGAAGCCCGAAAAGCCGCCCGACATCAGCGGCGACAGCACGAAGAACAGCGTCGCGACGAAGACGAGGATCGCCTTGACCGGATCCATCAGGCCAGATCCCCCGTCGCCGTCAGCGTGGTCCGGCCGCCCAGATACGGCCCCAGCGCCGCGGGCAGCGTGACCGAGCCGTCCGCCTGCTGGCCGTTTTCCAGCACCGCGATCAGGCAGCGCCCGACCGCCAGGCCCGAGCCGTTCAGCGTGTGGACATATTCCGGCTTGCCGCCGCCCTCGGGGCGGAAGCGGGCATTCATGCGCCGCGCCTGGAAATCGCCGCAGAGCGAGACCGACGAGATCTCGCGATAGCTGTTCTGGCCGGGCAGCCAGACCTCGATATCATGGGTCCGCCGCGCGCCGAAGCCCATGTCGCCGGTGCACAGCACGACCGTCCGGTAGGGCAGGCCCAGCCGTTCCAGGATGCCCTGGGCGCAGCCGGTCATCCGGTCGAGTTCCGCGCGGCCCTGATCGGGATGGACGATCGAGACCATCTCGACCTTCTCGAACTGGTGCTGGCGCAGCATGCCGCGGGTGTCCCGGCCCGCGCTGCCCGCCTCGGAGCGGAAGCACAGCGAATGGGCGGTCATCCGGCGGGGCAGGTCGGCGGCGTCGAGGATCTCGCCCGCCACGGTATTGGTCAGCGTCACCTCGGAGGTGGGGATCAGCCACCATCCTTCGCGCGTCTGATAGCTGTCCTCGCCGAATTTCGGGAGTTGCCCGGTGCCATACATCATCTCCTCGCGCACCAGCACGGGCGCGTTGACCTCGGTCAGGCCGTTCTCGGTGACATGGGTGTCCAGCATGAACTGCGCCAGCGCCCGGTGGATGCGGGCGACCGCGCCCTTCAGCACCACGAAGCGCGCGCCCGAAAGTTTCGCCGCCACCTCGAAATCCATCCCCGGCAGGACGCCCGGGATCTCGAAATGCTCGCGCGGCGTGAAGTCGAAGGCGCGCGGGCTGCCCCAGCGGTGGAGTTCCACATTGTCGGCTTCGTCGGCCCCGTCCGGCACGTCGTCGAGCGGCAGGTTGGGCAGGCGCATCAGCAGGTCGGCAAGGCGGTCATCCTCGGCCCTGGCTTCTTCCTCCAGCCGGGCGATCTGGTCCTTCTTCTCGGCCACCAGCGCGCGCAACCGCTCGAACTCGGCCTCGTTGCCGCTGGCCTTGGCAACACCCACGTTCCGGGACGCGGCATTGCGCTCGGCCTGCGCCTCTTCGGCGGCCTGGATCCGGGTGCGCCGCGCCTCGTCGATGGCGAGGATCCGGGCCGAGACCGGCTCTATCCCGCGCCGTTTCAGCGCGGCGTCGAAGACGTCGGGGTTCTCGCGAATGGCGCGGATGTCGTGCATGGAAGACCTCAGGGCAAGACCGGCGTGTCGTGCCCTCCTATGCCCCAGCCGCAGCACGGAGGGAACCGGGAATCGTCCGGCCCGTCACTCCGGCGTCAGGAAGGCCGCGTCGGGGCGGGCGGCGACGGTGCGAATCCGGCCCGGCCCGGTGCTGCCCGCCGAAACCACCGCGATCACCCGCCAGCCCGCCGCGGTCTGCACCAGCACCGGCGCGCCCGAGGTGCCGAAGGCCACCGGGCAGTCCAGCCCCAGGATGCCGGGCCAGCGGTTCAGCACCCGGCAATCGTCATGCCGCCCGTGTCGAGTCCGGTCACATTGATGCGACCGATCGCGCGCCAGGGCTGGTGCTCGGCATCGCTCAGCCGCACCGGTCCGCCCCCGTCGGCGGCGGCGATTGCGGGCGCGAGACAGGCCAGCAGCAGCAGGACAGGTCGGAACGCGCGTTTCATGTCCCGGATATGCGCCGGACCCGCCCGAGGTCAAAGCCGCGCGGCTTCGCCTTGCCAAGCAGGGGGGCACCGAATAGGGTACGCCGCGACCAAGGATCCGGGCAGCGCGCCTGCCCGCAGAACACGGGGATTCTCACGATGTTTGTCACGCCTGCCTTTGCGCAAGCGGCCGGTGGCGGCGGCGCCGGGGGCGCCTTTGCGACCTTCCTTCCGCTGATCCTGATTTTTCTGATCATGTATTTCCTGCTGATCCGGCCCCAGCAGAAGAAGATGAAGCAGCACAAGCAGATGGTCGAGGCGCTGCGCCGCGGCGACCAGGTCGTCACCCAGGGCGGGCTGATCGGCAAGGTCTCCAAGGTCAAGGACGACGAGGAACTGGAGGTCGAGATCGCCGAGAACGTGCGCGTGCGCGTCGTGCGCCACACCATCGTCCAGGTGCTGAACAAGACCGAGCCCGCCGGGAAGGCATAACCGCAGATGCTGCAATTCGCGCTTTGGAAGCGGGCCACGATCTGGGCGCTTGTCCTGATCGGCCTCGCTCTGGCCATGCCGAACCTGTTCTACGAACGGGTCGAACGGCATAACGACGCCGTTCAGGCGATCGAACTCCAGGGCGCGATGCCCGAGCTTGTGGCCGACCGGGACGCCTGGCCTGGCTGGCTGCCCTCGGGGCTGGTCAATCTCGGCCTCGACCTGCGCGGCGGCGCGCATCTTCTGGCCGAGGTCAGGGTCGAGGATGTCCATGCCGACCGCATGGATGCGCTCTGGCCCGATGTGCGCGACGCGCTGCGCGCGGTGCGCGACGAGGTGGGTCCGATCCGGCGCGCCGACTCGCCGCCCGCCGAACTGCATGTGAACATCGCCCGGCCCGAGGGCATGGCCGCCGCAATCGCCGCGGTGCGCGAGATCGCCCGCCCCACGGTCACGCTGACCGGGGTGGGCAGTTCCGATATCGAGGTGCGCGGCGCGGGCGATCTGCTGATCGTCCAGTTGTCCGAGGCCGAGAAGCAGGCCACCGATAACCGCACGATCCAGCAATCGCTGGAAATCGTGCGCCGCCGGGTCGACGAGGTCGGCACCCGTGAGCCGACGATCCAGCGCCAGGGCGCCGACCGCATCCTGATCCAGGTGCCCGGCATCGGCTCGGCCGAGGAACTCAAGGCGTTGATCGGCACCACCGCGCGGCTGACCTTCCACCCGGTCGTCTCGCGCACCGACAACCCGAACGACGCGCCCGGCTCGGGCAATGTGATCTACCCCTCGATGGACGATGCGGGGGTCTATTACATCCTCGAACGCACGCCCGTCGTCTCGGGCGAGGAACTGACCGATGCCCAGCCCGCCTTCGACCAGAACGGGCTACCCTCGGTCACCTTCCGCTTCAACCCCGCCGGCGCGCGCAAGTTCGGCCGCTACACGCAGGAAAATGTCGGCTCTCCATTCGCCATCGTTCTGGACGAGGAGGTGATCTCGGCCCCCGTGATCCGCGAGGCGATCCTGGGCGGCTCGGGCCAGATCACCGGCAATTTCAATGTCGAGGAATCGACCCAGCTGGCGATCCTGCTGCGCGCGGGGGCGCTGCCCGCGGAACTGGTCTTCCTCGAGGAACGCACCATCGGCCCCGAACTGGGCGCCGACAGCATCGAGGCGGGCAAGATCGCCTGCATCGTGGCCTTCGTCGCGGTGCTGTTCTTCATGGGGGCAAGCTACGGCTTGTTCGGGCTCTTCGCCAACATCGCGCTGATCGTGAACGTGGCGATGATCTTCGGCCTGCTGTCGCTGATCGGGGCCACGCTGACGCTGCCCGGCATCGCCGGGATCGTGCTGACCATCGGCATGGCGGTCGATGCCAATGTGCTGGTCTTCGAGCGCATCCGCGAGGAACTGAAATCCGCCCGCGGCCCGGCCCGCGCCATCGAGCTTGGCTATGAAAAGGCGCTGTCGGCGATCCTTGATGCCAACATCACCACCTTCATCACCGCGACGATCCTGTTCACCATGGGCTCGGGCCCGGTCAAGGGCTTTGCGGTGACGCTGGGGCTGGGCATCCTGACCTCGGTCTTCACGGCGATCTTCGTCACCCGCCTGATGGTCGTGATGTGGATGGAACGCCGCCGTCCCAGGACCATCACCGTGTGAGGGGATCCGCATGCGCCTGAAACTCGTTCCCTCGGACACCAACTGGAACTTCTTCCGGTTCGCGACCGTCACCTTCGGCGCCTCTGTCGTGGCGATGGTGGCCTCGGTCGTGCTGTTCTTCCTGATGGGGCTGAATTACGGGATCGACTTCCGCGGCGGCACCACGATCCGCACTGAAAGCACCCAGCCCGTCGATGTCGCCGCCTATCGCGCCGCGCTTTCCGCGCTGGAACTGGGCGATGTGGCCATTTCCCAGGTCTTCGACCCCGGCTTCGGCCCCGAACGCAACGTCGCCCAGGTGCGCATCCAGGCCCAGGACGGCGAGGAAAGCATCACCCCCCAGGTCATCAACGCGGTCGAGGCCGCGCTGAAGACCGTCGATCCCTCGATCACCTTTCCCTCGGTGGAAAGCGTCGGCCCCAAGGTCTCGGCCGAACTGGTGCAGACCGCGATCCTTGCCGTGGTGCTCTCGATCGTGGCGGTCCTGGTCTATATCTGGCTGCGCTTCGAATGGCAGTTCTCGCTGGGCGCGGTCGCCGCACTTGTCCATGACGTGACGCTGACCATCGGGGTCTTCGCGGCCCTTCAGATCCGCTTCGACCTCGCCATCATCGCGGCGCTGCTGACCATCGTCGGCTACTCGCTCAACGACACCGTGGTCGTGTTCGACCGGGTGCGCGAGAACCTGCGCAAATACAAGAAGATGGAGCTGCGGGAACTGCTGAACCTCTCGATCAACGACACGCTCTCGCGCACGGTGATGACCTCGGTCACCACGCTGCTGGCGCTGATCGCGCTGTTCGTTCTGGGCGGCGACGTGATCCGGGGATTCGTCTTCGCGATGATCTGGGGGATCACGGTCGGCACCTATTCCTCGGTCTTCGTGGCCTCGAACATCCTTCTGTTCCTCGGCGTCAAGCGCGACTGGTCCAAGGATCAGGACGGCGGCGCGGGCACGCAATTCGCCAGCGCCGAGGGCTGATCCGCCACCGCGCGCCGCCATGACGGGGCGACCGCGCCCCCGGGACCCAGGGAGATGCCGATGCGCCTGACCGAGATCCAGCCGCCTGTCGGCCTGCCCGTCGACGGCTACGGCCCGGGCTTCTTCCGCATCGCGGGCAGCGTGCATGAAGGGCCGGTGATCGTCGCCGAAGGCCGGGCGCTCGCCTGGACCGGCCTTGACGATCCCGCGCCGCTCTTCGCACTTGCAACCCGTGTCGACGTGCTGCTTGTGGGCACCGGCAACAGCCTCCTGCCGCTGCCGGGTGGCCTCCAGTCCCGGCTCGAGGCGGCCGGGCTCGGGGTAGAGTTCATGGCCAGCCCCTCCGCCGCCCGCGGCTACAACCTCCTGCTCGCCGAAGGCCGCCGCGTCGCCGCCGCCCTGATACCGGTCTCCGCCGCCCCGCCGGCCTGAGCCTTCTTCTGGCCCCAAATATCCCCGCCGGAGGCGCCGCGCGCGTCCCGCGCGCGGCCACGCCCAACCGCGGACAAGCGGGGCGCCTGCGCCCCGCGCCGGCCGGGGGCGGGAGTGCTCCTTTCCCGCTTCCCGCCCGCGCGCCGATCGGCTATGCGAAACGCATGGATCTGACCGTGCAAGACCTCGCCTGCGCCCGCGGCGGACTGCCCGTGCTCGAAGGGGTCGGCTTCACGCTGCGCCCGGGCCGGGCGCTCATGCTGCGCGGGCCGAACGGCATCGGCAAGACGACGCTGCTGCGCACGCTCGCGGGGCTGCAGCCCGCCCTTGCGGGCTCCGTCTCGGCCCCGCCCGAGGCGATGGCCTATGCTGCCCATGCCGACGGGCTCAAGGCGACGCTCAGCGTCGAGGAGAACCTGCGCTTCTGGGCCCGCATCTTCGGCCAGACTGGCATCGGCCAGGCGCTGGACGAATTCGACCTGGCCGATCTCGCCCATCGCCCGGCCCAGAACCTCTCCGCCGGGCAGAAGCGGCGGCTGGGCCTTGCCCGCCTGCTGGTCACCAGGCGGCTGATCTGGGTGCTGGACGAACCGACCGTCTCGCTGGATGCCGCCTCGGTCGCGCTGTTTGGCCAGGCCGTGGCGCGCCACCTGCGGGCGGGCGGCGCCGCGCTGATCGCCACGCATATCCATCTGGGCTTCGAGGCCGAGGAGCTTGACCTCACGCCCTTCCGTACCCGTCCGCGCGCGATGGACCGGTTCGACGAGGCCTTCGCATGATCGCGCTGCTGATCCGCGATCTTATGCTTGCAATCCGGGCGGGCGGGGGATTCGGGCTGGGGCTGGCCTTCTTCCTGATCGTCGTGGTGCTGGTGCCCTTCGGCGTCGGCCCCGAAAGCGCGATCCTGTCGCGGATCGCGCCCGGCATCTTGTGGGTGGGCGCGCTTCTGGCCTGCCTCCTGTCGCTCGACCGCATCTTCGCGCTGGATTTCGAGGATGGCTCGCTCGACCTGCTGGCCACCGCGCCGATCCCGCTGGAAGGCGTCGTGGCGATGAAGGCCGCGGCGCATTGGGTGACGACCGGCCTGCCGCTGACCCTGGCCGCTCCCGGGCTCGGCCTGTTGCTGAGCCTCGATCCGGCCGCCTATGGCTGGCTCGTGCTCTCGCTCGCCCTCGGCACGCCCGCGCTCAGCATGATCGGCACCTTCGGCGCGGCGCTGACCGTGGGGCTGAAGCGCGGCGGGCTGTTGCTGTCGCTGCTGGTGCTGCCGCTTTACGTCCCGACCCTGATCTTCGGCGCCGAGGCGGTGGTGCGGGGCGCGGCCGGGCAGGCCAATGCGACGCCGCTTCTGATGCTGGCGGGGATCACGCTGGCCACGCTCGCGCTGCTGCCCTTTGCGGCGGCTGCGGCGATCCGGATCAATCTGCGCTAGGGTTCACGCGCTATTCAGTTGAGACTTCGGAAAAAGCCCTCTAGGAAACGTTCATGTCGCTCTGGGAATATGCCAATCCGAAAAAGTTCATGCAGACCTCGCAGGCCGTTCTGCCCGCGATCTGGAGTCTGACGGCGCTGTCGATGGTGGTCGGTCTGGTCTGGGGCTTCTTCCTGACGCCCGAGGCCGAGAATTTCGGCTCGACGGTCAAGATCATCTACCTGCATGTGCCCGCCGCGATGATGGCGATCAATGCCTGGGTGATGATGCTGGTGGCCTCGCTGATCTGGCTCATCCGGCGCCACCACGTCTCGGCGCTGGCGGCGCGGGCCGCGGCCCCGGTGGGGCTGACGATGACCGTGATCGCGCTGGTCACCGGCGCGATCTGGGGCGAGCCGATGTGGGGCACCTACTGGGCCTGGGATCCGCGGCTCACCTCGTTCCTGATCCTGTTCCTGTTCTATCTCGGCTATATTGCGCTGTGGGAGGCGATCGAGAACCCGGACGCCGCGGCCGACCTGACCTCGGTGCTGTGCATCGTGGGCTCGGTCTTTGCGCTGCTGTCGCGCTATGCGGTGAATTTCTGGAATCAGGGGCTGCACCAGGGGGCGACGCTGTCGATGGACAAGAAGGAAAACATCGCCAACGTGTTCTGGTTTCCGCTTCTGGTCTGCATCGGGGCGTTCATGCTGCTGTTCGTGGCGCTCGTGCTGGAACGCACGCAGACCGAGATTCGCGCCCGCCGGATCAAGGCGCTGATCGCGCGGGAGCGGATGGCATGATCCCCGATCTGGGCAAATACGCGGGCGCGGTGCTGTCCTCCTACGCGATCTCGCTGGCGCTGCTGGTGGCGCTCGTCGTGCTCTCGCTCTGGCGCGCTGCGCGGGTCCGTCGGCAACTGGAAGAGGTCGAAGCGCGCAGGGTTTCCGATGACTGAGAAGAAACGCGTCTCTCCGCTGATGTTCGTGCCGCCGGTGATCTTTGTCGCCCTCGCCGCGCTGTTCTTCATCGGCGTCGGCCGCGATGACCGGAACGCGCTGCCCTCGACGCTGATCGGCAAGCCCGCGCCCGCGCTGGCGGTCGAGCCGCTGGACGGCGAGATCTTTGACGAGGCGGTGCTGCGCGGGGGCGCGGTGACGCTGGTGAATTTCTGGGCCAGCTGGTGCGGCCCCTGCCGCGACGAACATCCGCTGCTCGAGGCGCTGGCCGCCGAGGGCGTGGCGATCTACGGCATCAACTACAAGGACAAGCCCACAAACGCGCTGCGCTTTCTCGCCCAGATGGGCAATCCCTATGCCGCCATCGCGGCCGATCCGGCGGGGGGCACGGCGATCGAATGGGGCGTCTATGGTGTGCCGGAAACCTTCGTGCTGGACGGGCAGGGTCGCGTCGTGCTGCGCCATCCCGGCCCGCTGACCGCCGCGGTGATCGAAACAAGCCTGCGCCCGGCCATCGAACGGGCCGCCGCCGCCGAGTAATCCCGCCGCGCTGCCATGAAAAACGCCCCCGCCTTTCGGACGGGGGCGTCTTGTCGTGCCGTGATGCGGGCGTCAGGCCGCGCGGGCGAGGTTGCGCAGGACGTAATGCAGCACGCCGCCATGTTCGACATATTCCTTCTCGATGGCGGTATCGATCCGGCATTTCAGCGTGATCGTGCGTTCCCGGCCATCGGCGGAACGGATGGTGCAGGGCACCTCGGCCAGCGGTTTCAGATCGCCCGCCAGGCCGCTGATCGAGAAGCTCTCGTCGCCCGTCAGCTCCAGCGTCTTGCGGTTGTCGCCGCCGGTGAACTCGAACGGGATCACGCCCATCCCCACCAGGTTCGAGCGGTGGATGCGCTCGAAACTTTCGGCGATCACCGCCTTGACGCCCAGCAGCGCCGTGCCCTTGGCCGCCCAGTCGCGCGAACTGCCCGCGCCGTATTCCATGCCGCCGATCACCACCAGCGGCACGCCCTGCGCCTGCCAGGCCATCGCCGCGTCATAGATCGAGGTCTGCGCGCCGTCCGGGCCCAGCGTATAGCCGCCCTCGACGCCTTGCAGCATCTCGTTGCGGATGCGGATATTGGCGAAGGTGCCGCGCATCATCACCTCGTGATTGCCGCGCCGCGAGCCGTAGGAGTTGAAATCGCGCACGCGCACCTGCCGGTCCACCAGGTAGCGGCCCGCGGGTGTGCTGTCCTTGAAGCTGCCCGCCGGGCTGATGTGGTCGGTCGTCACCATGTCGCCCAGGATCGCCAGTGCCCGCGCGCCCGCGATATCGGCGATCACGCCCGGTTCGGTCGCCATGCCGCGGAAATAGGGCGGGTTCTGCACATAGGTCGAGGCGGCGGGCCAGTCATAGGTCTCGCTGTCGGTGGTCTCGACCGCCTGCCATTTCTCGTCGCCCTTGAAGACATCGGCATATTTCTTCCGGAAGGCCGCGCGGGTGACCGTCTGTTCGACGAGTTCCGCAATCTCCTTGCTGGTCGGCCAGATGTCCTTCATGTAGACCGGCTTGCCGTCCTTGCCGGTGCCGATCGGATCGCGGGTCAGGTCCACGTTCATGTCGCCCGCGATGGCATAGACCACCACCAGCGGCGGCGAGGCCAGGTAGTTCGCCCGCACATCGGGGGAAATCCGGCCCTCGAAATTGCGGTTGCCCGACAGGACGCTGGTCGCGATCAGGTCATTGTCATGGATCGTCTTCGAGATCTCCTCGGCCAGCGGCCCGGAATTGCCGATGCAGGTGGTGCAGCCATAGCCCACGAGATTGAAGCCGAGCGCGTCCAGATCCTCCTGCAGGTTCGCCGCTTGCAGATATTCGCTGACCACCTGCGAGCCGGGCGCGAGCGAGGTCTTGACCCAGGGCTTGGCCTTCAGCCCCAGCGCGCGCGCCTTGCGCGCCACCAGCCCGGCACCGATCATCACATAGGGGTTCGAGGTATTGGTGCAGGAGGTGATCGAGGCGATCACCACCGAGCCGTCGCGCAGCGCGTAATCCTGCCCAGCCACCGCGGCCGACCGGCGCGGGTCCAGCAGCGTGTCGGGAACCGGCCCTTCGGCGCTCATGTCATGGGCGGCGGCGCTTTCATCCTCGCCGCGATATTCCGCCACCACGCGCACGAAGCTGTCGGCGGCCTGATCCAGCGGCGTGTGATCCTGCGGCCGTTTCGGTCCCGAGATCGCGGGCACGACCTCGCCCATGTCGAGCTCCAGCCTGTCGGTGTAGACCGGGTCGTAATCCGGCCCGCGCCACAGGCCGTTTTCCCTGGCATAGGCTTCGACCAGCGCGATGCGGCCCTCGTCGCGGCCCGTCTGGCGCAGATAGCGCAGCGTTTCGTCATCCACCGGGAAGAAGCCGCAGGTCGCGCCATATTCAGGCGCCATGTTGGCGATGGTCGCGCGGTCGGCCAGCGGCAGATGATCCAGGCCGGGGCCGTAGAATTCCACGAACTTGCCCACCACGCCCTTCTTGCGCAGCATCGCCACGACCTTGAGCACCAGATCGGTGGCGGTGGTGCCCTCGACCATGGCGCCGGTCAGCCGGAACCCCACCACCTCGGGGATCAGCATCGAAACGGGTTGGCCCAGCATCGCGGCCTCGGCCTCGATGCCGCCCACGCCCCAGCCCAGCACGCCGAGACCGTTGACCATGGTGGTATGGCTGTCAGTGCCGACCAGCGTGTCGGGATAGGCCACCCTCTCGCCGCTCTGGTCGGTGTCCGTCCAGACGGCCTGGGCCAGGTATTCCAGGTTGACCTGGTGGCAGATGCCGGTGCCGGGCGGGACGACACGGAAATTGTCGAACGCCTTCTGGCCCCATTTCAGGAAGGTATAGCGCTCGATATTGCGCTCGTATTCGCGGTCCACGTTCAACTGGAAGGCGCGCGGATTGCCGAACTCGTCGATCATCACGGAATGGTCGATCACCAGATCGACCGGGTTCAGCGGGTTGATCTTCTGCGCGTCGCCCCCCAGCGCCACGATCCCGTCACGCATTGCGGCCAGGTCCACGACCGCGGGAACCCCGGTGAAATCCTGCATCAGCACGCGGGCCGGGCGATAGGCGATCTCGCGATCCGCCCGCCCGCCATTCGCCGCCCAGTCGGAGAAGGCGCGGATGTCGTCCACGCGGACCGTCTTTCCGTCCTCGAAGCGCAACAGGTTCTCAAGCACCACCTTCAGCGCGGCGGGCAGGCGCGAGAAGTCGCCCAGACCCGCTTCCTCGGCCGCCGGGATCGAGTAATAGGCATGGCTTGCCCCGCCGGCGGTCAGCGTGCGGCGGGTGCGGGCGGTGTCCTGTCCAACGACGATCGGCATGTGGGGCGGTCTCCATGGCTCAAGCGCATCTGTCCTTGACGACCTCTTGCCCTAACGGCCGCAAGCGATCAAGGGGGCACGGTATTTGTTAGTATACCGTGGTGCACAGATTGAGGATCCCGGGGCAGGCCAAGCTGTCGCACCCTCCCGAATCGTTGATTGGCAGGGGAGGGGCGGGTTCTGTAGGAACGTCGGGGACAAGGCGGACAGGGCAGGGCATATGCGGGCGTTCATCACGGTTCTGATTTCGGCCTGGCTGGCGTTTTCGGGAACGGCCCGGGCCGAGGGGGGGCCGGTGGTGCTGGAGTTGTTCACCTCGCAGGGCTGCGCCTCCTGCCCGCCCGCCGACGCGCTGATCGCGGAACTGGCCGAGCGTGAGGATGTCATCCCGCTGGCGCTGCATGTGGATTACTGGGACTATATCGGCTGGAAGGATGTCTTTGCCGATCCCGCCTTCACCCGCCGCCAGAAGGCCTATGCAAGGGCGGCGGGCCAGCGGTCGGTCTATACCCCGCAGATCATCGTGGGCGGCAAGGATCACGTCGTCGGCCACAGCCCGATGGAGGTGGTCCGCCTGATCGAGGCGCATCGCGGAACACCCAGCCCCGTGACCCTGACGATGGAGCGGCAGGGCGCCACAGTCACGATCCGGGCCCGCTCGGAGACCGCCTTCGAGGAGGACGTGGTGCTTCAGGTGGTGCGCTACCGCCCGTCCGAAGAGGTCGAGATCACGCGGGGCGAGAATTCCGGGCAACGCTATGTCTATACCAACATCGTCGATGCCTGGAACGCGGTCGCCCGCTGGGACGGCGCGCTGCCGCTGGTCGTGACGGTGCAGACCGAGGGCGAGCAGCCGATCGTCGCGCTGATCCAGAAGGCGGGGCCGGGGCGCATCCTGGCGGCGGCGCGGCTGCGCTGATCAGGCGGTCCCGGCGCGGGTCCGCCCGCGCGGGCGCGGGGCCTTCCAGCGGCGGTGGATCCAGAACCACTGCTCGGGATGGGCACGCACCCGCGCCGCAAGACTGTCGTTCAGCGCTTGCGTCATCGCCTCGGGCGTCCCGGCCGGAACCGGGGCCTCCAGCGCGATGTCGAAGCTCAGCCCGTCGGGGCGGCGTGTCGCGTAAAAGGGAATCAGATCGGCCCCGTAGCGCAGGGCAAGCTCGGCCGCCGAAAGCGTGGTCAGGGCGGGTTGCCCCATGAACTCCAGCGACGCGCCCCGGCTGTGGTGCTGGTCGATCAGCAGGACCAGCATGCCGCCCGATTTCAGGTGCCGCACGAAGCCGCCGGTGCCGCGGCGGCCCTGCGCGAAGACGGGGCCGCCGAACGCCTCCATCGTGCGGACGTAATGGGCGTTGAAGAAGCGGTTGCGCATCGGCCGGTACAGCCCGCCGACCGCATGGCCCCGCGCGACCAGGGCGGCGCGGGCGGCCTCGTAATTGCCGAAATGCCCGGTCACCAGGATCACCGGACGCCCGGCGGCATGCGCCGCCTCGAGCGCCGCAAGGCCGGGGCCGCGCGGTTCGGCGCTGGCCATGCGCGCAAGGAACTCCCGGGTCGAGTAGTTTTCGATCAGCGTGCGGCCCGCATTGTCGGCCACCGCCCGGGCGATCCGCTTCCGCTCGGCGGCGGGCATGTCGGGCCAGACCAGGGCAAGGTTCTCCTCGGCGCGGGCCAGATAGCCCGCCGGGCGCGCGATCAGGCGGCGCATGACCCATCCCGCGAACCGCACCCGCCGCTCATAGGGCAGGGCAAGGGCAAGCGCGATCACGGCGCGGATCGCGCGGTCGGCAATCCAGTCCGTCACGCCCCGCCTTCCCTTGTCCGATGTCCTGCCGCCGCTGGCCATGGCCGCCCGCTTTCCCTGTCCGCGCCCCCCCGCCGCGGCGCGTTGGCAGACATAGAACCCGCGCCCCGCGATCACAAGCAGGACGCCCTGGCGACCGCCCGCGATGGGTCCGGCCCGGTCCTACCCCTCGCCGGTGGCCGCCTCGAGCCTGATCTCGCCCGCGGCCTCCAGCCCGCGCAGCGCGGCGGTGATCTCGGACATCGCGGCCTCGGTCTCCTCGGTCGAGGGGGTGCCGCGCTCGGCGATCTCCTCGCGCAGCTGGGCGGACATCCGCTGCGACATGTTGGACAGGATGAACTCCACCGTCGGGGCGTTCTTCTCGTCGGCCCCGGCCATCGCCGTGACCAGAACGGGCTGATCCACGGTTCGGGTCAGCGCCTGAACATCCAGCGACGCCAGCCGGGCGGGAATGTCGGCAAAGGTGAAGACCGCCCGGCGCACGCGTTCGGCCAGATCCGCATCGGTCTCGGCCAGACCCTGCAGGACGTCGTCGCGGGTGGCGGCGGGGGCGGCATCGAGGATCGCACCCATGCGTCTTTCCGTCGGCAGCTCGAACGCCCGCACCGGCGCGTCGAGCAGGCGGCGCGCCAGCGCCGCGCCGATCCGGGCGATCGCCGCGGGCGGCACGCCCGAGGTGCGCGAGATCGCGATGGCGATGCGCCGCGCCTCGGGGCCGGGCATCTGGCCAAGCGCCGCGGCGGCGATCTGGCTGGGCAGCTTGGCCAGCACGATCGCGGCCACTTCGGGGCTTTCGGACATCAGCAGTTCGGCCAGCTTCTTCGGCTCCTGTTCGGAGAGCAGCACCCAGGGATCGGTCGGCCGGCCCCCGGCAAGCTGTGCCTGCAAGGCGGCCGCCGCCTCGGGGCTGAGATGCTCGCCCAGCAACTCGATCGCGCCGTCGATGCCGCCGGGGAAGGCAAGCCCGGCCAGTTCCAGTTCGGCCACGAATTCCTCGACCACCGATTCCAGCGTTGGCGCGTCGATATAGCGAAGCGCCGCGATCTCGTCGGCCAGGCTGGTCTGAAGCTCGGTGGGCAGATCGCCCAGCGGCAGCGTGATCCCCTCGTTCAGCAGCAGCCGCACGATGATCGCCGCCTTGCGCCGACGCGTCATGCCGGTGGCCGAGCGGATATGCCCGGGAAGGCTGGGGGTAGGGCTGGTCACACCACGCTCCGTCTGCAACGGAGCCAGATTGGCGCAGGAGCGTTAAGCCGGGGTTGATGGCCGCCCGCCGGCATCAAAAAAGCGGCGCGGTCTGGACCCGCGCCGCGTCAGGTCGCCGGATGTCCGGCCCGTCAGCTCGTCGGCTGGTCAACGCAGGTGCCCGAGGCCGAATCGAACACCTTGCCGTCGGCGCATTGGCTGGCGTTCGTCCGTTTTTCCCAGCCGCAGCCATTGGCAAGCGCCAGAGTCGGGGCCAGCGTCAGAACCGCCGCCGAAAGGATCGTCTTGAAGGTCATGGTGCATCTCCCTGGTGAGGTGTGACACAAGGTAGCACGTTCCCGGCGATTTCCAAACCTTCGCTTTACCCGCTGCGCGACCCTATGCCGGTTCGCCGAAAACCCGGGCAAAGATCGTGTCGACATGCCTGGTGTGATAGCCGAGGTCGAATTTCTCGTCGATCTCGGCGGGGCTCAGCGCGGCGGTCACCTCCGCGTCGGCCAGCAGTTCCTCGCGGAAATCCTTGCCTTCCTCCCAGACCTTCATCGCGTTGCGCTGCACCAGCCGATAGGCATCCTCGCGCGAGACGCCCGCCTGCGTCAGCGCCAGAAGCACCCGCTGGGACATGACCAGCCCCTTGAACTTGTTCATGTTCTTCAGCATCGCCTCGGGATAGATCACCAGCTTGTCGATCACCCCCGCCAGCCGGTTCAGCGCGAAATCCAGCGTCACGGTCGCATCGGGCGCGATTCCGCGCTCGACCGAGGAATGGCTGATGTCGCGCTCGTGCCACAGCGCGACATTCTCCAGCGCCGGGATCACCGTGGCGCGCACCAGCCGTGCAAGGCCGGTCAGGTTCTCGCTCAGCACCGGGTTGCGCTTGTGCGGCATGGCCGAACTGCCCTTCTGCCCGGCCGAGAAGAATTCTTCGGCCTCCAGAACCTCGGTGCGCTGCATGTGGCGCACTTCGATGGCGATGTTCTCGATCGAACTGGCGATCACGCCCAGCGTGGCGAAGAACATCGCATGCCGGTCGCGCGGGATCACCTGGGTCGAGATCGGCTCTGGCGTCAGGCCCAGCATCCTGCAGACATGCTCTTCCACGCGCGGGTCGATATTGGCGAATGTGCCGACCGCGCCGGAAATCGCGCCGGTGGCAATCTCGGCCCGCGCGGCCCGAAGGCGGGCGCGGTTGCGGTCCATCTCGGCGTAGAAACGCGCGAAGGTCAGGCCCATGGTGGTGGGTTCGGCATGGATGCCGTGGCTGCGCCCGATCCGCACCGTGTCCTTGTGCTCGTAGGCGCGGCGCTTCAAGGCCGCCAGCACGCGGTCGAGATCCGCCAGAAGGATGTCGGCGGCGCGCGTCAACTGCACGTTCAGGCAGGTGTCCAGCACGTCGGACGACGTCATGCCCTGATGGACGAAGCGCGCCTGCTCGCTTCCGACATGCTCGGCCAGATGGGTCAGGAAGGCGATCACGTCATGCCTGGTGACCGCCTCGATCTCGTCGATGCGGGCGACGTCGAATTCCACGTCCTTGGCCTTCCAGACCGCCGCGGCGTTCTCCTTCGGGATCACCCCCAGTTCGGCCATGGCGTCGCAGGCATGGGCCTCGATCTCGAACCAGATGCGGAACCGGGTCGCGGGCTCCCAGATGGCGGTCATCTCGGGGCGGGCATAGCGGGGGATCATGGGCGGCCTCTTGGACAGGATTTCCGCAGTCTGATACCCGTTGGGGCGCGGCGCGACAAGAAGCGGGGGCGGGGATGCCGGATCTGGAGGCGTTTGCCGGGGAATGGCGGCTTGATCGGGTGATCGGGGATGCCCGGGCGGGCCATGCCGCGCGGTTCGAGGGACGGGCCGTCTTCGCCCCCGGCAAGGCGGGGCTGGTCCTGACCGAGACCGGCAGGCTGCACCTGCCGGGCCACGCGCCCATGACCGCAGAGCGGCGCTATCTGTGGCGGCAGGGGGCTTCGGGGATCGAGGTCTTCTTCGAGGACGGCCGGTTCTTTCACGCCATCGCGCCCGGCCCCCGCGCGCAGGCCCTGCATGACTGCCCGCCCGACCGCTACGAGGTCGGCTATGATTTCGCCCGCTGGCCCGACTGGTCCAGCCTCTGGCGCGTCACGGGGCCGCGCAAGGACTATGCCATGCACTCGGTCTGTACGCGGCTCGGGGCTTGCGCGGGGGGCGGGGCTGGGGTAGAAATAGAATGGCGAGATGAAAACCAGCCAAACGGAGAGAGCGAGATGGCCAAGGCCCTGACCGGCAAGGTTCTTGCCGAAACCCTGCTGCCCGAAGGCGGCGTCGCGCTGCGCGTGAAACAGGCGCTGCTGGTGGTGGCGGGCATCGCTGCGCTGGCCGTGGCGGCGAAGATCAAGGTGCCGATGTGGCCGGTTCCGATCACCATGGGCACCTTCGCGGTGATGACCATCGGCGTGGCCTATGGCCCGCGGTTGGGCCTTGTGACGATCCTGGGCTACATGCTGGTCGGCGCGCTGGGCTATGATGTGTTCGCGGATTCGAGCGCCGAGGTGTCGGGCGTGAGCTACATGATGGGCGCCACCGGCGGCTACCTGGTTGGCTTTGTGCTGGCGGTCGTGGCGCTGGGCATGGCGGCGCGCGCCGGATGGGACCGTTCGGCGGGCCGGCTGGCGGCGGCGCTGCTCTTCGCCAACGCGCTGATCTATGTGCCGGGCTTGCTGTGGTTGGGCCACCTCTATGGCTGGGACCAGCCAATCCTGGCCTGGGGCCTGACGCCCTTCCTGATCGGGGATGCGCTGAAGCTGGGTCTGGCGGCGCTGCTGATCCCGGGCCTCTGGGCGCTGGTCGGCCGCGCGCGCGGCTGACCTTATCCGGATCGACATGCAGGGGGCGTGGCCAGCCGGGTCGCGCCCCCTTGACGTTCGGGGCAGTCGGGACCGTGGCGCCATGGGTATTTTTGCCAAGAAGAAGCACAGGACGGCGCCCTTGATCGGCCCCTATGGCCCTTGCGCTGGCGGCCGGGATCTGGGTTGATCGGCCCATGTCCGCCGGCCGATCCGATCCTGCAGAGCCACCTGCCGCACACGCCCTGGGCCGAGCCTGCCATGCGGCGCCTGCCGGGCATCCAGCCGCTGGAGATGGCGGACTGGCTGGTGGTGGACGACGCCTATGCCGGGCAGATGGCCGCGCGCGACCGGCTGATCGCGACTCGCCCCGCCGAGGTTCATGCCCTGACCGAGGGCGCGCGGGCGGCGGCCGGGGAACTGCTCGACATGGTTCTGGCCCTGCTGGCCGGGCGCGGCGATTTCGCGGTCGGGGGCGATGCGGTGACCCGGCCCGATGGCGTCCGCGTGCCGCTCGACCGGGCGGCGCCGCTGCTGATGCTGGGCCGGTTGGTGCAGGAGGATTTCGGCCTCTTGCAGCCGGGGGGCGGGCGGGCTGTCGGTGCTGACAGGGGTGATCCTGTGCTTTCCGGCCAGCTGGATGCTGGCGGAGAAGCTCGGCCGCCCGCTGGGGCCGATCCACGCCCCGGTGCCGCAGCACTATGATGCCGCCCTTGCCGCGCGGGTCGAGCGGCTGTTTGCCGGTCTGCGCCCGGGGCGTGCCCTGTGGCGGGTGAACGCGCATTACTACGCCGATCCCGCGCTGTTCCAGCCGCGCCCCGAATCCGCGCCGCGCGCCAAGGTGGGGGGGCCCGCGCCCTTCCTGCGCAGCGAGCGGCAGGTGCTGGTCCGGCTGCTGCCCGTGAGCGGCGCCGTGATCTTTTCGATCCATACCTGGGTTGTCGCCTTCCACAGCCTGACGGACAGCCAGCGCGCCGCGCTGGACGCCCATCCGATCGGCTATGACCCGGCCTGCCCGACCCCGGGGGCTAGTCTTCCGGCGGAAAGACCCGCCGCGCCAGCAGCACCCGCGCCCCCGCGGTGACGAAGCACAGCGCGCCGAAGGCCCAAGCCAGCGGCGCGAACCATCCCGGCCAGAGGCAGAGCGCGACGAAGAAGGCGATGGTTTCCGTCCCCTCCAGCAATCCGCCGGTGAAATAGAGCGATTTCACCCCCCGCGCTCGGGTTTCCAGCCCGCGCCGCTCGGCCAGGATGGCGAAGCCCAGAAAGCTGGCCCCGTTGACATAGAAGCTGAGCAGCAGGAACGCGCCTGCCGCCCCGTGCGCGGCCGGATCCAGCAGTACGAAGCCCAGCGGCACCGCGCCGTAGAACGGGAAATCGCTGACGATATCAAGAAAGCCGCCGAAATCGGTCTTGCGGCTGGCGCGTGCCACCGCACCGTCCAGCCCGTCGGCCAGACGGCTGGCCAGCAGCGGGACCAGCGCCAGAAGCGTCAGCCCCAGCGCGATCAGCCCCGCCGCCGCCAGCCCCAGCGCCAGCCCGGCCAGCGTCACCGCGTCCGCCGTGACCCCGCGCCCGGCCAGCGCCCGCCCCGCCCGGTCGAGCGGCGGGTCGATCAACCGGCGCATGATCCCGTCCAGCATCGCCACCCCCCTTGTTCGCCAAGCTGTCGGCCGAACGCGCCGCCCGCGCAAGGGGCTTGCGACAATGTGAGCGCGCCGCGGATGCGTGACGCGTTCAGCAGGCCATCCCCCCGCCGCCCGTGGCGGGCGTGTCCCCAGGCGCGCCGCCGCGATCACGGGCGCCGCGTCTGGGCCGCAAGCCGGGGAAGACGCAGAACGGCGGGCAGGGGATCGCCAGGGGCGGCTCTCAGCCCGTGATCCGCACCAGCGCGTGACGCTTCTTGCCGGCCGACAGCTTGATCGGCTCGGCCAGCATCGCCGCGTCGATCATCAGCCCGGCATCGGACAGCAGCCCGTCATTCAGCCGCGCGCCGCCCTCGGCGATCAGCCGCTTGGCCTCCTTGCCCGATTTCGCCAGCCCCGCCCGGGTGATGAGCTGCACCACCGGGATGCCCGCCGCGATCTCGGCGGCACTCAGCGCCAGCGTGGGCAGATCCTCGCCCAGCCCGCCCCTCTCGAACACCTCGCGCGCGGTCGCCTCGGCCGCCTCGGCGGCCTTGGCCCCGTGGCAAAGGGTCGTGACCGCATTGGCCAGCACGATCTTGGCCGCGTTGATCTCGGCCCCTTCCAGCGCGCCCAGCCGGTTACACTCGTCCAGCGGCAATTCGGTGTAAAGCCGCAGGAAGCGGCCCACATCGGCATCCGCGCTGTTGCGCCAGAACTGCCAGAACTCGTAAGGGCTGCGCATCTCGGCATTCAGCCAGACCGCGCCGCCCGCGCTCTTGCCCATCTTGGCACCATCGGCCGTGGTCAGCAGCGGCGAGGTCAGCCCGTAGACCTCGTGATCGAGGATGCGCCGCGTCAGGTCGATCCCGTTGACGATATTGCCCCACTGGTCCGACCCGCCCATCTGCAACCGGCAACCATAGCGGCGGTTCAGTTCCAGGAAGTCATAGGCCTGAAGGATCATGTAGTTGAATTCGAGGAAGGACAGCGACTGTTCCCGGTCCAGCCGCGATTTCACGCTTTCGAAGGACAGCATCCGGTTGACCGAGAAATGCCGCCCGATATCGCGCAGGAACTCCAGATAGTTCAAGCCGTCCAGCCATTCCGCGTTGTTCAGCATCAGCGCATCGGTCGGACCCTCGCCATAGTCCAGATACTTGCCGAAGACCTGCTTCATGCCCGCGATATTGGCGTCGATCTGGTCGGGGCCCAGCAGCGGGCGTTCGTCCGAGCGGAACGAGGGATCGCCCACCTTGGTCGTGCCGCCGCCCATCAGCGTGATCGGCCTGTGGCCCGTCTTCTGCAACCAGCGCAGCATCATGATGTTCAGCAGATGCCCCACATGCAGCGAGGCCGCCGTCGCGTCATAACCGATATAGGCGGTGACCACCCCTTGGCTCAGCGCTTCGTCGAGGGCCTGATAATCGGTGCAGTCGGCCAGGTAGCCGCGCTCGATCATCACGCGCAGGAAGTCCGATTTCGGGTGATAGGTCATCGCCTCTTGTCCCTGGGGGTGGTTTTGGCCAGTGATATATCGGGCAGGCCGCAGAAGGGAAAGGCCATGTTGAAAACCGCGCCGGTGCGCGCCCTGGGCACCATGTCGGGCACCTCGCTTGACGGGGTGGATTGCGCCGTGGTCCTGACCGATGGCGTGGCGATCATGGGGTTCGGCGAGACCGCCTATCGCCCCTACACGCCCGGGGAACGCGCCGTTCTGGCCGCAGCCCTGGGCCGCTGGCCGGATGATCCGGGGGTGGAGGAAGCGGTCGAACTGGTCGAGACCGCCCATGCCGAGGTGATGGCGCGGTTTTCGGATGTGGCGATCGCGGGCTTTCACGGCCAGACGCTGGCGCATGACCCGCGCGGGCGGGGCACGCATCAGGCGGGCTGTGGCCGCGTGCTGGCCGAGGTGTTGGGCCTGCCGGTGGTGTGGGATTTCCGGTCTGCCGATGTCCGGCTGGGCGGGCAGGGGGCTCCGCTCGCGCCGTTCTTCCACTTCGCCTGCGCGAAATGGATCGGCGCGCGGGCGCCCTTGGCCTTTGTCAATCTGGGCGGCGTGGGCAACCTGACCTGGGTCGATCCCCGGCTTGACCGGCCCGAGGCGCCCGGCGCGCTGCTGGCCTTCGACACTGGCCCCGCGAATGCGCCCATCGACGACCTGATGCGGGCGCGGCTTGGCCAGGATTGCGACCGCGACGGGGCGCTGGCCGCCACGGGCCATGTGGATCAGGGCGTGATCGCCGCCTTCCTCGCCCATCCGCATTTCCGGCGAATGCCGCCCAAATCGCTGGACCGGAACGATTTCGCCACGCTTGGTGCGCAGGTGGCCGGGCTGTCCGACGCCGATGCGGCCGCCACGCTGACCGCCGCCGCCGCCGCCGCGGTGGCCGCCGGGCTGGATCATTGCCCGACGCGGCCCGACCGGCTGCTGGTCACCGGCGGCGGGCGGTCGAACCCGGTGATGATGGCCATGCTTGCCGCGCGCAGCGGCCTGCCGGTCGATCCGGTCGAGGCGGTGGGGCTGGATGGCGACATGCTCGAGGCGCAGGCGTTTGCCTATCTTGCGGTGCGGGTGGCGCGCGGGTTGCCGACCTCCTGTCCCGCGACCACGGGCGTCGCCGCGGCGGTGGGGGGCGGCATCGTCAGCCGCCCGCCGCGGGCGGCCTGAGCGTCAGCCCGCCGCGCCCCGAATGTCGAAGCCGGGCGGCGCCATTTCGAACCCGTCGAAGCTGAAACCCGGGCTGACCGTGCAGCCGACAAGCGTCCAGCCGCCCAGCGGCCGCGCGGCCTGCCAGTGACGGGCGGGCACCAGGATCTGCGGCCGCTCGCCCGCCGCAAGGTCGATACCCAGCCGATGCGCAACCGCCGGGCCGTCGGCGGATTCGGCGATTCGCAGTTCCAGCGGCGCGCCGGCGTGGAAATGCCAGATCTCGGCGGCATCCACCCGGTGCCAGTGGCTGTGCTGTCCCTCGGCCAGCAGGTAGTAGATCGCTGTGCCCGCGGCCCGCGCCCCCCCCTCGGCCGCGGCGCGCCATGTCTCGCGATACCAGCCGCCTTCGGGATGCGGCGCAAGGCCCAGCGTGGCGATGATCTCGTCTGCGGTCATGGGGCCAGTCTAAAGCTGCAAACCTGACCTGCAAATGGCGCATAGATGAGGCATTTCAAGTATTTAGCCCAAGAGGCGTCACAAAAATTCACATCTTTCGCGCTAGATTTGCCGCATCGCAGCATATAGATGGGTCAGTAATGCCGCGGTGCGGCATCCCGGATGTTTGCGAGCGGAACGGGCAATGCGCCGGCCAGACGGTCCGGCACGGGACAGGATGACGGGATCATGGACATGATCGAGACGGACGCCGGCGAGGCCGCGTTCGGGACAGAGGATCTGGTGTCGCGGATACTGGGGTTTACCCGGTTTTGCGCCGACCAGGCAAGCGAGCGACTGGAACAGGCGGCGGCGAGCCGTGGCTGGCTGGATGCCGAGGGGCATCCGACCGAAGATGGCCGCGCGCTGATCGCGGCGCTGACCAGCCGGGACTGCGCCTACGGGATCTACCGCCTGCCGGTCTGAAGCGAAGGGCGCGCCCGTCCCGGGGAAAGGCGGGCGCGTCCGGGTCAACGCTCACTTCAGGATCGACCGGCCCGCATAGATCGCCGTTTCGCCCAGCATTTCCTCGATCCGGATCAACTGGTTGTATTTCGCCAGCCGGTCCGAGCGCGACAGCGAACCGGTCTTGATCTGCCCGCAATTCGTCGCCACCGCCAGATCGGCGATGGTCGCATCCTCGGTCTCGCCCGAGCGGTGCGACATCACGTTGGCATAGCGCGCCCGATGCGCCATATCGACGGCAGCCAGCGTCTCGGTCAGGGTGCCGATCTGGTTGACCTTGACCAGCATCGCGTTCGCAACGCCTGCCGTGATCCCCTCGGCCAGCCGTTTCGGGTTGGTCACGAACAGATCGTCGCCCACCAGTTGCACCTTGGCCCCCAGCGCCTCGGTCAGCAGTTTCCAGCCCTCCCAGTCATCCTCGGCGCAGCCATCCTCGATCGAGATGATCGGGTAATCGGCGCAAAGCCCGGCAAGGTAATCGACATTCTCGGCGGCCGACAGCGACAGGCTCTCGCCGGACATTTCGTACTTGCCATCCCGGAAATACTCGGTCGAGGCGCAGTCGAGCGCGAGGTAGATGTCCTCGCCCGGGCAATAGCCCGCCGTCTCGATGCTTTTCAGGATGAAATCCAGCGCCTCGCGGGTGGACGACAGGTTCGGGGCAAAGCCGCCCTCGTCGCCGATCCCCGTGTTGTGGCCCGCCGCCGAGAGTTCCTTCTTCAGCGTGTGGAACACTTCGGATCCCATCCGCACCGCGTCGCGGATGTTGTCCGCGGACACGGGCATGATCATGAATTCCTGGATGTCGATCGGGTTGTCGGCATGTTCGCCGCCATTGATGATGTTCATCATCGGCACCGGCAGGATGCGCGCCGAGGTGCCGCCCACATAGCGGAACAGCGGCTGGGTGGTGAAATCGGCCGCGGCCTTGGCCACCGCCAGCGACACGCCGAGGATTGCGTTGGCGCCCAGACGGGCCTTGTTCTCGGTCCCGTCCAGATCGGTCATCGCCTGGTCGATGGCGACTTGCTCGGTCGCGTCCATCCCCACCAGTTCCTCGGCGATCTCGCCATTGACGGCGGCCACCGCCTCCAGCACGCCCTTGCCGAGGTAACGGCCCTTGTCGCCGTCGCGCCGTTCCACCGCCTCATGCGCGCCGGTGGACGCACCCGAGGGCACCGTCGCGCGGCCCATCGTGCCGTCTTCGAGGATAACGTCCACCTCGACGGTGGGATTGCCCCGGCTGTCGAGGATCTCGCGGCCGATGATGTCGATGATGGTGCTCATGGGCGGGCGTCCTTCCCTTGCTGCGTCTGCACACTCGCGCGTGTTCTAGCGTCGGCCGCGGGCCTTGGAAAGAGCGCGTTCCCGCCACAGCGTGTAAAGCCCCGAGGCGATGATGATGGCCGCCCCCCACAGCGTCGCCGCATCGGGCCGTTCGCCGAAGACCACGACCCCGATCCCCAGCGCAAAGACAAGCCGCGTATAGCGGAACGGGGTCACCACCGCGACCTCGCCCACCCGCATCGCCTCGACGATGGCGTAATAGCCCGCCACCCCGAGCACCAGCGCGCCCGCCATCAGCCCGGCAAGCGGGCCGTCCAGCGCGACCGGCCCCCGCTCCAGCGCCATTACCACCACCCCCAGCGGCACCAGCATCGCGAACCCGTAGGTCGAGAGTTGCAGCGAAGAGACCGTGCGCGGCGTCGCCCGCGTGGCCAGATCGCGCAGCGCCAGCCCGAACACGGCGAGCACCGCGAAGAGCGAGGCGGGCTGAAACCCCTCCATCCCCGGCCGGATGATGAGCAGCACCCCGCCAAGACCCACCAGAATCGCGAGCCACCGCCGCCAGCCGACCTGCGCGCCCAGAAACAGCGCCGCCCCCAGCGTCACGACCAGCGGCGTCGCCTGAAGGATCGCCGACGCCGTCGAAAGCGGCGTCAGCGCGATGGCAAAGACAAAGCCCAGCGTGCCAAGAACCTCGCCCAGATTGCGCAGCAGCACCGGCCGGGTCAGCAGCGCGCGCGACCACAGCCTTTGCCCGCGCGCCAGCGCCATGAGGCCGAAGATCACCGCACCGCCCGCGCCCAGCATCGCGAGGATCTGGCCCACCGGCAGCGTGGCCGCGGCGCTTTTCACGAACATGTCTTCCAGCGCAAAGGCGGCCATCGCGGCCACCATCAGCGCGATGCCGCGCATGTTGTCCATCGGGGAATATCCGCTCGGGGGTGTCCGCTCCGCCTTACCCCGCGCAGGGGGCAGAGGGAAGGGGGCTCAACCCTTGCGGACCGGCACGCCGTAAAGCTCCAGCCGGTGGCCTTTCAGCCGGTAGCCCAGCTTTGCCGCGATGCGCTCCTGCAAGGCTTCGATCTCGGGGTCGCAGAACTCGATCACCGCGCCGGTGTTCAGGTCGATCAGGTGATCGTGATGGTCGCGCTCGGCATCCTCGTAGCGCGCGCGCCCGTCGCCGAATTCCAGCCGCTCGATGATCCCCGATTCCTCGAACAGCTTGACCGTGCGATAGACCGTCGCCAGCGAGATCCGCGGATCGACATCGCTGGCGCGGGAATAAAGCTCCTCGACATCGGGATGATCGTCGCTGGTCTCAAGCACCCGCGCCACCACCCGGCGCTGATCGGTCATGCGCAGGCCCCTGGCCTCGGCGCGGGTTTCGATGGTGTCGGTCATGGCGCCTCGTTTCCCATGATGGGCGATTTTCTAGGCGATTGCGCCCTGTCCCGCCAGAAGGAAAACGCCAAGCGCGCGGCGGGCGGCCCGCGCCGTTCGTGCTCAGGTGCCGCAAAAGGTCCGGCAGACCTGTTCATGCGCTGCGGGCGGGGCGCGGAAATCGGCATGCTCCGGCTGGTCGTCGAAGGGCCGCGCGGTGATCGCGACCAGCCGCTCGAAGGGTGCGAAATCGCCCCCGACGGCCGCCGCGATGACCTGCTCGACCCGGTGATTGCGCGGGATACAGGCCGGGTTCGCCGCCTGCATCCGTTCGGTGGCGACCGTCTGCGTCACCCCCTCGCGCCCCAGCCGCGCGCGCCAGTCCGCAGCCCAGCCGTCGAGCCCGTCCCGGTTCTTCAGCCCGGCCCCTGCCCGGCCCCGGGACAGGTCGCGGAACGTGTTGGTGAAATCCGCCCGCTCCGCCGCCATCAGGTCCAGCAGCCGATGGATCAACTCGGCATCGCTGTCCTCGGGCGTCTCAAGCCCGATCTTGGGGCGGAAGACCGCAAGCCATTCCTCGCGGAACAGCGCCGGAAAGGCCGCGATCGCCTCGGTCGCCCGCACAATCGCCCGCCCTTCGTCCGGGTCGATCAGCGGCAGCAGCGCCGAGGCCAGCTGCGCCAGGTTCCAGGCGGCGATATCGGCCTGGCGGGCATAGGCATAGCGGCCATGGGCGTCGATGGAACTGAACACCGTGTCGGGGTGATAGCCGTCCATGAAGGCGCAGGGGCCATAGTCGATGGTCTCGCCCGAGATCGCGGTGTTGTCGGTGTTCATCACCCCGTGGATGAAGCCCACCCCCATCCACTGCGCCACCAGCCGGGCCTGGGCCGCGATGACCGCGCGCAACAGATCGAGCGGCCCGTCCGCCTGCGGGTAATGGCGCGCGATGGCGTGGTCTGCCAGCAGGCGCAGCGCCTCGGTATCGCGGCGGGCGGCGAAGAACTGGAAGGTGCCGACGCGGATATGGCTCGCGGCCACGCGGGTCAGCACGGCGCCGGGCAGGATCGCCTCGCGGATCACGTCCTCGCCCGTGGTCACGGCGGCCAGCGCGCGCGTGGTCGGAATGCCCAGCGCATGCATCGCCTCCGAGACGACATATTCCCGCAGCACCGGCCCCAGCCAGGCCCGCCCGTCGCCCATCCGCGAAAACGCCGTGCGCCCCGCGCCCTTGAGTTGCAGATCGAACCGCCGCCCGTCAGGCGCCACCACCTCGCCCAGCAGGATCGCCCGCCCGTCGCCCAGTTGCGGCACGAAACCGCCGAACTGGTGCCCGGCATAGGCCTGCGCCAGCGGCTCGGCCCCCTCGGGCAGACGGTTTCCGGCCAGCACCTCCACGCCTTCGGCGGCCAGCGCCCCGGCATCCAGGCCCAGCTCGCCCGCCAGCACCGCGTTCAGCATCACCAGCCGCGGCGCGCGCACCGGGACGGGGGGCTGACGCACGAAAAACCGCTCGGGCAGCCGTGCATAGGAATTGTCGAAGGGAATCGTCAGGGCCACGGGCTGAACATAGCGCAAGGCCGGGATTTTCCACTCGCCTCGTTCAGCGCAGCGGCACCCGTCACAACCGCCCCAGGCGTTCCGTCAGCAACGCAAAGAACCCGTCCGCGTCCAGATCGCCCATGAACATCGCATTCGGCGCCCTGCCGGTCACGCCCCACCAGTCCGCCACCGTCATTCCGGCGGTAAAGCGCCCCTCGGTCTCGATCTCGACATTGATGTGCCGCCCCGTGAACAGATCGGGGCGCAGCAGATAGGCCGTCACGCAGGGATCATGCAGCGGCGCGCCCGCGCTGCCATACTTGGCCTTGTCGAAGCGTTCGAAGAAATCGGTCATCTCGGCGACCGCCTGGCCCACCCGCGTGCCGAGGGCGCGCAGCGCGTCGTTGCGCGACTTTGTCACCAGCGCCTTGTGCGTGACGTCCAGCGGCATCACCGTCAGCGGCACACCCGATGCGAACACGATTTCAGCGGCTTCGGGATCGACATGGATGTTGAACTCGGCCGCGGGGGTGATGTTGCCCACCTCGAAATAGGCGCCGCCCATCAGCACGATCTGCGCGATCCGCGGCACGATCTCGGGCGCGGCCTGCATCGCGGTCGCGATATTCGTCAGCGGCCCCAGCGGGCAGAGCGTCACGCTTTCCGCCGGTTCGCGGCGCAGCGTCTGGATGAGGAACTCGACCGCGTGGGCGTCCTGCAAGGGCATCAACGGGTCGGGCAGCACCGGCCCGTCGAGCCCGGTCTTGCCATGGACATGCTCGGCCGTGACCAGCGCGCGCTTCAGCGGCCGGTCGCAGCCGGCAAAGACCGGCACATCCGGACGCCCCGCCAATTCGCAGACGATGCGCGCATTCTTCTGGGTCAGAGCCAGCGGCACATTGCCCGCAACCGCGGTGATGCCCAGAACGTCCATCTCGTCCGGGCTGGCCAGCGCCAGCAGGATCGCCACGGCGTCGTCCTGGCCGGGATCGGTGTCGATGATGATCTTGCGCTGCATGGGGGTCTCCGGGACCATCCGGGGCGGAGACTGGCGCGGGCACGCAGGGAAGTAAAGCGCCCGCGCCGCGGCCGCGGCCCCACCCGACAGGGGGACCGCGGCGCATGGCGACAGGGCTCAGCCGTCGAAATCGACCTCTTCCATCAGGCGCAGCGCCACGGGCCGAAGCCCGGCCAGATCCATGAGGTTCACCGCGTCGGGCGTGAACGCGCCCCAGCTTGCCACCAGGTCCGACGGCTGCGCGCCGGGGGCGACGGGGTATTCGTTGTTCACCTCGGCATAGATTTGCTGCGCTTCGGGCGAGGCGAGGAATTCCATGAATTTCAACGCCTCGTCCCGGTTCGGCGCCGCCTTTGTCATCGCCACGCCCGAGACGTTCACATGGGTGCCGCCATTCTCGAAGGTCGGGAACAGCACGTTGACCGCATTCGCCCAGTCCTTCTGTTCCGGGTCGGCGATCATCCGGCCCATGTAATAGGTGTTGCCGAGGCTGATGTCGCATTGCCCGGCCCAGATCGCCTTGACCTGCGCACGGTCATTGCCCTCGGGCTTGCGGGCAAGGTTGGCCTTGACGCCTTCCAGCCATGTCCTGGCGGCCTCTTCGCCGTGGTGGTGGATCACCGCCGACAACAGGGCGAGGTTGTAGTCATGCGTGCCCGACCGGGTGCAGATCCGCCCCTTCCATTTCGGATCGGCCAGATCCTCGTAGGTGGTCACCTCGGACGGATCGACACGGTCCTTGGACGCATAGACGATCCGCGCCCGGGTGGTCACGCCGAACCAGTGGTTGTCGGGGTCGCGAAAGGCGTCGGGGATACCGGCGGCCAGCGCTTCGCTCTCGACGGCCTGCGTCACACCTGCGGCGACCGCCTCGGACAGCCGCGCGATATCGACGGTCAGGATGATGTCGGCCGGGCTGCGCGCGCCCTCGGCCTGAAGCCGTTCGACCAGACCCTTGTCCAGAAAGGCCACATTGGTCGCGATCCCGGTCTTGGCGGTAAAGGCGTCCAGCAGCGGCTGGATCAGTTCGGGCTGGCGGTAGGAATAGATGTTCACGTCGGCCTGGGCGGCCGGGGCCAGAATGGCGGCGGCCACGCTGGCCATCAGGGCGGTGCGGAAAGTCACGGAATCTCCTGTCCTTTGGCGGATCCTGTGCTTCGGTTAAATCCGACAAAAAATGTCAGGTCAATACATGATCGTTTCTGTCGGGTAACGGGGCCGCCCGCCGCTCAGGACGCCCGCTCGGCCGCCTTCGCCGCCTCCCACAGCGCATCCATTTCGGCCAGATCCGAGTCCTCGGGCCGCTTGCCCCTTTCCCGAAGTGTGGCCTCCACCGCATTGAACCGACGCGTGAATTTCGCATTCGTCGCGCGCAGCGCCTCTTCGGGGTCGAGCTTCAGGTGGCGCGCCAGATTGGCCATGGCGAACAGCATGTCGCCGAATTCTTCGAACACCTCGGCCTCGGTCATCGTGGCCCGCGCCTCGGCCAGTTCGTGGGCCTCCTCGACGATCTTGTCGACGACCTGGCCGATCTCGGGCCAGTCGAATCCCACCCGTGCCGCGCGCTTTTGCAACTTGACCGCGCGGGTCAGCGCGGGCAGGGCCAGCGCCACGTCGTCCAGCACCCCATGCGCGGCCTTCCGCGCGCGCTCGGCCGCCTTGATCGCCTCCCAGTCGCGGGTCTGCTGCTCGGCGGTCTTGTCGCGGCTTTCGTCGCCGAAGACATGGGGGTGGCGCGCCACCATCTTGTCGGCAATCGCATTGACCACCGAGTCGAAGTCGAACAGCCCCGCCTCGGCGCCGATCTGGGCGTGATAGACCGTCTGCAACAGCAGATCGCCCAGCTCGCCCTCCAGCTCGTCCCATGCCTCGCGGGCGATGGCGTCGGCGACCTCATAGGCTTCCTCGATCGTGTAGGGGGCAATCGACGCGAAATCCTGCTCGATATCCCAGGGACAGCCCGTCCGGGGGTCGCGCAACCGGCGCATGATCTCGATCAGCCGGGGCATGCCGCCCTTGGGGTCATGGACCAGGGCATCGGATTCGTCGGGGCTCATCGGCAATCTCCGGCTGGGGGCGTGTGCAGGGAGTTGGGCAAATGCGCGCCCGGATGTAAAGGCAGGGCTGGCAAGGGGCGCGCAGGGCGGTATCGTGCCCCCCGAACGGAGGCGACATGGCACTCGAAGACGCGAAACGGCAGGTGGACACCGCGATCACGCGGCAGGGTCACCGGGGGCTGTCCTATGAAAACGCCTTTGGCGGCGTGACCTCGTTCCTGCGGCGCACGCTGACCAAGGATCTGGCGGGGGTCGATCTGGCGGTGACCGGCATCCCCTTCGATCAGGCGGTGACGAACCGGCCCGGCACCCGGCTGGGCCCGCGCGCGATCCGCGAGGCCAGCGCGCTTCAGGCCTGCGACGCGCCCTATGGCTGGGGCTTCAACCCGATGGAGGCGTTCGACATCGTCGATTACGGCGATCTGGCCTTCGATTATGCGACCGTGGCGGAGTTTCCGGCGGTGCTTCAGGCCCATGTCGCGGGGATCCTCGATGCGGGCGCGGCCTGCATCGCGCTGGGAGGCGATCATTCGATCTCGCTGCCGATCCTGCGCGCCCATGCCGTCCGCCACGGGGCCCTGGCGCTGGTCCAGTTCGACGCCCATTCCGACACCTGGGAGGATGGCGGCCCGCAGCGGATCGACCACGGCACGATGTTCCGCAAGGCGGTGCGCGAGGGGCTGATCGACCCCGCGCGCTCGGTTCAGGTGGGCATCCGCACCGACAATCCCGACCCGATGGGGATCACGGTGATCGACGCGCCCTTCGTCCATGACAACGGCCCGGCCGCGACGGTCGCCCGCATCCGTCAGGTGGTGGGGGACGTACCCGCCTATGTCAGCTTCGACATCGACGCGCTGGACCCGGCCTTCGCGCCCGGCACCGGCACGCCGGTCTGGGGCGGGCTGACCAGTGCACAGGCCGCGGCGATGCTGCGCGGGCTGGCCGGCCTGAACATGGTCGGCGGCGACGTGGTCGAGGTCTCGCCGCCCTTCGACCCCTCGGGCATCACGGCGGTCGCAGGGGCGCATGTGGCGGTCGAACTGATCTGCCTCTGGGGCTGGAGCAGACGTAAGGACAACGGAGCAGGCCAATGAAAATCCTCATGTATCTCGCTGTCATGCTGATGCTGACCTCGGCTGCGGGTGCGGTCTATTTCCGCAAGGTTGCGGACGATCCGGGCGTCTGGCATGTCGATCCGCTGACCGCCGAGAAACCGGGCACCCCCAACGCGATCCTCGTCCGTCCCGAGGGCGGCGACCGCACCGCGCCTGCCTATGCCGTCAGCCCCGAGGCGCTGGCCCGCACAATTGACGCCGTCGCGCTGGCCGAGCCGAACACAAGCCGCATCGCGGGCAGCCCCGAGGAGTTGTGGATGACCTATGTCCAGCGCTCGCGGATCATGGGCTTTCCCGACTACATCTCGATCAAGGCCCTGCCCAAGGACGATGGCGCGACCTGGGCGGCGTTCTCGCGCTCGCGTTACGGGCAGTCCGATCTGGGCGTGAACGCGGCACGGCTGGCCCGCTGGCAAGAGCAGTTGCGCGCCCGGCTCGGGTCTTGACCGCGCCCCGGCTTCGGGCGACAGAGCGGCATGGTTCCTCGCGAAAAACTCGACCAGATCACCCGCCGCTTCGAATTCCTCGAAGCCCGCCTTGCCGAAGGGGCGCGGGGGGACTTCGCGCAGGTGGGCCGCGAATATGCCGAGCTGAAGCCGGTGGCCGAGCAGATCGCCGCCTATCTGCACCTCATGGACGAGATCGCCCAGGCCGAGGCGATGCTGTCCGACCCCGAGATGCGCGCGCTGGCCGAGGACGAAATGCCCGCGCTGCGCGCCCGCCTGCCCGATATGGAACAGGCCCTGCGCCTGGCGCTGCTGCCGAAGGACGCCGCCGACGCCCGCCCCGCCATCATCGAGATTCGCCCCGGAACGGGGGGCGAAGAGGCCGCGCTGTTCGCCGGTGACCTGCTCAGGATGTATCAGCGTTACGCCGAGGCGAAGGGCTGGAAATTCACCATCCTCGAGGAGTCCCAGACCGAACTGGGCGGCATCAAGGAAGTGGTCGCCAATGTGCAGGGCGAGGGGGTCTTTGCCCGGCTGAAATACGAATCGGGCGTCCACCGCGTTCAGCGCGTGCCCGAGACGGAATCGGGCGGGCGCATTCATACTTCGGCCGCCACCGTCGCCGTCCTGCCCGAGGCCGAGGAGGTCGATATCGACATTCCCGCCACCGAGATCCGCATCGACACGATGCGCGCCAGCGGGGCAGGCGGCCAGCACGTCAACACCACCGATTCCGCGGTGCGGATCACCCACCTGCCTACCGGCATCGTGGTCACGTCCTCGGAAAAGTCCCAGCACCACAACCGCGCCATCGCCATGGCGGTGCTGCGCGCGCGGCTTTACGACATGGAACGCCAGAAGGCCGCGGACGAACGCGCCGCGACGCGGAAATCGCAGGTCGGCTCGGGCGACCGGTCCGAACGCATCCGCACCTACAATTTCCCGCAGGGCCGGATGACCGACCACCGGATCAACCTGACGCTCTACCGGCTGGACCAGATCATGGCGGGCGATCTGGACGAGGTGATCGACGCGCTGATCGCCGACGACCAGGCCAGCCTTCTGGCCGAGATGGAGGGATGACCGGGCAGCAGGCGCTGGCCGCGGCGATCCCGCGTCTGGCAGCGGCAGGCGTTCCCGATGCCCCCCGCGATGCGCGCCGCCTGCTGGCGCACGCGCTGGGGATCGCGCCGGGGCGGCTGACGCTGGTGCTGCCCGATCCGCTGCCGCCCGAGGCCGCCGCCCGGTTCGAGGCGTCGGTCGCGCGCCGCGCCGCCCGCGAACCCGTCTCGCACATCACCGGGATCCGCGCCTTCTATGGCCGCGATTTCCGGGTCTGCCCCGACGTGCTGGACCCCCGCCCCGAAACCGAAACGCTGATCGCCGCGGCGCTGGCCGCGCCCTTTGGCCGCGTGCTTGACCTTGGCACCGGCTCGGGCTGCATATTGCTGACCCTGCTGGCCGAGCGCCCTGATTCCAAAGGTATCGGCGCAGATATTTCCGAACCCGCCCTCGCCGTCGCGCGCGACAATGCCCGGGCGCTGGGCATCGAACGCGCCGCGTTCCTGCAGGCCGACTGGTTCCGGGGCATTTCCGGGCGGTTCGACCTGATCGTGTCGAACCCGCCCTATATCGCGGCCTCGGAAATGCCCGGCCTCGCCCCCGAACTGGCCCATGAACCGCGGGGTGCCCTGACCGACGCGGGCGACGGGCTGTCCGCCTACCGGGCCATCGCCGCCGGGGCGGCGGCGCATCTGGCGCCCGGCGGCCGGCTGATCGTCGAGATCGGCCCGACGCAGGGACAGGCGGTCCGCGCCCTTCTGTCCGCCGCGGGTCTTGAAATCCTCGCCCTCCATCCCGATCTCGATGGGCGTGACCGTGCGGTCGAGGCCCGCGCCGCGGCACCGGGGGCGTGACGGAACAGACGTTGCGTGCCGCGCGCATTCCTCGCCAAAAAGGCGCATTTTGTGTAGATTTCCCTTGTCAGCGCGCTTGTGGCGTGCTTACTCGGGGCGCGCAGATACGGGACGCGGGAGCGAGCCGTTCGGCGCTCCCGCACTGCACAAGCCAGACACAGGTCGGCAGACAGGACACGGACGAGGCCAAGGCGCCCGCGCGGCGCTGCACCCGCCCGATCACGCCAATACAAGGCTGGAAACCAGTAATCGCATGAGACCATCCAAGTCACGTTCGCGCTCCAAGTCGAACCGTCAGCGCTCGATGGGCAATATTGTCAACCGGGTCTTCGACAGTTCCGGGCCCGAGGGCAAGGTCCGCGGCACGCCGCAGCAGATCATCGAGAAATACAACCAGCTTGCCCGTGATGCGCAGCTCTCGAATGACCGCGTCGCGGCCGAGAACTTCCAGCAGCATGCCGAGCATTACACAAGGCTTTTGAGCGAGGCGATACGCGAGCAGGACGCCCGCCGCGAGCAGCACGAGGCCCAGCAGGGCCGCGAGCGTGGCCGCGACGATCGCGCCGACGACCGCCCCGAGGGCGAGCAGCAGCCCCGCCGCGACACCACGGTCCACGAGACCGGCCAGCGCATGGCCGAGATGGCCGAGGTGATCGACCTCGACGACACTGATGGCGAAAGCACCCTTGTCGAGACCCCCGAGGAACGCCCCGCCAACGCCTCCGGGGCGACCGAGGAACGTCCGGCAGAGAAACCGCGCCGGGCCCGCCGTCCCCGGGCACCCAAGCCCCGCGAGGAAGGCGACAGCCCGGACCAGGCGCAGGCGCGCGCGGCCGAATAGGCCGCTAGCCCGCCAGCGCCCGGGCCAGCGCGCAGAACCCCTCGATCGGAACCTGTTCGGCCCGCTCGGTGGGCGCGATGCCGACCGCGCGCAGCCGGTCCTCGATATCGGGCGCCAGCCCCTTCAGGCTGGCCCGCAGCATCTTGCGCCGCTGGTTGAAGGCGGCCGCCACCACCCGCTCCAGCACGGCCGGATCGGCAGGGGCGCGCGGCGCGGGCAGGGCCGTCAGATGCACCACCGCTGAGTCCACCTTGGGCGCGGGCGTGAACGCCTCGGGCGGCAGGCGCATGACGATCCGCGCCTGGCAACGCCACTGCGCCAGGATCGCAAGCCGCCCATAGGCCTTGCCCCCCGGCTGCGCGGTGATCCGTTCGGCCACCTCGCGCTGGAACATCAGCGTCAGGCTCTGCCAGAAGGGCGGCCAGTCGGGCGGGGTCAGCCAGCGCACCAGCAATTCGGTGCCCACGTTATAGGGCAGGTTGGCCACCACCTTGACCGGCGGGCGCAGATGCGCCAGCGGATCGATCTCCAGCGCATCGGCATTCAGCACGGTCAGCCGCCCCGGCCAGGCCGCCGCGATCTCGGCCAGCGCGGGCAGGCAGCGCGCGTCCTTCTCGACCGCCAGCACATGCCGCGCCCCCTCGGCCAGCAGCCCGCGGGTCAGCCCGCCGGGCCCCGGTCCGATCTCCAGCACATCCGCGCCGGTCAGGTCCCCGGCCGACCGCGCGATCTTGGCGGTCAGGTTCAGATCCAGCAGGAAATTCTGCCCCAGCGCCTTCTTCGCCGACAGCCCATGCGCCGCGATCACCGCGCGCAGGGGCGGCAGCCCGTCAATGGCGCTCATCGCGTCCCCCTCAGGCCATCAGCCATTCCGCCAGCCGCAGCGCCGCGCCCCAGGCGAAGGGCACCCCCGCCGCGCCGATGCCCGCCGCGATCGCCGCCCCCAGGCCCGACAGCTGCCGCTCCTCGACCAGCCCGGCCAGCACCCAGATCGCGCCCGGCCCCAGCAGCACGGCACCCGTCACCGCGCCGGGCATCACGCCCAGCGTGGCCGCCGACATCAGCACATGCCCCGCCGCGCTCATCAGCAGCGCCCCGGCCAGGATCGCCAACGCCCAGCCATGTGCGCCCGCAAAGCGCGGCTTGCCCAGGATCACGACGCCCGCCACCGCCAGCGTCATCAGGATCGCCGCCACCGCGTATTGCGCCGGTCCCGGCCAGGCGAAATCCGGCCGCTGCGCCATCAGCCAGCCCGGCAGATACAGCACCGCCTCCGCGTTCTGAAGCAGGACCGCCACGAACAGCATCGTGGCCCGCAGCGAAAGTTCCACGCGTTTCACGGCAAGTCCGGCCCATCCAATGCCCTTCAGTGCGGAAATACCGTCCCGCCGCGGCCGATACAATCACCGCGAGCATGCGGCGCGCGCCCGCGCCATCCGGCTGGCCATCTCCAGCGCCGCGATCAGGCTGGAGGGATCGGCCTGGCCCTGACCCGCGATGTCGAAGGCCGTGCCATGATCGGGCGAGGTGCGGATGAAGGGCAGGCCCAGCGTGACATTCACCCCGCCCGCGAAATCCAGCGTCTTGATCGGGATCAGCGCCTGGTCGTGATACATGCAGATGGCAGTATCGTAACGCCGCCGCGCGGCCTCGTGGAACATCGTGTCGGCGGGCAGGGGGCCGGTCAGCACGATCCCCTCGGCTCGCAGCCGGTCCAGCACCGGGGCGATCAGGTCGATCTCGGCGCGCCCCATCGTGCCGCCTTCGCCCGCATGCGGGTTCAGCCCCGCGACCGCAAGCCGCGGCGCTTCGATCCCGAAATCGCGGATCAGCGCGGCATGGGTGATGCGGATCGTGTCCTCCAGCAGCCGCACCTCCAGCGCCGCGGGCACCTCCGACAGCGGGATGTGGATCGTCACCGGCACGACGCGCAGGGCCGCGCAGGCCAGCATCATCACCACCCGCTCCACCCCCGCCAGATGGGCCAGGTATTCGGTATGGCCGGGATGGGCAAAGCCCGCCCCCTCCTTCAGCGCCTGCTTGCTGATCGGCGCGGTGCAGATCGCGGCGGCATGGCCCGCCTGCACCAGCGAAACGCCCCGCGCGATGGCCTCGATCACGCAGGCCGCATTCTCGGGCGCGGGGCGGCCGGGTGTGGCCGGGGCGGGGAAGGGCAGGCGCAGCACCGGCAGCGCGCGGGCCGAGATATGCAGCGCTTCCTCGGGCGCGTGGATCTCGGCATGCGGCGTGCCGTCCGGCAGATGCGCGGGATCTCCGATCCAGAAGAAGGGCAGCCTTGCCCCCAGCGCGCGCCACGCCTTGACGGCGATCTCGGGGCCGATGCCCGCGGGCTCGCCGCAACTCAGCGCGATCGGCAGGTCGGTCATGGCTCGCGGATGATCGCGTCGGCCTTCAGCTCGGCAAGGTAGCTTTCGGCGTAACCCCCCAGCCGCTGGTTGACCAGTTGCCGGCGCACCGCCTGGCGGTCGATCTCGCCCTCGCCCAGGTCGGGCGTGCGCGCACACAGCATCAGCACCACCGCCATCTGCGGCGTCGAGAGGCCATAGGACACCTCGCCCTCGTCCAGCCGCGCCAGTTCCATCGCGATATTCTGCGGCACCTGCGCCACCGGCAGCACCTCGCGCACCAACCGGTCCTCGGGCAGGCCCTTGGCGACCCCGTAAAGATCGTCGCAGGTATCCACCCGGGCGCTCACGCGCATCGCATCGGCCAGCGAACCGCCGGGGATCAGGAAACGGGCATATTCCACCGACACCGCCTCGGGCGTGGCCGCGCCGCCTTCGCGCAGCGCGCGCAACTGGAACAGCGCGATGGCGTTTTCCAGCTCGATCGGTTCCGACACCTGGCCCGGCCGCAGCGTCAGCACCTGACCGGCCAGCGCGGGCGGCAGGTTGCCCAGCGGCAGCCAGCCCATCCGCCCGCCTTCCCCGCGCGAGCGCGACACCGAATATTGCCGCGCGGCGGCGGCGAAATCGGCCTCGTTGCGGATCGAGGCGCGTAACTCGCGCACCAGTCGTTCGGCCTCGGCGCGGAATTCCGGCGTGTCGGCGCGCAGCACGATCTCCGACAGCAGCACCTGCGCGCCGGCCGCCGCCGCCCGCGGCGAGGTGATCGCCAGCGCCCGGTCGATCTCGGCCTCGGTGATCTGGGCGCGCGGCCCGAAACGGGCGCGCACCACCTCGCGCCATGCCAGCCCCGCTTCGACGAAATCGCGGAAGGTCTCGGCCGCGACCCCGCCCTGCGCGATGGCGGCGATGAACTGCTCGGTCGACAGGTTGGCGCGCGAGGCGAATTCCGCCATGCCTTCCTCGATCTGCTCGGGGCTGACGGCGATGCCCAGCCTCTTTGCCTCGGCCATGCGCAGCCGGTCGTCGATCAACCCGTCCAGCGCGACCTTCTCGATCTGCGGCGGGTTGCCCAGGAGCCGCAGGAAGCGTATGCGCTGCTCGACCTCGAAATTGGTGATCGCCCGGTCATTGACGATCATCCGGGGCGCGAAGGACCCGCCCTGCTGCGCGGAGGCGATCCCGGCGCCCATCAGCGCCAGCACGGCCGCAACCGCCAGGCCCATCCGTCGGATCATTCCGTCCCTCCGTCTTCTTCCTGCTCTCAGAACCTTGCACAACGCCGCGCACGGCCCGCCCCGTCTCCGCGCGCGCCAAACCCTGACAGCGACACGGTGACGCCGAAATCCGTGCTCGGCTCCACACTAGTCGACGAGGTGAACCGACGCGAGAGGGAAAGATCGACCGTCACGCATTCGTTGCGGTATTCCAGACCGATACCGGCCCTTGCGGCGCGGTCGGCGACGAAATCGTAGCGCCAGTCGGTCTTGCCGATCCAGTTGTCGCGGAACCGGTAGGCGGCATCCATCACCCATTCCGACCGGTCGTCCGGGCGGTTCTCGGCCGGGTTCGCCTCGGCCCATAGCAGGCTCGACGCCAGTTCCACCCGCTCGCCATCCCAGGCCACCCGCAGGTCGTTGCGCGAAAAGTCGAATCCGTCATCGAACAGCGCGCGGTTCGACAGGCTCAGATTGCCGGGCAGGTCCAGCGTGAACGCCGCCAGCCAGTCCGACCGCATCCCGTCCAGCCCCGAGCCGGGCGCGAACTGGCCCAGGTCGTCCTCGCGCCAGATCCGCCCCACCATCAGCGCCAGCGACCAGCCCGCCGGGTCATACCGTGTCCAGCCCAGCCCCAGATTGGCCCGCAGCCCCGCCTCGCGCAGATCCTCGCCCGCAAAGCGCGTCAGCGAGAACAGGTTGGCCTCGTCGAACTCGACCAGCACGCTATCCTCGTTGGGCACGCCGTCCTTGTCCTCGCGGCTCCAGACCAGTTGCGCAACAGGTTCCAGCACATGGGTCGCGCCGCCCGCCCCCGTCTTGACCAGCGGCCAGCGCAATTCCACCGACGCCGCGGGCGTGGTCCGGGTGCGGCTGCCCTCGAAAACCAGATCGTCCCCGATGCGGTAATGGTCGATGTCCAGCGCGCCCAGAACGCCCAGCATCACACCATTGCCCAACACCCAGTCGCGCCGCCAGTCCAGTCCGGCCGAAAACCGCGCCAGATCGAGGCCGTCCAGCGGATCGCTCGACCGGCGCTCATGGCCATGCGCCGCAAGCGTGAACCCGGCGATGCCGCCGATCACCGGCGGCGCGATCCGTCGGGTATAGCCCAGATCGCCCACAAGGAACGGGATCGTCCGGTTGCTCTCGGACTCGCGCAGCGTATGGAAATAGAACAGGTCGCCCGTGATCAGCTCGTCGCGCCGCGCCCGGGTCAGCGCCAGCGCGCTGTCCAGCCGGTCCTTGTCGGAATAGTCGTAATCCAGCAGATAGGCGGGATCGGACACCCCCTCGATATTGAAGTCCAGCCGGAAATCGCGCGGCAGGTCGAACCCGCCTCCGGCGAACAGGTAATAGCGCGTCTCGCCCGGCCGCAGGTCATCGCGCGAGACCGCGCCCTCGGCTTTGAATGCCCCGTTGCGAAAGGCGCGACGATAGCGCAGTTCCAGCGTCCGCGTCCGGCTGGTCGAGACATAGGGCGTGATCAGCAGGTCCTGGTCATCGCCCAGCGTCAGGAAATAGGGCAGCTTCACCCCGGTGCCCAGCTGGTCGGTCAACCGAAGCCCCGGCGTCAGGAAGCCCGAGGCACGCTCCACCGAGGGGTCGGGCACCCGCAGGCGCGGCAGGTAGAAGACCGGCACACCCAGCACCTCGAACCGCGCATCATCGAATTGCAGCTGGCGCTCCTGCTCGTCATGCACGACTCGTCGGGCGCGGATCTGCCATAGCGGCACCTCGGAGTCCGAACAGACCCGGCAGGTCGAGGCCACGGTCTGGTCCAGCATCGTGTAGCGCCCCGAAACGCGCTGGATATCGGCCGCCGCGATCTGCAACTGGCGGTCCAGCACCATCCGGGCCGACCGCAGGATGCCCTCGGACAGGTCCGCCGACAATGCGGCGCTGTCGGCCACCAGCACCGTGCTCTCGCCCGTGGTCAGCAGGATCGGCCCCTCGATACTCAGCCGGTCGCCCTCACGGTCATAAACGATGCGCTTGGCGCGCAGCCGCGTCTGGCCATGCAGCACCTCGACATTGCCCTCGGCGACAAGCTGGCGCAATTCCCCCACGCTGACCCGGTCCGCGATCAGCGTGGCGGGCAGGTCGGCGGGCGCGCTCGCAGCCGGGCGGCCGGTCTGGGCCGGTGCCGCCCCCGGCAGCAGCGCGCCCGCGGCGACCAGCGCCGCGGCCAGGGCCGCAAGGGGGGCGGGGGTGCGCCGCATCAGCCATCCTCCAGGTGCAGCAGAACCCCCAGCGAGAACAGGATGCCCGCGACCGGCGGGCTCCAGGCGGCAAGGGCTATCGGGATCTGCCCGGTTTCGCCCAAGACTTGCGCGAAATTGCGCAGGAAGAAAAGCCCAAGACCCAGCCCCAGCGCCAGCATCGCCATCAGCCCGGTGCGCCCGAACCGCGTGTGCCGCATCGTGAAGCCCGCCGCCAGCAGCACCATCGCCGCCAGCAATAGCGGCCGCGCCAGTTCCATCTGCAACCAGACCCGGTGCTGCCGCGCCGAAAAGCCCGCCCGCTCCAGGCCGGCGATGAATTCGGGCAGGTCCCAGATCGCGATCGCCGACGGCCGGGCAAAGCCGTCGCGGATGCGCTGGCTGGTCAGGCCCGAGGGCAGCGACAGAATCGGCTGCTCGACCGCGGTCAGTTCCGGATTGGGCGTGTCCGCGTCGAAACTCCAGCGTTTGGCCTCCCGCAGCGCCCAACTCCCGCCCCCCAGCGCGGCCTCTGCCGCCTCGATCCGCCAGGCGGGCTGGCCGTCCCGGCCGAAGGCCAGGAAGGTCACGTCGAAGAACCGCGTGCCCTCGGGATTGGTGCGCGCCGCGCGGATCAGGATCTGGCCCTCGTCGCTGCCCTCGCGCAGCCACAGCCCCTCGGAACTGACCGACAGCAAGCTGGTCTCGCCGGTCTTGTAGCGGTCGGTGACCAGCCGGTACTGCTTGGACGTGGCCGCCACGATCGGGTTCATGATCGCCACCGCGATCCCGCCCAGCACCAGCGCGGCCAGCACCGGCGCGACCAGCGCGCGCAGCGCCGACCGGCCCGAGGCCCGCGTGATCACCAGTTCCGAGGTCCGCGCAAGCCCCAGGAACAGCGCCACCGTCGCCAGCACCACGACCAGCGGCAGGATCGTGTAGAGATCCGCAGGCACCCTCAGCGCCGACAAATGCAGCGCCTCGCGAAAGCCGATGCTGCCGATCTCGAAGCGCCGGATCTGGTCGACCATGTCGAACAGTACCAGGATCGCGCCAAAGATCGCGAACAGGCCCAAGACCAGCAGCGTGAACTTGCGCGCGAAGTAGAGATGCAGCGTCATGCCTGCCCCGCAATCCCGGTCGGAATCCGTCGCCGCCGCGCCGCGAACGCGATCAGCACCGCCCCCATCGCGGCCCCCGCCAGCGGCGGCAGATAGGTCAGCGGCCACAGCGCGGCCTCGCGCCGGGCCAGATCAGCCGCGACATTGCCAAGCATGTTCACCCCGATCAGCAGCACGATCGCCAGCAGCACCTGTCGGCCCAGCCCGAACCGGCTGAACCCGCCCACCAGCAGCGCGCCATAGCCGATCAGCGCCCCCGCCAGCGCCAGCAGCGGCTGCGCGGTGCGCTCATGCCCCTCGACCAGGAACACCGCCCGCGTCTTTCCGGTCGCCGCGATCATCTCGTCGCTCGGCCATAGCAGCGCGCGCGTGGGCAGGGTTTCAAGCCGGGGCGGACGCAGCCGCGCGCTGTCGATCAGCGCCCCGATATCATAGGCGAAATCCTCGAAGCTCGCGACCGACAGCCGCCGGTCGTCGGAGCGGTAGGATTGCGCCATCCCCTCGAACATCACCAGTTTCGGCCCGGTCCCGCCCTCGACCAGCAGGGCGCGCCGGGCGGTATAGGTCACCCGCGTCCCCGCGCTGCGGGCATCCGACAGGTAGATGTCGAAAAGCTCCCCCCGGTCGGAAATATCGCGGATGTAGAAGGTGATGCCGCGGGCGGGGTGCAGGAACTGGCCCGCGCTCAGGAACTGCGCCGCCATGTCGCGCGAGATCTCGTCGCGCCGCTCGTCCAGCTGGGCGCGGCTTGCGGGCACCAGCACATGCGTCAGCACCGCCATCGGCAGCGCCACCGCCAGCCCGAACAGCATCACCGGCCGCGCCAGCCGCCAGGGGCTGCATCCCAGCGCCTGCATCACCACCAGTTCGCTTTCCGAGGTCATGCGGTTGATCACATAGACCGTGCCCGCAAAGGCCGCGACCGGCAGCACCAGCCGGATCACGTTGGGCAGGGTCAGCACCGCGAATTCCAGGAAGACCAGCGCCGACTGGCCGTCGCCGATCAGTTGCTCGAACAGCGACACGCCCCGGTTCACCCAGTAGACCGAAACCAGCACAAGCGCGAAGAAGCCGAAAAGAACGGTCAGCTGCGCAAGCAGGTATCGGTCGAATCTGGGCACATCTTCCCCTGGGCGGCACGGATCGTAAGGGACGTTAGACCAATCGGGCAGGGCCGGAAACTGCTATCTGGTCAAGTGCGGGGCAGGGGGCTAGGTAGGGTCGGGTACAGGAAAACACGGAGTCCGCCATGACCACGCCCGTCGCGATCACCTTCGCCGAAACCGATCTCGAAGCCATCGCCACGGCACCGGGCCGGATCGCGGTCTTCGTGGACGCCGATGGCAAGCTCGACCCCGCCGCCCGCCGGCTCAACCGCCTGATGAAGGGCGCGCTGGAACGGTTCACGGCGAGCGACGCCTTCGGCAAGCTGAAACCGGCCGAGGCCGCGACGCTCGGCTGGCCCGCGGGGCTCGCCGCCGAGGCGGTGGATGTCGTGCGGCTCGACAAGCGCCCCGCGCCGGACTGCGCGCGCCGCGCAGGCGCCGCGCTGGCCCGGCGGCAGGGCGCGGCCGATGTGCTGATGCTGGCCGGGGCGAATCCGCGCGCGGCCGATATCGCCTTCGGCTTCGCGCTGCGCGCCTACGACTTCTCCGACCACAGGACCGGCGACAAGACCCTGCCCGGCAAGGTCAAGGTGATGGTCGCCAAACCGGAGGCCGTCGCCGCCGAGGCCGGGCCCATGGCCGCCCGCGCTGAGGGCGTGTTCTTCACCCGCGATCTGGTGAACGAACCCGCCAACGTGCTGACCACCGACGATTTCGCCGCGCGGCTGGCCGCGATGCAGGAACTGGGACTGGATGTCGAGATCCTCGAAGAGGACGATCTGAAGAAACTTGGCATGCGCGCGCTGCTGGCGGTGGGGCAGGGGTCCGAAAGCCCCTCCAAGGTCGTCGTGATGCGCTGGAACGGCGGCAAGCGGGATGCTGCGCCGCTCGCGCTGGTCGGCAAGGGCGTGGTGTTCGACACCGGCGGCATCTCGATCAAGCCCGCGCAGGGCATGGAAGAAATGACCATGGACATGGGCGGCGCGGGCGTCGTCGCGGGCGTGATGCGCACGCTGGCGCTGCGCAAGGCCAAGGCCAACGTCGTGGGCCTTGTGGGCCTGGTCGAGAACATGCCCGATGGCCGCGCCCAGCGCCCCGGCGACATCGTGCGCAGCATGAAGGGCGACACGATCGAGGTCATCAATACCGATGCCGAGGGCCGCATGGTGCTGGCCGACATGCTCTGGTACGCGCAGGACCGGTTCCAGCCCGCCGCCATGGTCGATCTGGCCACGCTGACCGGGGCCATCATCATCGGGCTCGGCCATGCCAATGCGGGCGTGTTCTCGAATGACGACGCCTTCTGCGCCGATTTCCTCAAGGCCGCCGCGACCGAGGGCGAGGGCGCCTGGCGCATGCCGCTGGGCGAGACCTATGACAAGCTCATCAAGTCGCAGATCGCCGATATCAGGAACAGCGGCGGCCGGACCGCGGGCGCGGTTACCGCGGCGCAGTTCCTGCGCCGTTTCGTCAAGCCCGAAACGCCCTGGATCCATCTCGACATTGCCGGTGTCGCCCGCACCCCCGAGGAAACGCCGCTGGCCCCCAAGGGGCCGACGGGCTGGGGCGTGCTGGCGCTCGACCGGCTGGTGGCCGACCGCTTCGAGGGCTAAGGCCGGCCGCGGGGGCGCGAACCGCCCCCGCTGTCCGCCTCAGGCCGCTTTCAGCGCCGCCTCGGCCGCCGCCCTTATCGCCCGGATATTGGCGCCATAAACCTCGGGGTTGTCGACCGACCCGCCCGAGAACACCGCAGAGCCCGCAACCAGGCAATCCGCCCCCGCCGCCGCGACCAGCGGCGCGGTGTCCGGCGTCACGCCGCCGTCGATCTGGATATGGATCGGGCGGTCGCCGATCATGGCGCGGATCTTGCGGGTCTTTTCCACGCCGGAATGGATGAATTTCTGCCCGCCGAAGCCGGGGTTCACCGTCATCACCAGCACCATGTCCACCATGTCCAGCACATCGGCCACCGCCTCTGCGGGCGTGCCGGGGTTCAGCACGACGCCCGCCTTGACGCCCTGCGCGCGGATCGCCTGCAACGTGCGGTGGATATGCGGCCCGGCCTCGATATGGGCGGAAATCATGTCGGCGCCCGCCTCGGCATAGGCCTCGATATAGGGGTCAACGGGCGCGATCATCAGGTGCACGTCCATGAAGGTCTTGACATGCTTGCGGAACGCCTTGACCGCGGGCGGGCCGAAGGTCAGGTTCGGGACGAAATGCCCGTCCATCACGTCGACATGCACCCAGTCGGCGCCCTGTGCCTCGATCGCCTGGATCTCGGCCCCGAAATTCGCGAAATCGGCGGACAGGATCGACGGCGCGATCTTGATGGAACGGTCGAACATCTTGTGTTTCCTCCCGATGGGGTTGAAGCGCGGCGCCCGAAGACGCCGCGCGGGGATTTACTCGGCCGTGGCGATGGCGCCCAGCGCCTCGCGCCAGCCCGGGTAGAGCTTGTCGGCGTCGTTCTGGAAGCTGACGAAGGCGCGCGCCAGTTCGCGGTGCTCGCGGGCATAGGTGACCAGATCGACGCCCGACTTCCACGCATCATGCGCCTGGCGCAGCGATTTCGCCCCTGCCGTGCCGCCGTCGACATGGCCGAAGGCGCCGCCGCCCGAGGTCTGGATGACGTTGGAATGACCCAGATTGTCGAAGAAGCCCGGCAGCCGCAGCGCGTTCATCCCGCCCGAGATGATCGGGGTGGTGGCCTTCAGGCCGTACCAGTCCTGATGATAGAACGGCCCCGGCGCGCTATCCTCGGTCAGCATGTAGGCCATGATCTTGTCGCTGGCGTCGCCTTCCATCTTGCCGTAGCCCATCGTGCCGGTGTGGATGCCCGAGGCGCCCTGCAGGCGGGACATCTTGGACAGCACGAAGGCGGTATAGCCGCGCTTTGACAGGGGCGAGGTGACCGCCCCATGGCCCGCGCGGTGATAGTGCAGGAACTGACGCGGGAACTGGCGGCGGCAGGTGGTGATCGCCGCGGGGCCGGTCACGTAGCCATCGACCAGAAAGGCGACGTGATCGGCGTTTTCGCCAAAGGTTTCCAGGATGTATTCGCCCCGCGCGATCATTTCGTAATGGTCGTCGGCGGTGATGTTGGCCGAGAAGAGTTTCGCCTCGCCGGTCTCGTCCTGCGCGCGCTTCATCGCGTCGGCCACCAGACGGATGGTTTCCTTCAGCGGCGCGAAGACCTGGTTGCCCTGGGGTTCATCGTTTTTGATGAAGTCGCCGCCCAGCCAGAATTCATAGCAGGCGTCCGCAAAGGGCTGCGGGCGCAGGCCGAGCTTCGGCTTGATGATGGTGCCGACCACCATGCCGCCGTCGGTGACGCTGCGGCCCAGCACGCGCCACATGTCGGCGATGTTCATCGCGGGGCCGTCGAACAGGCGCAGATAGGCGGGCGGCACGTAGAAATCGTGCATCTTGGCGTATTCGACATCGCCCATGCCCTGGTTGTTGCCGATCGTCAGCGTCAGGAACGAGCACAGCATCGCGCGCCCGTCGATGATGTTGCGGTCGAACAGCTCCACCGGATAGGCGATCTTCATGATCTCGTTGGCCGGATCGATTTCGTAGACCAGCGCATCGACGCCCTTGGTGAACTCGTCAGTGGTGCAGACCTCGACATTGGTGCCGGTCGAGCTTTCGGCGGCGAAATGGGCGGCGGTTTCCAGATAGCCGTGGCCCGCCTTGGGCTTCATGATGTAGGCGCAGAGCACATGACTCCCGCCCGCGATCAGGTCTTTCTCGTCAAGATCGAGACGCGCATAGCGGTTCGACTGGTCCATGTAATATCCTCCCAGAGGGTTCGGGTTCCGTTCGGCGTGCGTTTCCATGGCAGGCGGCCCGACCGTTTCCGGGGCCGGGCCGTCCGGGGTCTCAGTTCGTCTTGGGGTCGAGGCTGCCCGAGGCATAGCGCTTGGCCATGTCGTCCATCGGGATGACCTTGATCTTGCCGGCATTCCCGGCGGTGCCGAAGGCTTCCAGCCGCTCGCGGCACAGGTCGCGCATGGCGTCCATCGCGGGTTTCAGGAACTTGCGCGGATCGAACTCCTTGGGGTTTTCCTGCGCGATCTTGCGGAACTGGCCGGTCATCGCCATCCGGCAGTCGGTGTCGATATTGACCTTGCGCACGCCCATCTTGATGCCGCGCACGATTTCCTCGACCGGAACGCCAAAGGTCTGGGGCATCGCGCCGCCATAGGCGTTGATGATGTCCTGCAATTCCTGCGGCACCGACGACGAGCCGTGCATCACCAGGTGCGTGTCGGGCAGCTTCTTGTGGATCGCCTCGATCACGCTCATGGCGAGGATTTCGCCATCGGGCTTGCGCGAAAACTTGTAGGCGCCGTGGCTGGTGCCGCAGGCGATGGCCAGCGCATCGACCTTGGTCTTCCTGACGAAATCCACCGCCTGATCGGGATCGGTCAGCAACTGGCTGTGATCCAGCTTGCCCTCCGCGCCATGGCCGTCCTCGGCCTCGGATTCGCCGGTTTCCAGCGACCCCAGAACCCCCAGCTCGCCCTCGACCGAGGCACCGACCCAATGCGCCATGGTCGAGACGCGCTCGGTGATGTCCACGTTGTAATCATAGCTCGCCGGCGTCTTGGCGTCGGCCTCCAGCGAGCCGTCCATCATCACGGACGTGAAGCCATGCTTGATCGCCGACATGCAGGTGGCCTCGTTGTTGCCGTGGTCCTGATGCATGCAGAGCGGGATGTCGGGATAGATCATCGACAGCGCCTCGATCATCTTGGCCAGCATGATGTCGTTGGCGTAGGTCCGCGCCCCGCGCGAGGCCTGGATGATGACAGGCGCATCAACGGCCTTGGCGGCCTCCATGATCGCGATGCCCTGTTCCATGTTGTTGATGTTGAAGGCCGGCACGCCGTAGCCGTGCTCGGCCGCGTGGTCCAGCAATTGCCGCAGGGTAATCAGTGCCATCAAAGTCCTCCGTCAGGCTGCGTCTGCTTTGCGTTCAAGGGCGTCGAGGCCAGGCATCGTCCGGCCCTCCAGCCATTCGAGAAAGGCCCCACCGGCGGTGGAGACATGGGTAAAGTCATGCGCGACCCCGGCACGGTTCAGCGCCACCAGCGTGTTGCCGCCGCCCGCAACCGACACCGCCAGACCCGAGCGCGTCAGTTCCGCGACGCTCTGGGCCAGCGCCCGCGTGCCCGCATCGAAGGGCGGCGTCTCGTAGGTGCCCATGGGGCCGTTCCACAGGATCGTGCGCGCATCCCGCAGGATGTCCTGATAGCGCGCGATGGTGTTCGGCCCGATATCCAGGATGCGCCGGTTCGCCCGCACGCCGCCCAGCGGCACCGGATAGGATTTGATCCCCTCCCGCTGGAACCCCGCGACGACGAAATCCTCGGGCATCACGATCCGGCAGCCTGCGACCTCGGCCCGCGCGGCGATCTCCAGCACGTCCTCGGCATATTCGGGCTCAACGAAGGACCGCCCGATCGAATAGCCGCGCGCGAACAGGAACGCGTTGGCGATGCCGCCGCCCAGCAGGATCGTGTTGATCCTGCTCACCAGCCGTTTCAGCACGCCCAGCCGGGGCGCAACCGACCCGCCGCCGATCAGCGCGACCGAAGGGTATTGCGGCTCGTCCAGCACGCCCTCGAGCGCAGCCAGTTCCTCAAGCAGGAGCGGCCCGGCCGCCACCCGCTCGGCCGCCAGCACGGCCGAGGTGGTCGAGGCGTGCTTGCGGTGGCAGCAGGAAAAGGCGTCGTTCACATAGATGTCGCCCAGCCGCGCCAGCCCCGCGCCCAGCCGCGGATCGTTCTGTTCCTCGCCCCGCTCGAAGCGCAGGTTCTCGCACAGCAGGACCTCGCCCGGCTGCAAGGCCCCGCCCCGCCGTTCCACGATGGGACCGACGCAGGTGTCGTTGAACATCACCTTCCGGCCCAGCGCCTTGGCCAGCGCGGGCACCAGCCGTTCGGTTGTCAGTGCCGGGGTCATCTCGCCATTCGGCCGGCCCAGATGGGTCAGCACGATCAGCCGCGCCCCTTGATCGAGCAGCGGTTTCATGCCCCGGGCAAAGCGGGCGATGCGCGTGGCATCGCCCACCCCGTTCCGGGTCAGCGGCACGTTCAGATCGGCCCGCACCGCAAGGCGCCTGCCCGCAACATCCAGCGATGTCAGGGGCACCAGCGTCATCAGATCAGCGCCCCCATCGCCACGGCGGTATCCGCCATGCGGTTGGAGAAGCCCCATTCGTTGTCATACCAGGTAAGGATGCGGACCATGGTCCCCTCCATCACCTTGGTCTGATCCATGTGGAAGACCGAGGAATGCGGATCATGGTTGAAATCCATGCTGACCAGCGATTCGGTGGTGTAGCCGAGGATCCCCTTCATCGGGCCATCGGCCGCGGCCCTGATCGCGGCATTGACCTCGTCAACGCTGGTCGTGCGGCTGGCCTCGAACACCAGGTCCACGACCGACACGTTCGGGGTGGGCACCCGGATCGCCACGCCGTCCAGCTTGCCCTTCAACTCGGGCAGCACCAGCCCCACGGCCTTGGCCGCGCCGGTCGAGGTCGGGATCATCGACAGGGCCGCCGCGCGGGCGCGATACAGATCCTTGTGCATGGTGTCCAGCGTCGGCTGGTCGCCGGTATAGGAGTGGATCGTGGTCATGAAGCCGCGGGTGATGCCGATGCTGTCGTTCAGCACCTTGGCCACCGGGCTCAGGCAGTTCGTGGTGCACGACGCGTTCGACACGACCGTGTCGGCGGCGGTCAGAACGTCATGGTTCACGCCATAGACGATGGTCTTGTCCGCGCCATCGGCGGGTGCCGAGACCAGAACGCGCTTGGAGCCGTTCTCCAGGTGGAGCGCCGCCTTTTCGCGCGCGGTGAAGATGCCGGTGCATTCCATCGCGATGTCCACGTCGCCCCAGGGCAGGTCCTTGGGGTCGCGGATCGCCGTCACCCTGATCGGGCCGCGGCCCACGTCGATGGTGTCGCCGTTCACCGTCACGGTGCCGGGGAACCGGCCATGCACGCTGTCATAGCGCATCAGGTGGGCGTTGGTCTCGACCGGGCCGAGATCGTTGATCGCGACCACCTCGATATCGGTGCGGCCCGATTCCACGATGGCGCGCAGCACGTTGCGGCCAATCCGGCCGAAGCCGTTGATAGCAACCTTCACAGTCATGATGAACCCTTCCTACTTCATCAGTTTCCTGGCGGCCGCGGCCACGGCCGCGGGCGTGATGCCGAACTGGGCATAAAGCGTCTCGGCCGGCGCCGAGGCGCCAAAGCTCGACATGCCCACGAAGGCGGACCGTTCGCCCAGCAGCGCCGCCCAGCCCTGCTCCACCGCGGCCTCGACACCGACGCGGGGTGCGCTGCCCAGCACGGCGGCCTTGTAGCTTGCGTCCTGCTCCGCGAAAAGCTCGAAACACGGCGCCGAGACGACGGCCGCCTTGATGCCCTCCTCGGCCAGCAGGTCGGCGGCCTTCATCGCGATCTCGACCTCGGAGCCGGTGGCGAGCAGCGTCACGTCGCGCGCGCCGTCCGCCTCGCGCAGGACATAGGCGCCCTTCGCCACAAGGTTCTCGGCGGTATGCGCGGTGCGCAGGCAGGGCAGGTTCTGCCGCGACAGCGCCATCAGGCTGGGCGTCTTGCTGGCGGTCGCCGCGATTTCCCAGCATTCGGCGGTTTCCACCACATCGGCGGGCCGGAACACGTTGAGGTTGGGCATGGCGCGCAAGGACGCCAGATGCTCGACCGGCTGGTGGGTCGGGCCGTCCTCGCCCAGGCCGATGGAGTCATGCGTCATGACATAGGTCACAGGCAGCCCCATCAGCGCCGACAGCCGGATCGCGGGCCGCGCGTAATCGGCAAAGACCAGGAAGGTGCCGCCATATGGGACAAAGCCCTTGTGCAGCGCGATCCCGTTCATCACCGCCGACATGCCGAATTCGCGGATGCCGTAATGGATGTAGCTGCCGCCGTAATTGTCCTTCGACACCGGCTGCATGCCCGCGGTGACGGTCAGGTTCGACCCGGTCAGGTCGGCCGAGCCGCCCGCCGTGTTGGGCAGCGTCGCGTTCACGACCTCCAGCGCCATCTCGCTGGCCTTGCGTGTCGCGACCTTGGGCGCCTCGGCCGACAGTTTCGCCTTGTAGGCCTCGATGGCGGTGGCCAGCGCCGCCTTGTCCGGCGCCGCGATGGACCGCTCGAACGCGCCCGCCTGCTCGGACACCGACAGCCGCGCCTCCCAGCCCTCGCGGGCGGCACGGCCGCGCGCGGCCACCGCGCCCCAGGCGTCGTAGACTTCCTTGGGCAGGGTGAACGCCTCATGCGGCCAGTTCAGCGCTTCGCGGGTGGCGGCGACCTCATCGGCCCCCAGCGGCGCGCCATGCACCTTGTGGCTGCCCGCCTTGTTCGGCGCGCCCTGGCCGATCACCGTCCGGCACGCGATCAGCGAGGGGCGGGGATCGTTGCGCGCGGCCTCGATGGCGGCGGCGACCGCCTCGCGGTCATGGCCGTCGACCGATTGCACATGCCATTTGGCGGCGGCAAACCGCGCAAGCTGGTCGGTCGAGGTCGACAGCTCGGTCGAGCCGTCGATGGTGATCTTGTTGTCGTCCCACAGCACGATCATCCGGCCCAGGCCCCAATGGCCCGCCATGTCGATCGCCTCGTGGGAAATGCCCTCCATCAGGCAGCCGTCGCCCGCGATGACATAGGTGTAATGGTCCACCAGGTCGTCGCCGAAACGGGCATTGTGCATCCGCTCGGCCAGCGCCATGCCGACCGCGGTGGTGATGCCCTGGCCCAGCGGGCCGGTGGTGGTCTCGATCCCGTCGGCATGGCCGTATTCAGGGTGCCCGGCGGTGCGATAGCCCCATTGTCGGAAGTTCTTCACCTGGTCCATGTCCATGTCGGCATAGCCCAGCATGTGGTTGATCGCGTAGATCAGCATGGACCCGTGCCCCGCCGACAGCACGAAGCGGTCGCGATCCTGCCAGGTCGGGTTGCAGGGGTCCACGTTCAGGAAGCGGTTGTAAAGCACGGCGGCCACATCGGCCATGCCCATCGGCATGCCCGGATGGCCGGAATTGGCTGCCTGCACCGCATCCATCGCCAGCACCCGGATAGCGGTGGCCATCAGCGCCTCGGCGCCGGTGTCGATCTTCGTGGGGGCGTTCATGTCGCTTGCCTCCTCAGGCGCGTTTCGATTCGGACACCAGACGCTCGATCATCGGCGTCAGGATCAGTTGCATCGCAAGGTCCAGCTTGTTGCCCGGCACGACGATCGAGTTCGCCCGACTCATCCACGAGCCATGGATCATCGAGACCAGATAGGAAAAGTCGATGCCGCGGGGGTTCTTGAACCGGATCACCACCAGGCTTTCATCGGCCGTCGGGATCCAGCGCGCCACCAGCGGGTTCGAGGTATCGACCACCGGCACGCGCTGGAAGTTGATGTCGGTCTCGGTGAATTGCGGGATGATGCAATGCACATAGGCATGCATCCGGCGCAGGATCACGTCGGTCACGGCCTCGGTGGTGTAGCCGCGCTTTTCCTTGTCGCGGTGGATCTTCTGAATCCATTCCAGGTTGATGACCGGCACCACGCCGATCTTCAGATCCGCATGCTGGGGCAGGTTCACCTCGTCATTGACCACCGCGCCATGCAGCCCCTCGTAGAACAGCAGGTCCGAGTCCTCCTCGAAGGGTGCCCAGTCGGTGAACTCGCCCGGCGCCACGCCGTAAAGCTCGGCCTCGTCATTGTCGTGGACATAGTGGCGTGTGCGTCCCGTGCCGGTCTCGCCATATTCGCGGAACACGCGCTCCAGCTCCTTCAGCTCGTTGGCCTCATAGCTGAAATGGCTGAAGGTGAAATCGCCCTCGGCATAGCGCCGGTCGAGTTCCGCCTTCATGTCCTTGCGGTTGAACTTGTGAAAGGCGTCGCCCTCGATCGACACCGCCTTCACGCCCTCGCGGCGGAAGATCTGGTCGAAGGTGTGCTTGACCGTCGAGGTGCCGGCGCCAGACGAACCGGTGACCGAGATGATCGGGTGTTTCTTGCTCATGTCTATCCTCCCGGGGGGCTTCAGACGCGGAACAGGCCGCGATTGCCAAAGAGTGCGTTGACCTCCTGTTCGGGAAGGTCGTGATAGGCGGCGACGCGGCTGACCTTGTCGGTCGAGCCGAAGACGAAGGGCGTGCGGGCATGCAGTCCGGTCGCAGTCTTGTCGAGGATGCGGTCCTGCGCATCCGTCGCCGACCCGCCCGCCTGCTCGATGACAAAGGCGATGGGCGCGCATTCGTAGACCATGCGCAGCCGGCCCTTCTCATAGCCCTTGCGCAAATCGCCGGGATACAGGAACACGCCGCCCCGGCTGATGATCCGATGCGTCTCGGCCACCAACGAGGCCACCCAGCGCATGTTGAAATTCTTCTCGCGCGGGCCTTCGTCGCCCGCGATGCAATCGTCGATATAGGCCCGGATCGGCTTGGACCAGTGGCGGTAGTTCGAGGCGTTGATCGCGAATTCGCGCGCCGTCGAGGGCACCTTGACCGCCTCCTGCACCAGCACGAACTGCTTGCTGTCGGGGTCCAGCAGGTATTCCTGCGTGCCCTTGCCGAAGGTGACGACCAGCATGGTCTGCGGCCCGAAGATGATATAGCCGCCGCCGATCTGCTCATGCGCGGGGCGCAGGAAGCTGGCATCGCCGTCCTCCTTGGCCTCGAAGATCGAGAAGATCGTGCCGATCGACACGTTGACCTCGATATTCGACGACCCGTCCAGCGGGTCGATCGCCAGCGCGAAGCGGCCCTTGGGGTCAAGCTCGACCACGCTGTCCTGTTCCTCCGAGGCGTACCAGCGCACACCCGCCGTGGCCAGGCGCCGGGCAAAGGCCTCGTCGGCCAGCACGTCCAGCGCCTTCTGCGTGTCGCCGCCGGTATTTTCGCCCACCTCGGCGCCCAGCGCACCGCCCAGAGGCCCGCGCTGGATCGTGTTGGACAGGTCGGCGCCGACCTCGCAAAGCGCGTTCATCAGCGGCTGAAGCGCGGCGGGGATATGCTGCAAATCCCGGATCGGATTCTTCGTCTGCATAAATTCCTCCCGAATCTGGCGGCGGGTTTCCGATCATGATTGCTAGTCGAGAACGCGCCCGGTACAGAATTTAAAAACTTCGAAGCTGCGTTAGAAAAAAATTAATGCCCAAGCCCGAAGCCGTCACCCTCAAGCAACTCAGGGCCTTGCAGGCGGTGGCCGAGCATGGATCGCTGACCGCTGCGGCTGAGGCAATTCGCCTCACCCCGCCCGCGGTCCACAGCCAGTTGCGCCAGCTCGAGACCAGCTTCAACGCCCGCCTCGTCGAACGCGGGCCGCAGGGCGGCGCGCGACTGACGCGCCAGGGCGAGGCGGTGCTGGTCGGCGCCCGCGCCATCGAGACCGCGCTGGAGGCCTGCGCCGACCATGTCCGCGCGATCAACGAGGGCATGGAGGGCATGGTGACGCTGGGCGTGGTCGCCACCGCCCGCTATTTCGCGCCCCGCCTCGTGGCCGACCTGCAGCGCGCCTTTTCCACCGTCGATGTCATCCTGCGCGTGGGCAGCCGCGACGAGATCGTGAACGCCCTGGCCAGCGCCAGCGTCGATCTCGCGATCATGGGCCGCCCGCCGCGCCACCCCGAGGTGCAGGCCACCGTGCTGGGCCCGCACCCCTATATCCTGATCGCCCGGCCCGGCCATCCGCTGGCCGCGCAGGGGCGGGTGGCGCCCGAGGCGATCATGTCCCAGCCCGTCTTCACCCGCGAGGAGGGCTCCGGCACCCGTATCCTGCTGGAACGCTATCTCGAACGGCTGGGCCGCGGCCGTCCCGCCCGGGTGATCGAGGTCGATGGCGACGAGACGATGAAACAGGCGGTCATGGCGGGGCTGGGCATCGCGCTGATCTCGCGCCACACGGTGATCGAGGAATTGCGCGCGGGCCGCCTGGTCGAGCTTGAGGCCGAGGCGCTGCCGCTGGTGCGCCAATGGTTCCTCGTGCATCGCGCCGACACCGCGCTGAGTGGGGCGGGGCAGCGCGTGCATGGCCATATCGTCGGGCGGCAGGGCGGCTTCCTGCCGAAATGACGCCCGTTCCCCGCGACCGGCCCTTGACCTTCCTGTAACTGGAACCCCTATCTCGGGTGCATCCGGACCCGGGGGATCGGGATGGACGCGACCGTTTCCACCACGACCACCACGCGGCTGGGGCTCGAGGGGCTGTATTGCGCCGGCTTCGCCCCGTGACCGGGAGGGTCGCATGAATATCGGACAGGTGGCCGAGCGCACCAGGCTGCCGCCAAAGACCATCCGCCATTACGAGGAGATCGGCCTGATCCGCCCGATGCGGGGGGATAACGGCTATCGCCATTTCTCCGAACGCGACGCCCATGACCTCGCCTTCCTCGGCCGGGCGCGCAGCTTGGGCTTCACCATCGAGGAATGCCGGGTCCTGCTGGCGCTTTACGCCGACAAGGGCCGGGCTAGCGCCGATGTGAAGCGTCTGGCGCAGGACCACCTGGCCCAGATCGACGCCAAGATCGCCGAACTGCACGAGATGCGCGCGACGCTGGCCGATCTGGTCGAGGCCTGCGCGGGCGATCACCGGCCCGATTGCCCGATCCTGCGCGGTCTGGCGGGCGAGCAGGGCCGGGCGGGCGATGCCGACGAAAGTCCGATGAAAGTCCGATGAAAGTCCGATGAAAGTCAGATGGAATTCCGATTTCCGGATTCCCCCTCTGCCACCGCCCGACGGACGATCAGGGCCTTTCACATTTCCCGCCGATGCGCTAGGCGTGACCCGCTTCGGTTCTGCCCCGCAAGGGGCGGATGAAAAGGGAACGCGGTGCGCCCGGCAACGGGCAATTCCGCGGCTGCCCCCGCAACTGTAGGCGGAGAGCGCGGCTGACAGGTGCCACTGGGCGCAATGCCCCGGGAAGGCCAGCCAAGCGATGACCCGCAAGCCAGGAGACCTGCCGAGGCAAGATCACCCTGTCCGGGCGCGGGGCGCGACCCGGAGGCGGCCAGACCGCAGAGGTCGCATCGTGCATCGTCTGCGTCAGGCCCCTGCGCCCGTCGGGACAGATGATGAAGGGCGAGGGGACCGCGGCCATGTGTGCCGAACGAATTGTCGAACCCGCAGGACGCGGGCAGGGGTGGCGGCGATGAGCTTTCGGGCGCTGATCGCCGCGCTTTCCGCACTGGTCGCGGCGCTGTTCCTGGCCGCGCTGCTGGTCGGCCCGGCCGGGCTGTCCCCGGGCGAAAGCCTTGGCGCGCTGGTCACCGGGCAGGGCGATGCCGCCGCGCTGGTGATGCGCGAGATCCGGCTGCCCCGCGCCATCCTCGCGGTGCTGGTGGGCGCAAGCCTCGGCCTGTCGGGGGCCGCATTGCAGGGCTATCTGCGCAATCCGCTGGCCGAACCGGGGCTGATCGGGGTGTCGGCCTCGGCCGCGCTGGGGGCGGTGATCGCGTTGCAGACCGGGCTGGCGGCGGCGCATGCGCTGGCGCTGCCGGGGCTGGCGCTGGCCGGTGCGCTGGTGGCCGTCCTGCTTCTGCTGGTGCTGGCCGGCCCGCGCGGCGGGGCCTTGACGCTGATCCTTGCGGGCATCGCGCTGTCCTCGCTGGCCGGCGCGCTGACGGCGCTGGTGCTGAACCTGTCGCCCAACCCCTATGCGGCCGCCGATATCGTATTCTGGATGATGGGGTCGCTCGCGGACCGGTCCTTTACCCATGTCTGGCTGGCGCTGCCGCTGACGCTGCTGGGCTGGCTTCTGATCGCGGGGCTGGGCCGCGGCCTTGACGCGCTGACGCTGGGCGAGGACGCGGCCGAGGCGCTTGGCATCCGGCTCTCGCGCCTGCGGCTGGCATTGGTGCTGGGGGTTGCGGCCTCGGTCGGTGCGGGCGTCGCGGTGGCGGGGGCCATCGGCTTCGTCGGGCTGATCGTGCCGCATCTGCTGCGCCCACTGGTCGGCGCGCGGCCCGGGCGGCTTCTGCTGGCCTCGGCGCTGGGGGGGGCGGCGCTGCTGCTGGCGTCGGATCTTGCGGTGCGGCTGATCCTGCCCGATCGCGACCTGAAGCTCGGCGTGCTGACCGCCATCCTCGGTGCGCCGCTGTTCTTCCACCTGATCTACAAGACACGGCGCGAGGCGGGCGCATGACCGGGCTGATCCTGTCGCATCTGAGCGTCCATCGCGGCCCCTGTCCTGTGGTCGATGACGTTTCGGCCGACCTGCGCCCCGGCGAATTCGTCGGCCTGATCGGGCCGAACGGCGCGGGCAAGACCACTCTGATGCGCGTAGCCCTCGGCCTGATCCGTCACAAGGGCACATCCTCGCTGGCGCGGCTGTCGGCGGCGGACCGCGCCCGGACGGCCGCCTGGCTGCCGCAGATGCGCGAAATCGCCTGGCCGGTAAGCGTGGAAACGCTGGTGGGTCTTGGCCGCACGCCGCATCTGCGCCCCGGCCAGCGGATGGGCGCGGCCGACCGCGCCGCCATCGCGGATGCGCTGGGGCGGATGGATCTGGCGGGGTTCGAGCATCGCCGCGCCACCGCGCTGTCGGGCGGCGAACAGGCCCGCGTCCTGATCGCCCGCGCTGTCGCGCAGGAGGCCCCGGTGCTGATCGCCGACGAACCCATCGCCGGGCTGGATCCCGCCCACCAGATCACCACCATGCGCCTGTTCGCGGGGCTTGCGGCCGAGGGGCGTCTGGTCGTCGCGGCGCTGCACGATCTGGGCCTTGCCGCGCGGTTCTGCACCCGGCTTCTGGTGCTGCATCGCGGCCGGCTGGAAGAGGACGGCCCGCCCGGCGAGGTGCTGACCGCGCCAACGCTCGCCCGCGTCTTCGGGCTGCGCGCCTATCTGGCCGACACGCCCGAAGGACCCATCGTCCAGCCGGTCGAGGTGGTGACATGACCCGCCGCTTCCCGCCCGAGCGCATCGTCTGCCTGACCGAGGAAACGGTCGAGACGCTTTATCTGCTGGGTCAGGATCACCGGATCGTGGGCGTCACCGGCTATGCCGTGCGGCCCGCTCGGGTGCGTCGGGAAAAGCCGCGGGTGGGGGCGTTCAGTTCCGCCGATCTGCCGAAGATCCTCGCGCTCGATCCCGATCTGGTGCTGACCTTCTCGGACATCCAGCACGACATTGCGGCCGGGCTGATCCAGGCGGGGATCGCGGTGCATGCCTTCAACCAGCGCAATGTGGCGGGCATCCTTGCGATGATCCGCGTTCTCGGCGCGCTGACCGGCGTGCCCGACCGGGCCGAGGCGCTGGCGGCGGGCCATCAGGCGCGGCTCGACGTCCTGCGCGCCGCCCCGCACCCCCACCGCCCGCGCGTCTATTGCGTGGAATGGGACGAGCCGCGCCTGTCCGGCGTGGGCTGGGTGTCCGACCTGATCGGAATCGCCGGGGGCGAGGATGTTTTCGCCCATCTCGCCGGGCGGCAGGGCGCGAAGGATCGGGTGGTCACGGATGCCGAGGTGATCGCCGCCGCGCCCGAAGTGATCCTCGATTCGTGGTGCGGCAAGAAACTGCGCCTCGAGAAGATCGCCGCGCGACCCGGCTGGGACAGGGGCCCGGCGGTGCGTTCGGGCCGCATCCACGAGATCAAGGCGCCGCTGATCCTCTCGCCCGGCCCCGCGGCGCTGACCGAGGGGCCGGAGGCGATATGCACCGCGCTCCGGGGCGCGGAGGGAGGTCGATGATGGAGGCGATTGCCCTGTTCCTTGAACGCGGCGGCCCGGCGATCTGGGCCATCGCGGCGCTGTCGGTGGCGACGCTGGCGCTGATCCTGTGGAAGCTGTGGCGCCTTGCCCTGCTGGGCGCCTTTGCGGGCCAGCGCGCCGAACGCGCCGTCGCGCTCTGGCAACAGGGCGCGCGCGACGAGGCGGCGGCGATCGTCGCGGGTCGGGTCGGGCTGCGTGCCCGGCTGGTGCGGGCGGCGATCGGGGCGCTGGGCGCGGGCCTGCCCGAGGCCAAGGCCCGCGAGGAGACCACCCGCATCGCCCGCCGCCTGCTGGCCGAGGCGCGCGCGGGGATAAGGGCGCTGGAACTGATCTCGGTGATCGCGCCTCTGCTGGGGCTTCTGGGCACGGTCATGGGGATGATCGAGGCGTTCCAGGCGCTGGAATCCTCGGGCGCCGCTGCCGATCCGTCCGATCTGGCCGGGGGCATCTGGGCGGCGCTGCTGACCACCGCCGCGGGCATGGCCGTGGCGATCCCCGCCGCCATGGCCGTCACCTGGTTCGAGGCCATCGCCGACAGCGCCCGGGCCGATATGGAGGATCTGGCGACGCGGCTGTTCCTGGCCGGGGGGGCGCGCTGATGTTCGCCTTCGATCGGCCCCGCCGCATCCGCCGCCCCAGCCTGACGCCGATGATCGACGTGGTCTTCCTGTTGCTGGTGTTCTTCATGATCGCCGCCCGTTTCGGCCCGCTTTCGGGGCTTGATCTGACCCCGGCCACCGCCGCCCCGGCGGGATGGCAGGGCCCGCCCCGGCTGGTCGAGGTGGTGCCCGGCGGGCTGCGGCTGAACGGTGTCGCGATGGACCTGCCCGCCCTGGCCGCGGCGCTGGGTCGGCTGACCGACAGCCCCGCCGATCCAGTGCTGATCCGCCCGCGCGACGGCGCTGACCTCCAGGCCCTTGTCGATGCGATGGAGGGGCTGGCAGGGGCGGGCTTCTCCGGTCTGGTGCTGGTGGAGTAGGGGCGATGTTCGACTTCGACACTCCCGCCCCGCGCGCCAGGGCCGACAGCATCGTTCCGATGATAAACGTGGTCTTCCTGCTGCTGATCTTCTTCCTGATGAGCGCCCGGATCGCACCCCCCGAACCCTTCGAGGCCGCGCCGCCCCGGGCCGCGGCGCAGGATCCGGTTGCGGGCGACACGCTTTACCTGTCCGGCGATGGGGCGTTGGCCTATGGCGCGGCGCGGGGCGAGGCGGTCTTTGCCGCGCTGGCCGCCCGCGATACCGTCCATCCGCTGGTGATCCGCGCCGATGCAGGCGTCGAGGCCGCGGCGCTGGCAAGGCTGACGGCGCGGCTTGCGGCCGAGGGGCAGGGCGCGTTGCGCCTGCAAACGGTGCCGCGATGAGACGGCTGGCCGAGTTGTCGGTCTTCCTGCCGCTGGCCGCGGGGCTGCATCTGGCGGCGTTCGGCCTTGTCGCCCGGCCGCAAGGCGCACCCGGGGGCGGGGGTGGCGAGGGGGGGGCTGCGCTGGTGACGCTTGCGGCCGCCCCGCCCGCGCTGTCGCGCCTCGCCGAGG
>OMKS01000160.1_pt1 | contig 59938 bp, 55 predicted proteins | sample 1674721 | NCBI WGS metagenome assembly OMKS01 (sample SAMN06264996, study PRJEB25208) | sediment metagenome | isolation source: hot spring sediment | place: USA: California | collected 2014-09-02 | reverse complement strand
GCCCGGGGCCGGTCGGTAATTACGTTATCTGCGTCTCATGTCAAAAGCCCATCGGGCAATACCGGGTGCGACATTCCCGCACCGGGCCACCTTCCGGACAGTCAGCCCCATGCCCCTGACCCGCTCTTCCAAGACGTCAATCTCATTGGCTGGACGGAAGGTATAGAAATGAATGAATCCTCCCCTCCGGATAAGAGGAACGATCTCGTCGAGGATCAGGTCCATCCCATAGGGGGTCGGAACGATGGCACGGTCATACATGGAGGAGAGCATCGGCAGGGCGAAAAACGCATCCTCCTCCATGATCGTGACCCGGTCGGCGACATTGTTCACTGCCACATTCTCACAGAGCCACCGGCACGCGGCAGGGTTTCTCTCGATGGCGGTCACCCTGCCCCCGGCTGCGGCCGCGGGGACGACGAAGGGCCCTACCCCTGCAAAGGGGATGAGCACCTCTTCCCCTGCTTTGACCATTCCCGTCACCCGTCGCCGTTCGGTGGCAAGACGGGGGTTGAAGAAGACCTCCTGCATATCAAGCCGGTAGGAATACCCGTATTCCTGGTGGACGGTCTCGGTCCCGTTTCCTGCGATCACCTCATACTCACAGACCCGGCGGTCCCCCTCGAGACGGGAGACCTTGTTGAGCACCGTCGTTATGTTTCGCCGCCCCGCCTGCACCGCTCCGGCCACCTCCCCTGCATATGGCACGGCCTCCGGGGAGAGCGAGACGACGGCGACATCGCCAATCACATCGAAATGGTCGGATATGCATGAGAGTACCCCCTCCGGGACCGTACCTGCAAGACGCGCTCTGAGTGTCATGTCCGATATGCTGTAGTAGGAACCCTGTTGTGTTTAATGCATCGAACGCAGTGCCCGTTGTTTCAGTAGAGAGAGCCCTGTGAAGCACCCTTCTCTACGAAAGGCCGAGATCGCCACGGATCTCCTGGAGGGCGCCGACGGCAAGCCCATAGAATTCAGGCAGTTCCATGTATGCCTCGATCTTTCTGATCCTGTCCCGGTTGCAGCCGGCGGCAAAGGCCTTCTCCCTGAACTTCTTTTTTACTGATGTTGCCGTGACATCCGTGACGTTACCGCCCTTCACCATGGCGCAGGCAATGACGAGGCCAGAGATGTTGTCGGCCGCGGTCAGCGCGATGTCCGCGGGGTCGTCGAAGTCACCGAACTTCATGTAATTGTGGCGCCGGATAATCTCTGCAATATCTTCGGGGACACCCGCCTCCTTCAGGATGGTGTACCCAGCCTCCCCGTGCCGGTCCATGTCCTCTTCAATCTCCTCAAAATCGATGTCATGTGGAGGATGCCGATGATCTCCCACTGGTCGGGGTCGCCGCCCATGACCGGTGCCACGGCCCGCATAATCGCGGCCGTTGCGAGGCAGTGGTTTCTGAGGCTCTCTTTATGGACGTGGCCGTCCAGCAGTGCAAGGGCTTCGTCTCGGTCCATATACTGGCATTGGCGCCGCGGGCATATAGATGCCGTGGAATTGTCAGTCTCTGCCCGGACAACCGGATTTGGGTGACCTTTCATGGTAATTGGCAGAGAGTCCGCCCCCGGTGAGGGGGAGACCTTCAGAGATACGCGGCGCCGTCGCACCATTTCGTGCAGCAGTATCCGCCGAAACCCATATCAACCTGTACGTATCCTGTGCGTATACCAGACTGTCCGGGCCCGGTGCCGGGATGGTGAGGGAGAAGGGAATCATGTCAGACGATATTACCCCCTGCACGGGCATCATCCGGGAGGCCGTCGCCCACCGCAGTTTCCTGAAACTTCTCGATTTCGAACCGAATGAACTGACCGCACTCATGGGTCTTGCCGCCGACCTGAAAACGGCGAATAAGCGTGGCCGGGAAAAACAGCACCTCAGCGGCCGGCACATTGCTCTCATCTTCGAGAAGAGCTCCACCCGCACCCGCTGTGCGTTCGAGGTTGCCGCCTATGACCAGGGCGCACTGGTCACCTACCTCGGACCCGAAGGGACACAGATCGGTCACAAGGAATCGATGAAGGATACCGCACGGGTGCTCGGCCGGCTCTACGACGCCATCGAGTACCGGGGATTTTCGCAGGAGAGCGTCGAAGTGCTCGCGAAGTATGCCGGCGTCCCGGTCTACAACGGCCTGACCGACGAGTTCCACCCGACCCAGATCCTTGCCGACGTCCTCACGATGGTCGAGCATGCCGGCCGGCCGCCGCAGGATATTGCCTTCTGCTTCATGGGTGACGGGAGGAACAATGTCGCCCACTCGCTCATGGTCGGTGCGGCCAAACTGGGGATGGACATCCGCATCTGCGGCCCCCCCTCACGTATGCCGGACGAAGACCTGGTGGGGAGATGCCGGGATATTGCCCGTCTGTCCGGGGCACAGATCGTCCTCACCGATGACGTTACAGAGGCGGTGTCAGACGTCGATTTCATCTATACCGACGTCTGGGTCTCTATGGGCGAGCCGCAGGAGGTATGGGACGAACGGATCCGTTTGTGCACCCCCTACCAGGTTACGTGGGACACCCTTGAGGCCGCCGGCAACCCCGATGTGAAGTTCATGCACTGCCTCCCCTCAATCCACAACCGTGCGACGACGGTGGGGGAAAAGATCTTCGAGAGGTACGGCCTCGAGGCCCTTGAGGTTACCGACGAGGTGTTCGAGTCCGACCGGTCCATTGTCTTCGACCAGGCCGAGAACCGGATGCACACGATTAAGGCGATCATGGTCGCCACGCTCTGCGGCGGGGTGATGGCACCATGAGAATCGTCATCGCACTCGGCGGCAACGCCCTCCTGCGGCGGGGTGAACCGATGACCGCCTTCACCCAGCGTCAGAATATCCACCAGGCCGCCGCAACCATCGCCCCGCTTACCCGTGACCACGAGATCGTCCTCACGCACGGCAACGGCCCACAAGTAGGTCTTCTTGCCCTTCAGGCGGCCTACGCCGGCACCGAGGCCTATCCGCTCGACGTCCTCGGCGCGGAGACGGAGGGGATGATCGGCTACATGGTCGAACAGGAACTCTCCGGCCTCCTCCCGCCCCATACCCCGATCGCCACCCTCCTCACCATGGTCGAGGTGGACCCGGACGATCCGGCCTTTGACCATCCCACGAAGTTCGTGGGCCCGGTCTATACGAAAGAACAGGTGGAGGCCATAAAAAAGGAGCAGAACTGGACCTTCGCCCGTGACGGAGGCCGGTGGCGGCGCGTCGTCCCGTCCCCCGACCCGAAACGCATCTTCGAGATACGGCCGGTCATATGGCTGCTGGAGAAGGGAGTCATCGTGATCTGCGCAGGCGGCGGGGGAATACCCACTGCCTTTGCGACCGAGCTGAAACGGAAGCTCCGGGGGGTCGAGGCGGTGGTGGACAAGGATCTTGCAAGTGCCCTTCTTGCAGAGGAGGTGGAGGCCCATCTCCTCGTCATGGCAACCGACGTGGATGGCGTCTATCTCGACTGGGACACCGACCACCCGAAGCTGATAGAAGGGATCACTCCCGAAGAACTCGCATCCCACCGGTTTGATGAAGGGTCGATGGGCCCGAAGGTCGAGGCCGCCTGCCGGTTTGTCAGCCGGACCGGTGGCCGGGCCGCTATCGGAAGCCTCACCGAGCTGAGCGAGCTGGTTGCAGGCACCGCCGGGACCCAGGTCGGCGGCGGGGGACAGGGGCATGCCTGAGTTCGGTGTCCACTCCGAGGTGGGGCAGCTGAGAACGGCCCTCGTCCACCTTCCCGACCTCTCCCTGCGGAGGCTGACCCCTGACAACCACGATGCTCTCCTCTTCGACGACATCCCATGGGTGAACCGGGCGAGAGAGGAGCACGACGAGTTCACCACCATCCTCTACAACGAAGGGGTCCAGGTCCTCTACCTGCACCACCTCCTCGAGGAGACGTTCCGGGGGAGCCCGGCTGCCCGCGAGGAGATGACAGCACTCCTGATAAACGAGCTGACCGTCGGTATCTCGCTCAGGGAGCACCTCACCGACCTGTTCCTCTCGATGGAACCGCCCCTCCTCACCCGCCTGATGATCGGCGGGTTGACCTATGCCGAGGCAGGCTGTATCGGCCTTCCGCCGGGAACCGAACGTTCGCTGATGGCCGCAGCCGCCTCGGCTGACGATTTCCTCCTTCCGCCACTCCCGAACACGCTCTTTACCCGGGACTCCTCGTTCTGGGTCTATGGGGGAGTCGGCCTGAGTTCAATGCATTACCCCGTTCGCCAGCGGGAGGTGGCAAACGTAGCGACCGTCTACCGCTATCACCGCCTCTTTGCCGCGGAGACATTCCCCGTCTGGTACCCGACGGATGATGCCGGGGGCACCTGTGGCAAGGAACATTTCGGTCTCGCCTCGCTGGAAGGCGGCGATGTGATGCCCATCGGAAAGCGCACCGTCCTTGTCGGGCTCTCCGCCCGGACGAACGCCGCAAGCGCCGAAGTGCTCGCCGACCGCCTCTTTGCCGCGGGTGCCGCGGACCGGGTGATCGTCTGCAGCATCCCCCACGAACGGGGCCAGATGCACCTCGATACCATCTTTACCATGCTGGATGCCGCCACCGCAACGGCCTACCCGCGGGTGCTCGAACAGACGAGTGCATGGTCCCTGTACCCCGGCGAAGGGGACGCTGCCTTTGCCGTCGAGGAGGAAGTAAGCTTTCCCGCTGCCGTCGCCGACGCTTTGGGCGAGGACGGCATCATGCTCATCCCCACCGGCGGGGACCGGTACGAATCCGCCCGCGAACAGTGGGACGACGGGAACAACGTTCTCGCCCTCCGGCCGGGGGTCGTCGTCGCGTACGCCCGCAACACCTGCACGAACAGGAACCTGGAGGAGGCGGGCATCGAGGTGCTCACCATCAGCGGTTCCGAGCTCGGCCGGGGTCGCGGGGGGAGCCACTGCCTCACCTGCCCGGTGCGCAGGGACGGAATCTGAGGAGGTGCAGAGTCTCCGGCCTCTTCCGGCAGTATATTGATGGTCGCTAAATACCACACCATTCTGCCTATTCCTTCGGAATTCCCCCTTTTTCCCGGTGATCCAAACCATTATCAATAGTCAGGGTGTTTCTTCCCCATCCACAACAGGGAGGGAAGATGGATGGGGACAATCACCTATGTCTCACTTGAAGGGGACGAAAGCATACACCCGCAGTATGAAGAAGGACTGGCACGGGCTGAAGAACTCCTGGGAAAGACCCACCCGCTCTATATCGGCGGAAGGGAAGCGTTTGCGGGGGAGACGTTTACCGTCACCTCACCTATCGACCGGCGGCTTGTCATCGGGACCTTTCAGCGGGCGGGTGCCGGGCTTGCCGGAGCCGCCGTCGACGCGGCGGATGGTGCCTTCGAGGCGTGGCGAAGCCGGCCGTGGGAAGAACGGACAGTGATAATGGACGAGGCGGCGGACCGGCTCGAGGCCTCGCTCTTCCTCCTCGCAGCCCTCATTACCCTTGAATCGGGCAAACCACGGGGCGAGGCCATTGCGGAGGTCGGCGAGGCCATCGAACTCTTCCGCTACAATGCCCGTCAGATGTGGGAGCAGAACGGCTTTGTCAGGCAGATGCCCGCAAGCACCCCGGCGCAGCCGCATACGAGCGTTATGCGGCCATATGGTGTCTGGGCGGTCATCTCACCCTTCAACTTCCCTCTCATGCTTGCCGCAGGGGCAGCCTCCTCGGCAATCATGACGGGGAACACCGTCGTCCTCAAACCGACGAGCGCCGCACCTCTTACTGCCGTCCACCTCTACCACGTCCTTGCTGCGGGGGTACCCAATGGCGTCGTCAACCTCATCACCGGACCGGGCGAACCGTTCGGGGACGCAATCGTCGGCTCGCCAAAGGTAGCGGGCATCGCCTTCACCGGGTCACGGGCCGTCGGGATGCGCCTTCAACGGGAGTTTGCCGCCTCGCAGCCGTACCCGAAACCAATCGTCCTCGAGATGGGGAGCAAAAACCCCTGCATCGTCACCGCCCATGCAGATCTGGCAAAGGCGGTGGAGGGCGTTACCCGGGGCGCATTCGGGGCCACCGGCCAGAAATGCAGTGCGACCTCGCGGGTCTACATCCACGAATCCGTCTTCGACGCGTTTGCGGGCGCCCTCACCCAGCGTGTGCAGGAGATCAGCGCCGGTGACCCGCGTATCAGGGAGACGTTCATGGGCCCGCTCATCGACGAACGGGCTGCAGCACGCTTCCGGGCAGCGGCCGAGGAGACCCGGGCGGTGGGGGGTATGGTTCTCTGTGGCGGCGATTTCATCCATGGGGGGATCCTGGACGAGGGATATTACCCACAGGCAACCGTGGTGACCGGCATCCCCGGCACCCACCGGCTGATGAAGGAAGAGCTCTTTGTCCCCTTCGTCATCCTCGCCCCGTATACGACCCTGGAGGAGGCGCTCGAGCGTGCGAACGACACAGAATACGGGCTGACCGCGGGCATCTTCACCGAAGACCCCGCGGAGGCCGACGAGTTCTTCGAGCAGATCCGCTTCGGGGTCTGCTATGCCAACCGTAAGGGCGGCGCCACGACCGGCGGTTGGCCGGGCGCCCAGTCGTTCGGCGGATGGAAGGCAAGCGGTGCGACCGGAAAAGGGGTGGGGGGCCCGTATTACCTCCTGAACTATATGCACGAACAGGCACAGACACGCCTTTAAGGACATACTACCATGACACCATCAACAGGCCCACAGCGCTGGACCCTCCCCGACCTGCCAGGCGCCCTTGCCTGGTGCAGCGAACGGGCGGATGAAGGTATCCGGGGGATACTCCACCCCCTCCGGGAGTTTGCACAGACAGAACAGGAGGCACTGGACAATGCCGGGGCGTATATGACCTGCGCCGCCGCCATCGCGGACGCGGGTCTGGATGCCTCCGTTGCGGTCAAACCGACGGCCATCGGCATCTCGTCTGACAGGGACCGTGCGACGGAGGTCTTTGTCACCATACTCGAAGCCTGTGCCGGTCTCGGCGTCCCGGTGGAATGTGATATGGAAGGGGCGCCGATGGTGCCTGCCACGGTCCGCATGGCCCTTTCAGCGGCAGAGCAGGGCCATCTGTTCACCATCACTCTCCAGTCCTACCTCACCCGGACTCCCGAAGACATCGCCCATTCGACGGGGTCGGGGCTGACCGTCCGCCTGGTGAAGGGGGCATACCTTGGGGATATCCGGAACCGGGAGGAGATCCGAAGCGCCTATCGCACCCATCTCCTCCTCCTCGCGCGCCAGCAGCCGAGATTTCGCATCGGCACACTGGACCGTTCCCTCATCCGGTGGGCACAGGAGACCTTTCCCGAAGCCCGTGCCCGCATGGAGTTTGGATTCTTAAAAGGCATCGGCGAGCGTACGGCCGTTCAGATGGCAGGGGACGGATGGAGGGTCGCCCAGTACATCCCGTACGGAAATGACACCAGCAGCTACACCCGGCGACGCGAAATCTACCTGAACCTCCTCGCCCGGGTCGGAGAAGCCCCTCTCAACTGAGGTCTGAACCGCTCTCTTCAACTCATTTTTTTACCCGGATGCCATCCGCCTATTGTACCCGGATTGGGCATCAGAAACCCCATACCTGCAGGTAATGCCAAATTATAGGATAATCTCAAAAATCATTCCTGAAATGCGGTTTTTAGAAACCCAAAGGTTCATATTTTTTCCCACCGGGATACTTTTACCGGACTTATCGGGGCATCGACGGGAGTGGCAATGGACGAGGAAAGGAGAGGGAAGGAGAACGGTCTGTACCTCCCGGGCATCGCGCTTGTTCTTGCCGGACTCTTCGGATGCCTCGCCCTCGTAGCCTGCGGCTGCGGCGGCGGGGAACTGCAGGAGTTTGCATGGTCGGGGCTCGAGATTTTCCCCCTCGCCTTTCTTGCAACCTCGCATGGGGAAGCACCCGCAGACCCGAACTCAAATGGGCCGCCATCCTCTGGCTCTTCTTTACGGTCGTCATCATCTACGGAGTAACGCTTGTTTTCGGTATCCTCAGCCTTGTCCCGCCGGAGGGAATGACCGGTGATCATCCTGTCCTGCTGTTAAACGAAGAGACCACCCGCAACGCCTGGCTGATTGCGGCAGGGTGTTTTATGGCCGGCCTGTTTAGTCTCATGCCGTTTGAAAAACAGTTCACCACCCGGCTAGCCCGCCACTTCCCCATCGACCCCGACTCCACCATCCACATGCTCGCCATGTGTGTCGTCCTGGCGGCAACGCTTATCCCCCTCGTTCCGCTCATCGTAACGGGAATCCCCCCCTATCTCTCGCCGTTCTTCCAGACAGGTGTGGAAACGGGCGCCATCGCTCCGGCGGCAGGTGTCGGCCTCTATAGCCTTTTCTGGATGGTGGTCCTCTCCCTGGTGGCAGTCGGCTTCTGGATCACCCGTGACAGGACAGGCGTCCTCGGCCGCCTCGGGCTGACCCGGCCAAGCCTCAACGAATGCGGCATTGCCATTGGGACGGGGCTCGCTCTTGTCGTCCTCTTCATTCTCGTCGAGATGGGCATCAGCAGCCTCTGGACGATGCTCGGATGGCCGGTCACCGACACCGCAGGATTCACGGTGCTCATTGCCCACGCTTTGACGCCCGCAGGCATCCTTCTCCTCGCCGTCTCAGCAGGGGTGGGGGAGGAGATTGCTTTTCGCGGGGTTCTCCAGCCGCGGTTCGGGATCATCATCCCCTCGCTCCTCTTTGCCTCCCTGCACAGCTTCCAGTACGGCTGGGACGGCCTGATCTCGGTATTTCTCCTGGGGATTGTCTTTGCCCTTATCCGCCGCAGGTACTCCACGACGGTGAGTGCCATCACCCATACCGTCTATGATCTCGTGCTCCTCGCGGCGCTCATGGTGGGCATTGCACTCTGAGCACGGGAAGGGACCTCGAATAAAAAAAGAAAATCATTTCTGTTCAGCAATCGTTTTGAGGATGGCCTTAATTTCCCTCAGTTCTCCAAGGACTGCCCCGGATTCCATCCCGCCGGGTGAGGCTGAGGAGCGTTCCTGTACAGATCCCGCACCCCCGGTCACCGCAGCAACAGGGGGGCGTTCCCGGACATACCCCATGATCACATCCCGCAGGGGAGTGGGATCCGCGATACCGTTGAGCCTGATTTCCGCGGTCGCCTTGGCCGAATACCCTGCAGTCTGGATACGAAGATCAGAGATGCCGAAGAACCGCATCACCGGCCCCTGCACGATATCCACATTCGTGATCCGGTTGTAAGGGACGATGCCCGTCTGGCGGAACCATACCCCGCGGCGCCAGGCAATCTCGGTCTCGTTCAGGTTGTAGATCACCGTATCGAAATAGAGATGGGCCCAGAGGACGGTGAACCCGCCCCCCGCACCGAGAATGGCAATTCCGGCCACGAGGCCATAGAATCCTCCCGCCATCGCGATCGGGAATACAAGGAAGAGGAGGATGAAGAGGACGAGGAGGGGGGACGTAACAGAAAGATACGTCCGGTAGGCCGGTTCGGGCCCGAAATCCTCACCGGGGTGCATTCTTCCGGTCATGGATATCTCTGCATCACGGGGGGCAATAGAGATTGTGGTAACCAGGAGGGGGGAGCACCTGTTGGGCAGAATGTACACCTGTTTTCCAGACCCGGAATACCCGGAGAGAAAAACCCGGCAGCGCCTTTGCGAAATTTGGCATCATCTTCTTTCAGAGGATGCCACCATATTGTCCCCCGGCCAATGTTCCCTTCTTGCATATAATCAACCGATTGGTTTTCAAACGGCGAAGACCGTCGTTAATCCCCATTTTCCTTAACCGTCATGATTATGCCGCCATCGGTGCAACGACTCAATCATCATACAGGACACCGGTGCGACCATGCAGTACAGGACAATGCCCGCCGGCGGGGATCGCCTCTCCGCCCTCGGATTCGGAACGATGCGGCTTCCGCTGAAGGAGAAGAAGATCGACGAGGAGCGGGCCACCCGCCTGATACGGGACGCGATAGATGCAGGCATCAACTACATCGACACCGCGGTGCCCTACCATAACGGCGAGAGCGAGAGCTTTCTCGGGCGGGCACTCGCGGACGGCTACCGCGAGAGGGTGTTTCTGGCAACAAAACTTCCCCCATGGTCCGTCTATTCGAGAGGCGATATGGACCGTCTTCTTGCGGCGCAGCTTGCAAAGCTCCGGACGGACTACATCGACTACTATCTCATCCACAGCCTCACCCGGCAGAGCTGGGAACGTATGCGCGACCTGGGGGTCATTGAATTTCTCGAAGATGCCAAGGCAAAGGGCCTGATCCGCCATATCGGGTTCTCCTTCCATGACGGCACCGAGGCATTCAGGGAGGTGGTCGACGCCCATTCCTGGGACTTCTGCCAGATCCAGTATAACATTCTCGACGAATACCATCAGGCAGGGACCGCCGGGCTCGAATACGCCGCCGACCGTGGCCTTGGAATCATCATTATGGAACCCCTCAGGGGAGGCAACCTGGCGAGGGACGTCCCGGATGAGGTGCATGCCATCGAGGCCGGGGCAACGGTTCGGCGCACCCCGGCCGAATGGGCCCTCCGGTGGGTCTGGAACCGTCCCGAGGTGACCGTTGTCCTCTCCGGCATGAACGACGAGGCGCAGGTCAGGGAGAATATCCGCACAGCAGAAGACGCTCTCGCAGGATCACTCACAGAGGAAGAGCTGGGCATGATGGCACAGGTCAGGGACGTCTACCGGGCCCGGATGCTGGTCAATTGCACGGGATGCGGGTACTGCATGCCCTGCCCCTTCGGGGTCGACATTCCCGGATGCTTTGCCCACTATAACAACTACGGGCTCTTCGGAAAGAACCCCGCCTTCCATTATTATATCGGGCAGATGGTGGGAATCATGGAAAAGGAGAGCTACGCGGGGCTCTGCCGCCGGTGCGGCAGGTGCCTTGAGGCATGCCCGCAGCACCTCCCCATCCCCGACCTCCTGCAGGATGTCTCCCGGACCTTTGAAGGCCCCCTTTTTGCCCTTCTCCGGCGCGCCCTGAAGCACCTGAAGGTGCTGTACCCTCACTGGACGCACCTGAAGAACCGTCGCTACACGTCCAGGAAAACCAAAGAGGCATAATCAACCGGTCGCACGGTATCCGCTGGTCCGGCCCGTGCAATGATACGGAGAAAGGAGGTCCATTTCCCTTTCTGATCCCGTGAATATAATGGAAATGCTGATGTATGCCGCAGGCAACATCATCCTGACTGGTACGGAGACGAATCGGGAAATCGCCCGAGGAGCCGCGGCAATGAACCTTTTCAGCACCCCTCACCGCAGCAGAACCAATGACCCTTCGTCAGGCAATTACGCAAACGGGGGGAAACCTGCTGCACGGCCCGACGGTAATGCCGGTAATGCCGGCAACCGTTCCGACATGCTCCGGTTTATCGGGCCCGGCCTGTTGCTTGCCATTGCTGCCGCCGGCGAGAGCGGTATTGCCGAGGCGATCGAGATCGGGGCCCACTTTGGCTATGCCGTCATCTGGGTGATCGCCCTCACCCTGATGTTCAAGTTTGCCTTTGCAAACGGTATCGCCCGCTACACCCTCGTCACCGGGGAGACGATCTTTGACGGTATTGGCCGCATTCCGGGCCCCCGTCACTGGGCAAACTGGCTCGTGATGACCATCTACCTCCTCGAGATGTTCGCGTTCGGGGGGATGCTCCTCCTCGGTGCCATATTCATGGACTATCTCCTCCCCGGGGCCTTCTCCCCCGAAATTATCGCGATCATCACCATCACCGCCGTCATCCTCCTCCTCTGGAAAGAATCATACGAACGTCTCGAGACGATAATTCTTGCAATCGCCCTTCTCCTCTTCTTTGGCATCGGCTTCTCTCTCCTGAAGTTCCCGCTCAGCCTCACCGCAGTATCGACCGGCATCGTCCCGCAGATCCCGGACGGTTCGCTTTTTGCCATCATGGCCCTGGTGGGGGCTGTCGGGTCCGGTCTCAACATCCTCCTCTCCTCTATCTGGCTCAGGGAAAAGACCGGTGGCGAACACGGGACCGACTGTTTCCGGCGCTGGATGCCCGGCGTCAATTTGGACCTTGCCCTCGCGTTCCTCTTCATTGGTCTCGTCACCGTCCTCTTCATCTCGCTCGGGATGACCGGGTTTGCCGTCTCCTACATCGAACACGGAGAGTCCTTCCCGCTCGACTCCCTCATTGCGCAGGTTCTCTACGTGATCGCCTATATTCCGTATGGAGTCCCGGTCTTCCTCGCCTTCGGGTACCTCATCATGTTCGGTGCCGTCCTCACCGGGATGGATGGACGTGCCCGGGCGATCTCCTCGTTTCTCCGCACCGATATGGGAATGCAGTACGAAGAACGCGACCTCTTCCTTCTCCTCCTGATGCTCCCTTCCCTCATGATCCTCATGGCTGTGGTTGCCGGGGAACCGATGGCCGTTGTGCACGGGGTATCGGCAGTTGCCGCCATCGCCTTTGCAGTGATGGGATTTGTCCTGATGTACCTTGACATGCAGCTGCCCGAAGGGGGCAGAGGGTCACGCCTCTGGCTGCTTATCATCGGCACGGGAAGCACCGTCTTTCTGCTGATGGCGCTCTTCATGGAGGAAGCCGTCCTTTCCTTCGGTCTTCCGCTTGCTGAACGGCTGATCGTCGTCGCCTTCGTCCTCTTCGTCTTTGCCCGGACAAAGCTCTTCAGGTCGCTCATTGACGGGACGACGGGGGCGTGGGACCGCCTCTGGGCCGTCCTTATCTTCGGTGTCCTCTCGGTCTACGGAACCTTCCGCGGGATACCATACGAGGATATCATCATCAACTTCCGCGACCTCGGACCCATCCTGGCGGGAATGGTCGGCGGCCCTCTCGTCGGGGCGGGTGCCGGAGTCATCGGCGCTGTGTACCGGTATCCCATCGGGGGCAGCACGGCCCTCGCCTGTGCGGCTGCGGCCGTCGCGGCGGGTATCATTGCCGGCCTGTATACGAAGATGTTCCGGGGTGACATCACCGTCCCCCGGGCGATTCTCCTGATCATCATCGTCGAGGCGGTGCACATCTTCATCCTCATCCCGCTCCTCTCCGGTATCCCTGCCTTCACCGACTTCCTTGTCATCGTGCGGGTCACCTTTCTCCCGATGGTGGCAGCCCAGTCCCTCGGGGTGGTCATCTTCCTCTTCATTCTGGCGGATGAAGGTCTTTCCCTGAAGACACGGTTTTCCGGCACCGGCAACCGGCCGGGGGACGGCGGCATCCCCCCGGAAAGGAGCGGGGCCGGGACCGACAGGCCTGAACAGTTCCGGGGCGAAGATGCATGGCAGACAGCGGCACCCGTCTCAGAAGGTGAGGATGCATGACCCGGCTTCTTGACATACTCCCCTATCTGTTTGCTGCCGGTCTCATCACCGCAATCGTCACCGGGACACTGGTCGCGACCCCCGACTATGGCGAGGCGGAGACTCTCGATGTCGGCCTCGTCCTCCCCCTCTCCGGCAGCCTTGCCGGCTACGGGGTGGACATCAGGGACGGCATCACCATTGCAGTCGACGAGATAAACAGGGACGGCGGTATCGGCGGAAAGGATCTCCGCATCATCTGCAGGGACAACCAGGGCTCGGCGAACCGAACCGCTGCGATCGTGGAGGATTTTGCGGCAGAGGGCATCCCTGTCGTCATAGGGCCGGTGACGAGCACCAGCGCGCTTGCGGCCGCCAAGGTCGCCGATGAACGGCAGATCGTCCTGATAACCCCGACCGCGACGACCCCTCTTCTCTCCGGAGCCGGCAGGTATGTCTACCGCACCATCTCTTCGGACACCTATCAGGGACGCGGGATGGCGACAGTGCTCATGAGCCTCCACCCGGAGGTGGAGAACGTAGCAGTGATGTATATCGACAATGCCTACGGCAACGGCCTCCGGGAACCCTTTGCCGGCACCCTTGCCGCACTCGGCGGGACCGTCGTCTGTGAGGTCCCGTTCAGCGAGGGTCAGGATACCTTCACCGACGCCATCGCTGAGGTCCGCCTATCGGGGGCAGAGGCGGTTGCCCTCATCAGCTACCTCTCCGAGGCAGAGCATATTATTCGTGAGGCAAGACGTCAGGACCTCGCGGTCGCATGGATTGGCTCGGACGGCATCGTCACCTCGGAACTCATCACCGTGGCAGGTGACGCAACCGAGGGAATCGTTGCAACGATCCAGGCAAACCAGGTCCGGTCCTCCTCCTTTATCGCGAAGTACGGCAGCCTCACAGGAAAGGACACCGTCAACTGGGAGGCGGCATATGCATACGATACAATGATGATCGTCGCCGAGGCCATTGAGTACGGCGGCTATTCGGCAGACGGCATACGCAGCCATCTCGACCGCATCAGGTACGTCGGCATCTGCGGACCGAAGGTCTTTTGACGAAAACGGGGATGTACCCCCCGCATTCGATGTGATGCGGGTAGAGGAGGGCGCCTGGACCCGCGTTCCCTGGAGCGAGCTTGCTGCCGCCAGTATGACCGGACACTGACTTCCTCCTCACCGGTGAGATCGTCACAGCCTCCTCCAAGACGTTTCCTTCGGAAACGGTGTTCCCGATGGTCCGCAGCATCAATCCTCTTCGCGGCCTCCATGCCCGACAATGCTTACCGGAGTAGTGGAGAGTCGGCCGGCAGGGCATGGAGCCGCGCACAGGGGTGCCACCGCCGGACCTTCACATGGTCTCCGCCGGGTTGGCGGCCTCCCCCATCACGTCCCCTCGTGCGCACCACACTTCCGGGGGAGAAAATCTCAAATAGGGATTCAAGAGTATCAGATATGGGACAATATTGTCCATAAAGAAGGATGATTGCATACCATGTGGGTGAAGGTTGAACGACCTGACGGAGAGATCACCGAAAAGGAGATCCCCGCCTGTACATATCTGACCATCGGTGATGTGCTGGAAGACGGCTCCATCATCATCGACCTCCTGTTTTCCGATGATGATGATGATGACATGACGGCCTACGGCATCTACGACGGAGAAGACGACGAGTACTTCTGATACGACCACCAGAACCTGAGAGGGCACCTGACAGGGAACCGGATCATAACAGGGACCGGGAACCAACCGCCATCCCTGGAGAATGGGCCACGAACAGAGATGGATGGAAGAAGAAAGAGAAGAATACCGGGGGGCGGCCCATGCTCAGCCGTTCTGCGGACAGAAAACCCGTTCATCTTCCTCTTCGCACGCCTTGTCATCGTCATCCTTATCCACCCTTTGCCGGGTTCCCTGACCCGGAGGGCTCCTCCTCAGAACCGGGAGACCCGCACTCCTGATCCTAAAAGGATCTACGCCCTTCATCCGCACGAAACGCCATTTTGTCATCGCCATGCTCCTCCACATCCCCCGGCCGCCGCGTTGCCACGTCGCTGGCATTCCCCGGCGAAGAGAGCGCTCTCATTATTTCTCCTGCCGGAACCCCCGCCATGACATTCTTCCTCTTTCTCACCCCCGTCATCCTGCTGAGCGCCGCAGTTCGGGTATCGGAACGGCACTCTTCAGGACCAAGCCCATGCCGGGACGCGGACCATCGGCGGCGACGGTGTCTATGCAATGCAGGACAACTATCAATCGGGAAAAGGTTTCTCATATGGCTGGCGAACCAACCGCCGGGAAGAGACCGCACACGAAATGGCATCGGACACCTCCGTCCCGGTGAAGAAGGTCACGTTTTCGGTACTCCTCGCCTGGGGTGCACGCCACTTCTTCTGCCAGTGTGCCAGCGTGCCACCGTTCCCGAACAAAAGGGTATGCAGCCCGGAGCGGTGGCTTTCGCCTCGTTCGATGGAGGAGAGGATACAGGGGTACGGGATGATTCCCCCATGCCGGCAGGGCACACATCCGGACCACTCTTTGCCGAATCCCCTGCGACTGAGGGGGAGATCATCACCGCTCTCGTGGCACATGTCCGGGGAGATGCGTCCGTCTTCGGCACTCCCGATAGAAATCCCGCAACTGTGGTGCCTGCGAGAACGAACGGGATGGAGGAGGTCTTCGGAACAGCGCGCATCTTCCCCGGAAGGGTGCCCGGACTCGCGCTGGAGCCTGGCTATGGCATCACCTTCTTCGAACGTGGACGATGCATGGGAAAAGAAGAAGGATTATACCAGCCACAGGCAGGGCGTTTCCTGCATAAACCTGCATACGGTTTATAATTCTTAGGCGCTATTGCCAGCGCAGGGATGGGTAAAAGGGGGGAGGGGAGGCCCCGGGAACGGCCCGTGTCCCGGGACGGAAATCCTGCTGCAGCGATGGAACGTTGGGAGGGAGGAGAGGGACCAAAAATTCAATGTCTCTTTTTAGTCGACCTCATCCCGTTCGGAGACCATGACCAGAATTTCGCGATCCTCGATGTGCCACTCTGACGCATAGTCGAGGCTTGAGATGTCCGAGTACCTCTCGGGAACATACTCATCGCGTTCCTCCATGTCATAGATCCTCATGGGCTTAAGGGCTCCAAAGCCGGTGATGAAACCAAACACCATTTTTCTCTACATTGAAGCCTCTTACACGGGCACGTATAAATGTTTTGTTAATGTCAATTAAAGATTTGAACCTTGTTTATAAAAAGAGAACCAAAAAACGCCCGGATTCGCATTCTATGAAGGAATACAGCCATATGAGGCAAAATCAAAGATTTTAGGGGCACATTAATTTAAAAAATAGCAAAGATGCTCCAGAATCATATTTAGACTTATTTTAGAGTGAATATCGGATCCAATACCAACAGGGGAGGAGGCACCAACGCCTTGGCGCGCGTAATACGCAAAGGAAAAATCCTGATGTATTGCTACGTGCCGCAGGAATCTTTATATTAATTTCTCCGATGGATGGGAACTACACTCACCAACCTCATGAAAGTATCTCCTCCACATCGAAAGGAGAACAGGATTATCGGAATGGTACGCCACCTCCACAGGAGATGCATCATGGGCCCCGCCAGAGGCCCTTGGGGAACCCGCCCTCCATTTGATAGGCAATACACACTGCACTATTTCAACAGATGTCGAATGCCCTACATCCTTCACGGGAGGAGGTCAAATGCGGAAACGAGGTGTTTTCGGATGACTTCTTTAGGGTAGGCCCCGGTCAGCCGCCCCACCATCTGCCCGTTCCTGAAGAACAGGAGCGTGGGAATGGCACTGATCTGGTAGGACTGCATCAGAGCGGGGTTGGCATCCGCATCACATTTTGCCACTGTTACGATACCGGCAAACTCAACCGCCAGTTCGTCAATCACCGGACCCACCATCCTGCATGGCCCGCACCATTCCGCCCAGCAGTCAACAAGAAGATTATCGTTCTCACGGATGACGTCCGAAAAGTTCAGGTCTGTCACCTCCACCACCCCGGTCGCTTCCTCTCCCTTACCCATCAGCGCCTCCAGTTGGCGACGTCGTTTCTCGCGCAGCTGTTCGAGCTCTTCGTCATGGGTTCCATCACTCATACCCAACCGGTGAGTCGCCCGGATATTTATTGGTGGCTGTTAAAACCCCCTTTGGACGGATTTTCCCGGAATCGAACCCCAGGGGAACAATCAAAAGTTATATCACCAGACGGATCATAGTAGTATGGCACAGGTCTGAGAAGCGAGGTGGGGTAGTCAGGAAATCCCGACGGGCTCATAACCCGTAGACCGATGGTTCAAATCCATCCCTCGCTATTTTACGCGTTTATTTTTCTTTCATTTCCATCATTCATGCGTTATCGTCGTTTTTTCCATCGGGTTTTTTCCATCGGGTTTTTTCCATCGGTGTTCTTTCATCTTTTCTGCACGAAAACCTCTGGCTGTCTGCGATGCCGGACACATCAGAAGATATCCGGGGCCATTCCCCGGGCCATGGTACAGGAGCGAAACGGGCATAGGTGCCCGGGCAGGCGGCAACCCCCTTAAAAAATATATTAAGCAATATCCCCGGGATGGGCGCCGGTGCCCCTGCGCAGGTGTTAATTCTTCTGGAAGATCTCTGCCGGGGGCGTCTCCACCGGGGAGGCCTCCTTCGAGAACGTCTCCAGCCCGGACTGGTAGCTGCGTGCAACGCACCGCAGTGTCCGGGGGCAGCAGCACTCCCCGCTTATCGGGAGCGGATACTCGCCGGTCAGGCATCCCACACAGAGGTCTTCACGGGGAATACCAACGGCTGCCAGGAGAGAGTCCAGCGTAATGTGGTGCAGTGACGTTGCCCCGATGGAGGCCCGGACCTCTTCGGTATCGAGATCGGAGGCAATGAGTTCAGCCCGTGTCGGCATGTCGACACCAAGATAGCAGGGTGCCCTGATGGCAGGCGACCCGATACGCATATGCACCTCACGCACCCCGGCTTCACGCATGATATTGATGATCCGCCGGGAGGTGGTCCCGCGCACAATCGAATCGTCGATGAGCACCACGGAACGGTCGTTCAGGTGGCCGCGGATCGGATTGAGCTTCATCCTCACCGCCGCCTCCCTGCCCTTCTGGGTCGGCATGATAAATGTCCGTCCTATGTACCGGTTCTTCATCAGTGATTCAAGGAACCGGATACCCGATGCCTCGGCATACCCGGCGGCATGAGCGGTTCCCGAGTCAGGCACAGGTGAGACCTGGTCCGCCGGTACAGGAGCCTCCTCATGGAGCGCCTTGCCGATCCTTCGGCGGACATCATACACCAGTCTTCCGTCGATCACCGAGTCCGCACGGGCAAAATAGACGTATTCAAAGATACAGTGGGCCTTGTGGGAGGCCTCGGCGACCATCAGGGACTCGATGCCCTCCGGTGTGATGTGCACGAGCTCCCCGGGGCGCACGTCCCGCAGGAATGTTCCGGCGAGTGCGTCGACCGCGACTGATTCCGAGCAGACAACGTGACCCCGTTCGGTTCTCCCGAGGCAGAGGGGACGAATGCCAAGAGGGTCCCGGAAGGCCCAGATCTCGGCGTCCACCATCATCACGACGGAGTACGACCCTTTCAGCTTCTGCATGCACACCTGGACCGCTTCCAAAACATCCTCCGATTTCCTGAATTCGTCTGCGATGATGTTGCTGATGACCTCGGTGTCAGACGTCGTGCAGAATATCTGACCGCGTGCCTCAAATTCGTCCCTCAACGACTGCGCATTGACCAGATTCCCGTTATGCGCTATGGCAACCTTTTGGCCCCGGAAGGTAAAATTAAACGGCTGAATATTTTCCGGTATCTTTGAACCGGTAGTGGGGTACCGGACATGACCGATTCCCGCGGTGCCGATGAGCGAGCGAAGTATCTCTTCATTGAATATCTCTGATACGAGTCCCTGCTCCTTGTGTTTGTAGAGCAGAAGCCCGTCAAAAGTTGATATTCCCGCGCTCTCCTGCCCGCGATGCTGCAGGGCATAGAGAGCATAATACAACGGGAAAGATGCTCCGCCAGCATCCACGATGCCAACGATTCCACACATAATAAATCCGGTATTAATGAGTGGGGGTCTTCGATTTCTTGGTCAACCAGCTGTATTTACGCAGCCGGGGGCTCTTGCCAAAGCCGCAGGAGGAGCAGACTTTGTGGCGTGCGTGGAAGGATATCTTCCCACAGCGTCTGCATGCGATATGCGTGTGTTTCTGCCGTTTTCCCATTGAGGGTGTGCCTTTACTCATTTCATGTCACCTGTTTGAATGTTATTCCACTGACGGGGAGATATAAAGTACATTGTCCCCGCGAACGATTAGAGTCCCGCGTTTCTCGGTTACTCCGTCATTTTCCTCCTCAGCATTGTCGAGGACGAGGTTCATATGGACATCGTATCCCTGAAGGATACCCCGCAGCTCCCTGCCCCCTTTGAGGCTGACGATAACCGGTTTCTGGTTTAGAGCCTTATCTAAAATTTCCAATGGTCTTCTGGTCATTCGACTCCCTTCTCTAATCGATGAGGATTAGTATAATTGCGCAAGGAAGATAGATAAATATAGCGACAATACACACCGCAACCGAGCGTTACCCGGTAAAAAAAGGTCCAGAATGAGGTTGAAAAAACAAATGTCAAAAATTTTACCGAAAAAAAGGCACACCATCCGCAGGTCCAGAGAGTCGAAAGTCTTCGCTGCTTTACGCGAAGAGATAGGGGAGAGTGCGCAGGCCTACAACGGGGAAAGTATTGAGATGCTCGAGACGACCAGCGAAACGACCCTTTTCCTGGTGGACAAACGTCCCGTGCTCATGGAGGCGGGCGAGATTGTCTTTCCCACCCTGCGGGGTGCAGTGGACCGCCCCTTCCCCGAAAAGAACGTGACCGTGGATGCCGGAGCGATCCCATTCATGGTAAATGGCGCGGATGTCATGCGCCCCGGGATCGTGAGGATTTCACCCGATGTCAAAAAAGACCATCCGGTGCTCATTGTGGAGGAAAATTACGGAAAACCCCTTGCCGTGGGAATCGCCCTGTATGATGCGGATGAGATGGAGACCTGCAAGAAGGGGAAGGTCATCAAAACCATTCACTATGTGGGTGATGACCTCTGGAACATGGAGATCTGAGCACCCCGGAACAAGGGGGGAAAGATATCCTTAAATAAATTCATTCGATAATGTATTTTCATGTCAGTCCTGGACAAAATCCTTGGCAAGGGGTCCTCTCAGGCAATCGAGTCCGATTACATGGATCTCGATCTTGCATCATTTGAATCGGTATCGGGCGACCGGCCGGCATCGATGTATGTGAAGATCGCCGCAATCAATGATCTGAAGGATACACCAAAGGTGAAGGACGAGGTCTACAATGGTAACATCGTCATCGTTGATATCTCGCGCCTGAAGATGGACAAGATCACCTACGAACGGGTCCTCAAGGACCTCTCCGCTGTCGCAAATGACATCAACGGAGACATTGTGGGTCTTGGCGACCAGAAGTACGTGATCATCACCCCAATGTCGATCAAGATCTCCCGTGACAAGATCGTCGGAGGGGCCTGAGGGTGCGCCGGGTCATCGTTGCCCCGTGCCCTTACTGCTCCAGTGAAATAGAATACCTATACCAAACGGAAGAAATTCCTTATTTTTCCGACATTCTCCTGACGACTGCGATCTGCAACAGTTGTGGCTTTCGGTCGGTCGATGTGATGGTGCTCGGTGAAGGTGAGCCCGTCCGGTATGAATTTTCGGTCTCCGAACCAAAGGATCTCGAAACACGAGTCGTCCGCAGCACCACCGGACTCCTCGAGATTCCTGAACTGGGAATCCTGGTCGAACCGGGACCTGCATGCGAGGGGTTCATCACCAATGTCGAGGGCGTCCTGCAACGGTTCGAAGAGGTGATGGACAGGATACTCAGCTGGGCGGAGGGAGAGGAGCGCGACAACGCCCTCGCATTGAGAGAAAAAATCCGCGAGGCGAGGGAAGGCCAGGTACCCTTTACCCTGATTGTTCAGGATGCTGACGGGAACAGCGCCATCATTCATCCTGCAGCGGTGAAGAGCGCACCCGTCGAACTGCCTGAAGAAAGGTGCTGAAATATCATTGCCCCCCATGTCAACCCCCCATCATGAAGCAACGTCCGCGTTTGGCGCCCCTCCGGTATGTGATTGAGGCACATCCGGTTCCTGAGCATGCGGATCTCGCACAGGCCATCCAGCGTATCGCCATGATCTTCACTCTTTCTCCGACGCAGTATCACCGGGTCCCCCATATCACCCTCTTCGGCAGCTTTGATCTCAGGGAGGGCGCCGATGAGGAGCAGGTGGCGGGAGCAATCGCCGATACCTTTGCCGGCGGACGCCCGCCGGCCTATAGATTTGACGGCTGGGAACGGCGGCAGACCGGCGGGACGTGGACCATCGCCTTCAGGATGAAACCGTCCCGTCATCTCATAAAGGTGCGCAGAAAACTCCTGCGGGCTCTTGAGCCGTTCACCGTCCCCCAGTACGGCCGTGACGTGCCCGGCAGACTTTACCCCGGCGACGAGGTCTGGTTTCACTGCACCCTCGCCCGCAACCTTTCCAGAGAAGAGTGCATACGAATTTGGGGTTACCTGCAAAATGCGGAGAAACAGAACGCCGCTCACCGTCGCCTGTGGCGGTTCATTCTCTACCGCATCCTCCAGAGCCCACAGATCACCAGCCTCCCGGTCCAGCCCCTCAGGACAAAGAGCGCCGTCCTGAGGGTGTCCCTGGTGCGGGGGTTCAGGATTGTATATGCCTATGACCTGCTTAATCACCGTATCCTATCAAGAGACGAGGCCCTGAACCGGACCCTCTGGAGAACAACGGTACGCCATTACCGGGGCCGGTTATAACGAACGAACGCGCAACGGCAGGCAACATTTCCTTCTCATGGTTCGCCCATACTTCAGAAATACTTCCATTTAAGTACCAAATTGATTGAAAATTTCATTATATTGCTCAAAAAAAGATAAAAACCACTATTCGCCGATTTTAATGGCTACGCTTGCAAATGAACCTCTCATGCATTCTGTTTTGTTATTTTGTGCCTTTAATGATGAAATCAGACCCGGCCTTTCGCTGACCTGTCCGGTAAGTATATAATCTCCCGTGCGGATTCCCGGTCAGACACCAAGAGGAGGTGGTAGTAAACAAATGGGTTACCGATGGACCAGCATGACTGATGTGGATGAGGCCGTCGTCGTAGTGATGAACTCACTGGACGAAGACGGCGCTATTCCCGGATGGCTTTCAAAAACAATAAACCAGTCGATTAAAGACTCAGACGCTGAATATGGGAGATATTTCTTCGAACAAGTCAGGCAGCACGCACCCGCTGCTCTCAAATATTTCGCAGAATAATCCCGATGGGAAGACAAATACCAATTCCACCCCAAACAACACCTGCCGGGGTCCGCGCCTCATGACGGCGGACAGCGGCCCCCATCACAATGTTGATGCCGTTCCTTCAGGAGTCTCCACCCTGGCTCCCGGAATGGTTCCTTTTTTGGATGATGTGGCAGGAGGCAAAACGCGCTTTTTTCATCGTAATTCTGTTCTTATTGGGTGCAGCCGGAAACAAGCCTTTACAGGTCCGATTTTTTCATTGGTCAGATAGTTTGAAAAGAGGGGGATTCAGGAGATCTCTTCGCCCCTGAGGCGCACCCCGGGTTCGTCGGATACATGCCCTGCCACCCGGGCATCGTGGACGACCGAAAGAACCGTTGCCACACTCTCTTCGGGAACGATGAAGCAGTAGCCCATGCCCATGTTGAAGGTCCGGTACATCTCGTTGGTGGAGACACTGCCGACGGATGCCATCCATTCGAAGACCGGCAGAACCGGCAGAGGGTGGGTGATCTCGTATCCCCACGCACCGAGGCGCCGGAGGTTCAGGAGACCGCCGCCGGTGATGTGGCACATGCCATGGACCTCGCAGGCGGCAGTGACCTTCAGGACCTCAGTATAGATACGGGTCGGTGTGAGAAGCTCCCCGCCGAGGGTCCGGCCCCACGGCATCTCCCGGTCATAGTCCGCATAGGTCTCCACAAGCTTTCTGGCAAGGGTGTAGCCGTTGGAGTGGATCCCCGTCGAGGGGATGCCGATGATCGTATCTCCCGGTGTGATGGACGCGCCGTTGATGACCTTCGCCTTCTTCTGGATGCCAAGACAGGTCCCCGCGACATCGAGACCGGTAACCATGCCCTTCAGGGTCGCCGTCTCGCCGCCGATGACCGTCATGTTGGCAAGGCGTGCCCCTTCGTTCAGGCCTGCACCAACCTGCTTCATCTTCTCCACGTCAAGGGCGTCGGTTGCCACATAATCGACGAAGGCAACCGGCTCCAGGTTCATCACATAGAGGTCATTCACGTTCATCGCGATGCAGTCGATGCCGATCGTCGACCAGTCCTCCATCCGGTCGGCGACGAGCATCTTCGTCCCGACCCCGTCGACGGCGAGCGCAAGGACATGGTCGCCAAATTCTATGAGCCCGGCAAAATGTCCGGACCCGGATACGGGGGCAAAATCACCCTCCCGGCGGAAGGTCAGGCGTGAGACGAGCGCCCGCACGGCATCCGCCTCGAGGTCAATGTCCACCCCCGCATCGCGATAGGTATGGCCCCCGGACCCGCTCATTCGTCCTCCTCAGAGAGGCCGAATTCATCATGCAGCACACGTACCGCACGCGGACCGTCGCTCTGTTTGACAACAAAGGAGATATTGACCTCGCTCGACCCCTGGGTGATTATCATCAGGTTGATGCCCGCGTCGCCGAGGGCGGTGAAGATCCGCCCTGAGATCCCCGGGGTGCCTGCCATGCCGACACCGACCACCGCAACGGCAACCACGTCGCGATCATGGGTGACATCCTGGACATACCCCTTCTCCATGACATCATTGAGGGCGATGAGGGCGGTCTTCAGGTGCTCGTCGTCGACGATCAGCGAGATATTCGCCTCGCTCGACCCCTGGGAGATCATCATGATATTGACGTCATACCCGGCAAGGGCGGTGAAGATCTCCCTTGCCACACCGGGGCGACCGATCATCTGCGCACCGGCGATGTTGATGAGCGAGACCTTCTCGATATAGGTGATCGCCTTGACCACGCGCCGGTCATGGTACTCGGCATCGACAACGCAGCTGCCCGGCGCTGCCGGAGAGAAGGTATTCTTCACCCGTATGGGAATGCCTTTCGCCATCGCAGGCTCAATAGAGCGCGGGTGCAGGACCTTTGCCCCGAAGTAGGAGAGCTCCATCGCCTCCAGGTAGGAGACGCCGGGAAGGACGCGGGCGTCATCGATGATCCTTGGGTCCGAGGTCATCACCCCGTCAACATCGGTCCAGATCCATATCTCGTCCGCATCGATGGCGGCCCCGACGATCGCAGCAGAGTAATCCGACCCGCTGCGGCCGAGCGTGGTGACGATCCCGTCAACGGTGCAGCCCATATACCCCATGACGACCGGCACATATTCGGCGAGGAACGGGACGATCCTGCTCTTAATCTTGTTCTCGCTCTCCGGCAGCACATGGGCACAGCCGTGATGGCCGCTGGTGAGAATCCCCGCCTCGCAGCCGTTCATCGGCCGTGAGGCAATCCCCGCTTCGCGCAGGGCAGCCGAGACGATGACCGCAGAGAGCCGTTCGCCGAAGGAGATGATGTAATCACGTGAGCGGGCGGTGAGCTCGCGCAGGTTGTAGACCGAGGTGAGGATGGTCCGCAGGTTGTCGAGACGGTTGTCGATCTCCGGCATCACCGTCCCTAATTCCCCGGGCGCAACACCCCGCAGCACCTTTTCGTGACGGGCCCGCATCGAGGCGATAAAGGTCTCGATCGGCGGTTCGTCCCGCGCTGTTTCGACTTCTGCCGCAATGGCATGGAGCTGATCGGTGACCCCGGCCATCGCTGACACTACCACGACCAGTTCGTTGCCGGTTGACCGATAATGCGAAAGAATCTTCACAACACGGCCGATGCAGTCCTCATCGGCGACCGAAGTGCCGCCGAATTTCATCAAAAGCCTCATTCTGGCTCACACACCCAGCTATTTCTTTATGTAAGTCAACCGCATAATGGATAATATCATGCCTGGAGACGATGTGGTGGACTGTCATGTGCTGGTCATAGGTTCCGGCGGCGCAGGGTGCCGGGCGGCACTGGAGGCACAGCAGTACGGAGATACCGTGCTTCTCTCCCGGACGCTGACCGGCAAGGGAGGATGCACAATAATGGCCGAGGGCGGGTACAACGCCGTCCTCAACGAAAACGATTCATGCCTGCTTCATTACGAGGATACGCTCAGGGGCGGCGCCTACCTCAATGACCCGGAGCTTGCAGAGGTGCTGGTCGCCGAATCGCCTGAACGGTTCTTCGATCTTGCCCGCTGGGGGTCCGTCTTCGACGTCGCCGAGGACTTTGTTGCCGCGCAGCGGCCCTTCGGCGGCCAGCGGTTCAACCGGACCTGTTATGCGGGCGACCGGTCGGGCCATGAGATCATGGCAACGCTCGTCGAGCAGGTGCGAAACTCCGACATCCACCAGATCCAGGAAGAAGCCGCGATCGAACTCCTGATGGAGGACGGAAGGGCGGCAGGGGCATTCACCCTCGACCGTGACGGCACCCCCGGGGTGATCCGTGCCGATGCGGTGGTGATTGCAACCGGCGGCGGGACACAGATTTACGACATATCGACGAACTGTGCGGCAGGGACCGGGGACGGATTTGCCCTCGGGTGGCGGGCCGGTGGCGAGCTTGTCGACATGGAGATGATCCAGTTTCACCCGACAGGCGCAGTCTACCCGCCCGACGCCCGGGGGCGGCTTATTACCGAGGCGGTCCGCGGGGAAGGCGGCGTCCTGAAGAACAGTGAGGGCGAGCGGTTCATGGCACGCTATGATCCCGGGAGAATGGAACTTTCCACCCGTGACGTGGTCTCCCGTGCCATCGCAAACGAGATCCTCGAGGGCAGGGGCACCCCGCATGGCGGGGTCTACCTCGACGTCTCGCACCTCCCGGCGGCGCAGATTGAAGAGCGCCTGCCCATCATGCTCGAACAGTACCTCACATTCGGGGTGGATATCAGGACTGAACCGATGGAGGTCGCCCCCACCGCCCACCACATCATGGGCGGCCTGCGAATAAGTCCCGGATGCCAGACAACAATCCCCTCCCTCTTTGCCTGCGGCGAGGTGACCGGCGGCGTCCACGGCGCAAACCGTCTCGGCGGCAATGCGCTGGCCGACACGCAGGTCTTCGGCAAACGTGCCGGTGAAGGGGCAGGGAAGGCCGCCGTGCGAAAGAAGGCGGATTATGCAGCCCGGCTGGCCCGGCAGGAGGAGCGGTTCGCCCGCTTTGAAAACGGGACCACGCCGCCCCACGAGATCGTCTCTGCCCTGAAACGGGCGATGTGGGACGGTGCCGGCATCTTCCGCACCAAGGAAGGGCTCCTTGCCGCACAGGCGGAGGTGACCCGCCTCTCAGCGCTTATCCCGAAGGCATACGGGCAGCGGGGACGTCTGGAGTGCTGCACGGTGGAGAACATGCTTTGCCTCTCCTCGCTCATCATCCGGGGGGCCCTCGTCCGCGAAGAGTCACGCGGTGCCCATGTGCGAAAGGACGTCACGCAGGACTGGATGCCGGAGAGATCTCCCTTCGGCCATACCATTCAGAAGGGAGATTCCTGCATTATCGAAAAGAAGGGAGGTGCCGCATGAAGACGCTCACCTTTACTGTTGCCCGGTTCGACCCGGCAACGGACGATTCTCCCCATTTTGAGGAGTATACCGTGGAGGTCAACGAGGGCGCCCGCATCCTGCACGCCCTGCACGCCGTCAGGGATGCCATCGATCCGACGCTCGCCTACCGCTACTGCTGCGGGTCGGGCCAGTGCGGGAGCTGTGCCGTCCGGGTGGACGGGGAGCCGGTCCTCGCCTGCATGGAGGAGGCAACCGAAGGCATGGTCGTCGAGGCGCTCAACCTTCCCGTCGAACGTGACCTGATGGTCGAGATGGAAAGCTACCTCAGCGGGATGGAGGGGCTCGTCCCCGTGGGTGAGACACGCCTCCTCACCCGGGCGGAGAACGATGCCATCAGGCCCCTGCGGGACTGCATCGAGTGCCTCGCCTGCGTCTCCGGGTGCCCCGCCCTGCAGGTGGCGGAGTTTTCCGGCCCGACGGCGATGCGGCAGGAGATGCGTATCGCACTCGACCCCCGCGACCCCCGTGACCGGGTGGAGCGCACCGTTGCAGACGGGCTTTTCACCTGCACGACATGCCAGCGCTGCGTACAGGTCTGCCCGAAGGAGATCAAAATCCCCGGCAAGGCAATAGAGAAGCTGCGGGAACTTGCGAACCGGAAGGGGCTCACCCTCCCGAAGCACAAGGAGGTCGCCCTCCTCGTCCAGCGGACCGGGCGGTCGGTGGAGCGCATCAAACCGACCTTCATGGAGCAGGTGCCTGACGTCATCGAACCGGTGGGCGAGGTGAAGGGCGAGGTCGCCTTCTTCGTCGGCTGCATGTACAACAGCAGGCTGCCCGAGACGGCGCTCGACATGATCGAGGTGATGCGGCGAAACGGCTACCGGATTCACATCCCGAAAGACCAGGTCTGCTGCGGCTCCCCCCTGATACGGACCGGCCAGACGTGGTTCCTCGACGAGCTGAAGCACACGAACATCCGGGTGTTCGAGAAGACCGGGTGCGACGTGGTGCTGACGATGTGCGCCGGGTGCGGCTCGACCCTCAAAAACGATTACGTGACCCCCTTCACGGTCAAAGACGTCAACGAAGTCCTCACCGAAGGCGGGTTCGAGGCGCCGGAGAAGCTGCCGGTCCGCGTCACCTACCACGACCCCTGTCACCTTTACCGCGGGCAGGACGTCCACGACCCGCCCCGGGAGATCCTCCGGTCACTCGTCGAGGAATTCGTCGAGATGCCGGCCCGCTGCTGCGGTGCGGGCGGCGGCGTCCGCTCGGGCCTCCCCGAGGAAGCGGCCGAACTTGGCCGGCAGCGGGGCGAGGCGATCGAAGAGACGGGTGCGGAGATGGTCGTCACTTCCTGCCCGTTCTGCGAGTTCCATATCGCCGAGCACACCGACAAACCGGTGATCAACATCACCACGCTTCTCAGGGAGGGGTATGCGGAGAAGGATGAGGGAAGCGAAGAGGAGAAGGCCGGGGAGAAATGAGCGCGGGGGGAGAATTTCCAGCATGATGGGGTCGCATCATCCCTTCTTTGTTTTCTCAGATTTTTACTTCAATTACAGGAAATGTAGAGTCCCCGCCAACAAGGGTGTGGTGGTCTTTGTTCTTTTCAGTTGAATCCGGAGAAACGCAGTAGAAGCCGCATGCCTTTCACTCTACCGGTCGCACCGATATCTTTGGGGGGAAAAACTAAAAATTGAATATTTGGCGAGCAGAAGGTCACCCCTCCCCCCCATCTCCGCTCGTCACATTCAAGCCGCCCTGCCGGAGCTGAGCGGTATACTGCAGGGAGAGGAGAAGCACCTGTGCCTCGGCCCGTTCGCCTTCGTCATCGCTGATGTATTTTCCCTGGAGGAAGGGGACTGCCGTCTCGCCCATCCGTACGATGACCTCCTTTGCGCCGTTCTTCGTCTTTGTATTGCCGTCCATCACGCCGTCCCAGAGGGCGGGGAGGGCGACCGTGCCCATGCCGACGAGGGTGCTTTTTGCGACGATTACGGTGTCCGCATCGGGGTGGTCGAGGGCGCCTACCAGCGGGGCCGCCGCGGGTTCGCCGATCCGGGAGAGGATAAAGGCGCCGTAGATTCTTGTCTTGTTGTCGCCCGTTGCAAAGGAGGCGATGATCGGCTGCACCGCCGGTTCGCCGATGGCGGTAAGCGTATTGATGGCGGCAAGCTCGGCTGCCTGATCGCCGGAGGAGAGGCCGGCAATCGCCCCCGTGACCTCTGCATCCTCTTCGGGGGTGCCGGTGGTGCACCCGGCGATGCAGACCGCGAGAAAGAGGGCGGCCGCAAGGAGGAGATATCCGCGTAGTGTGGTATTCATCTACCCGAAAGGTTGGCGCGGCAGACCAAAAAAGATGACGCGGATGCAGAGCTTAGGGCCGGAGGGGACCGGAAGAAGATCCAACAGCCGGGCAGCAGGAAACGCTGACAGGTTCGGGCTGTTGCGGCTGAAAATGTCTGAAAAGAGAAGAGCGGGAAATAAGGACCTATCGCTCTGCGGCCGGGTTACCCGAGCCTCCCCAGATACTCATAGGCCTCGAGCGCCGCTTTCGCGCCGTCACCGGCGGCGACGATGATCTGCTTGGCCTTCACTGCCGTCACATCCCCGGCCGCAAAGACCCCCTCCTGCGACGTGTGGCAGTTGATGTCGATGACGATCTCCCCCTGCTCGTTCAGGTCGACGAAGCCGTCCAGAAACCCGTTGTTCGGCTCGTGGCCGATCGCAAGGAAGAGCCCCTCCACCGGGAGTGCCCGCTCCTCGCCGGTATCCCGCTCGGTCACCGTGATGCCTTTTAAAAGGTCCTCACCCGAGAGGCCCGTGACCACGTAGTTCTGGAGGATGGTGAGGTTGGTAAGCCCGTCGAGCTGGGAGGTGTACACCTCGTCCGCCCGTATCTTCGACCGGACGATGAGGGTAACCGAGCGTGCGATCGGGCTCATCTCGATCGCGGTCGTCAGCGCATAGTTGCCGCCGCCGACGATGGCGACGTCCTTCCCGCGAAAGAGCGGGCCGTCGCAGGTCGAACAGACGCTCTCGCCCCTGCCGATATACTTCTCCTCGTACGGCAGGCCGAGCCAGCGTGGCTTTGCCCCCGAGGTGATGACAAGCGTGCGGCCGGTGAACTCCTGTTCCGAGACCGTCTTCACCGCAAAGCTCCCGTCATCGCGCTTTTCGACGGAGGTCACCGGGTCAAGCTCGATGACGATGCCCTCCTCGCGGACCTTCTCCTCGAACCGGTCCATCAGTTCGGCACCGGTCACCAGCCGAAAGCCCATATAATTCTCGATGGACCATGACTCGAGAGCCTGCCCGCCGATGTTCTCGGTCACCACGAGGACGGAGAGCATCTTTCGTGCGCAGTACATCGCCGCCGTCAGGCCCGCCGGGCCGCCGCCTATGATCAGGACATCATAGACATCCCTGCGCCCCTTTTCCCCGAAAAGCTCATTGAACCGCGCCGCATCGAATCCGACGATCACCTCGCCGTCGACGATGGTCACCGGCACGGCGTACTGGCCGGACTTCTCCACCATCTCCGCCGCGGCGGCCGTATCCGTCCCGACGTCGATCTCTTCATACTCAACGCCCTGCTTCTGCAAAAACGCCTTTGTGAGGCGGCAGTACTGGCAGGTCGCTGTCGTGTATATGGTAACCTTTGGCATAATCTCCACTCCTGTGCACTCCGCTATTACGGTGTCGCCGAAAAGTGAGGCGGGAAAGTCCCCCCTACTCAACCAGGATGAACTTCGAACCCGGCACGCCGCAGATCGGGCAGTGTTCCGGCACTTCATTCAGCACGATGTACCCACAGTACGGGCAGACATGGACCTCCTTTCCCTCGATGTCCCTGCCCTCCTGTACTGCAGCAAGCGCCGCTGCGTAAATCTTCGCGTGCACCTCCTCCGCCTTCATCGCGTGGGTGAAGATATCGACCGGGGCAGTAACCCCCTCCGCCTCCGCCTCTTTGATGAATCCGGGGTACATCGCCTCATACTCCTCTGTCTCCCCGCTCACCGCGGCGGCAAGGTTCTCCTCGGTCGTGCCTATCGCCTTGAGGGCGACAAGGAGCCTTCGTGCATGGATGGCCTCCGCCTCGGATGCCGCACGAAAGATCCGTGCCACAAGAGGGAATCCTTCTGAATCCGCCTGTTGTGCAAAGTTCGCATACTTCCGGTTCGCCTGTGATTCACCGGCAAACGCCGCCCATGCATTCTCTTCCGTTGTCATCGTTTCTTTAACTCCTCTATAATCCCGTATAGAGGGGATCTCCTTATTAAAGCCTCTGTTTGCAATGTAATATCTTCAGTTTTTGCGTCCCATCTCTTTATAGTCCTGTTTTGCCTACTATCTGATATTTAAGAAGGAATGCATGTGAGAGTAAAACCACTGCGCGATTTTCACGATATCGACAAGCCGAGAGAGCGAATCAAATCCGTTGGAGCCACCGCCCTGAAAGAGCGTGATCTCATTGCTGCCATCATCGGCCGCGGGGTGCCCGGCCATGACGTCAATGCCATTGCCACCGACATCCATCACCTCCTGGAGAAGAAGGGGGGAGATGTCTCACATGCAGAACTCATGGAGATCCAGGGGGTGGGGGAGACAAAGGCATCGCAGATCCTCGCCGCCTTCGAACTTGCCCGCCGCTATCTCGACCGCAACGGGAGAGCCATCACCACACCCGCTGATGTCGCCCTTATGACAAAGGATATCGCCGGAAAAAAGCAGGAATACTTCCTGACCTTCACCCTCAACGGTGCCGGACAGATCATCGAACGCCGGATCATCACCAAGGGTATTCTCAACCACAGCCCCGTGCACCCAAGGGAGGTCTTTGCACCGGCGCTGGATGACCGGGCAGCCTCCGTGATCCTTGTCCACAACCACCCGTCGGGCAACCCCGAACCCTCCTCGGCAGACATCGAGATCACCCGGATGCTGAAGGACGCGGGGGACCTCCTCGGGATCTCGGTTCTCGACCACATCATTGTAACCAGTGGAGATTATGTCTCACTGAAGGAACGGGGACTCCTGTGAAGGGATGACAGGGCATCCGGGAACGGGGGAAGGAGAAGGGAAAAAGAGGCCCCTTAGAAAATATCGTGCCCGCAGCCGATCTGGGGATCAAAGGCAACAATAAACGATCGCATCATGAAGGTGAGTTCGGGAGCCATGATAACGGTCGCAACATTGCCCCCGCTCGCCTCTTCGAGGATGAGGGATTCCTTTCCGTCGGCAAAGAGCAGAAATCCGGGATGTGACAGATGATCCGCCCGCACCACATGGCACTCTTTCATCTTATTCATATATTCCTGCAGCCGCTCATTCGGGATCTGGACCTCCACCGGGAGGCCGGCGCCGGTATCTCCTTCATTGAGTGAGATGACGGAGACGCGAATCCTCTTTTCCGCCTCCCGTATTTCCTTCGTGAAGGGAAAGAGGGAGGAGGAGTCCATGAAGAAGATGATCACCTCTTTTCTGGCATTCTCTATCATGGAGCGGATGCGGCGGTTGATGCCCCATTCGCTGTGGATGGACCAGAAAGGAAGCGGATGGCCGGTCTCAATTCTCAGCGATTTGAGATGGGCAAGGGATCGGTCCACCTTCTCATTGAGTTTTGCCTTCAGCCCGCCGATGACGAACTCGGGATCCTCCGCCCGGAAGTACGTTGGCGATCCCTTCTGCACCGTCACATATCCCTTCCCGGAAAGGGCCTTCAACACCGAATAGATTCTCCCGTGCGGAACACCGGAGATATCATGCACCTCACGGGCCGTCCCCATCCCCAGGCCGACGAGTGCGGCGTACGCCTTGGCCTCGTACTCGGTGAAACCGAGCATGACCAGTGATTCATGGACCTCATTTTGCATTGCAACTACTTTAGTTGTAATAAATTTAATATGTTTTGTTCAGAATACGTACCTGTCATAATCGCAGAGGGATGCCACATTACCATGCAAGTACACAGGGACCTGAAACCAGCGCAGATCATTGAGACATGGCAAATCTGGGAAGAATCGGGAATATCTCCCGAGCCCGGATGGCTCATTGCCGTCGAGTGCCTCCACCGGCACGCGATGCACGAGCCGGAACCCGCCATCGCCCCTGCACCGCTTCCTACCTCATCGCGTGAGATCACGGATCCCATGGACAGGTGGAATATGTTCTTCAATCATATCAGGGATTCCACCCTGTTCCGTGAGATCATTGATACGGCAGCAACCCACCCCGGATTTTGTGTCCTGGACAGACAACGGATGATCACGTATGCACGCCTCTGCGGGCACGACGTGACCGGACGTTCCGATTACGAAATTGCTCTCCTGATTACACGAACCATTCTGAGCGATTATGGCGTCCATATTCCCGATATCTACGGCCTGATCCTGCCCGTCTCGGTTCATGGACCGCTCCGCTCTTCGGGCCGCTCCATTCGTCCGTCCGGACAAACAACCATCCCCTCGGAAATCACCCTCTGACGGTATCCCCGAAAAGGCCGAAAAGTATCAAGATGCCCGGCACCTGTTTCCTTCACACCGTACCCGGGGCAGGGCACCCCGGCACCAGGCCTGCCTTCGCCCCCTCCATATCAGGTGAAGGCGGGACTTGCCGGGAAAAGAGCAACTGAATGACGGGGGCAGGTCGGTAACCACACCGCCACCCCCGTTATCAATTGCATCACCTCTTCTCACTATCGTTTTTTATGAGCGTGCACATCTCATACGATTTTGTATAGGCATCCCGCATCACCGCGGGACGGGTGGTGATGTCGATGATCTCGTCCATGTTGTTCTGCAGCACCTCGCCCCAGTATCTGATGTCGAGGATATCGCAGAAACACTGGACCGTCGTTCGCAGGCCGTCGAAGTCATGCTCAATATTCTGCCCCCCTATGGAGATGAGAAGGGCGCGCCGGTGCTTCTTCTTCGCCGGGTCTGTAAGCGGCTCTTTCCTGAAGTATTTTGCCATAAAATAGACCTGGAACCGGTCCATAAACGATTTCAGGGCACCGGGAACGCCCATCGTCATGACCGGCGTTGCGATGATCATACCGTCGATGCTCTTGAACTTCTCGAGGTAGGGCGTAACATCGTCCTGGAGGCCACAGGCCTCGTGGTCCTCGCAATAGAGGATTTCCATGCATGGCTTGAATTTCATATGGGGGACGTCGACGACCTCAACCTCACACCCGGCATCCTGCGCTCCCCTGACCGCCTCTGCGAGGAGTTTGCCGGTATTTCCCTTCGGGCGGGGGCTGCCCATAAGCGCGATGATCTGCGGTGCCATGAGAGGGTATGTGCAGATAGAATAATTATAGGTATACCCTTTTTGGCCCGCATTGTTCCGCATCACCACCACGGATCTGCTGATGTGGTACAGAACCCTTCCTCGTTCCACTGCCGTTGAGCAAAGAAATAAATAGGTATCTCTGTAATTAGGGAATTGAGGGAATCGACAATGACAGAAAGCCCCAAGAAAGTAAAAGCCGGTGAGAAGGTGGGTCCCGGCAAATACGTGTGCGTCGACTGTGGTCTCGAATTCGCTATCGGTGAGGCCGACAAGGACCTCAGGCCATGCCCGTCGTGTGCCTGCGAGATGTACAACTGCTTCCCGATGACCCATATACGGGATGACATCAAGACACCGGAAGACGCACGGGACCCTCCAAAACGCTGACAGAACCGGACAGGTCCCCCGAAGGGGGGCTGCAGGAGTGAAATCCAAAAAAAGGTGGAACGTATGGTAAATGTAACAGAAGAAGGGCAGATATTCGAGTGTGAAATCTGCGGAAACGTGGTGAAGGTGCAGAGCGTCGGCGGCGGCGAACTGGTCTGCTGCGGCGAACCTATGTCCCTACAGGAGTGAGATCAAAATGAAAAAAGATCTCAATGAACTGGAAGAGAATATCGGCAAAGTACCGATGATCATGAAGAAATGGGCCGACGAAGACCCCGAGATGGCAAAGTTTGTCCTTGCCCTTGACAAGGGTATCTGGAGTGACGGAGCCCTGAGCAAACAGACGAAAAAGATCATTGCCATCTGTGTTGCCGCTGCCCTTCGCGACAGTCACGCAGTCCGCGCACAGGCAGCGGGAGCAACTTCGATTGGTGTCAATTATGACGAGGTCGAAGAGGCTCTGCGGGTCACCTTCCTCCTCGCAGGAATGCCCGCCTATGTCTGGGGCAGGACCGCAATCGACGAATTCATGAAATAACCACCTTCTCCATTTTTCATGGCGGGGATGATGTGGTTTTTCGATGATCTCCATGAGGGGAGCGGAGCGTATGCATCGCCTCCACCCATGCAGTGAGGAAACCAGCCTTTTGCGGCCGCGAAACAGCCATGCGGAAATTCCGCAGAAAATCTACCCCAAAATCCATGAGGTAACCACCATGTGCGAAGATGAAGAACTTTACGAAGAATATTCTTATGGCGGGGTGTCACTCCCCGTCTTGGGAGAGGAGGCACCCCTCTTTGAGGCACTCACCACCCACGGACCAAAAAAACTGGAGGATTACCGCGGGCAGTGGGTCATCCTCTTCTCCCACCCGGCAGACTTTACCCCCGTCTGCACCACTGAATTCATGGCCCTTGCCGGTGCCAACGACGAACTTAAGTCGCTCAATGCACAGCTGATCGGCCTCTCCATCGACTCAGTCCACTCCCATATCGCGTGGGTGCTCAACATCAAAGAGAAGTTCGGGGTAACGATTCCATTTCCGGTGATCGCCGATCTGGACATGAGTGTCGCACGGATGTACGGAATGGTTCATCCGGGCCAGAGCTCGACCGCGGCCGTACGGGCAGTATTTTTCATCGACCCTGAAGGGATCCTGCGCGCCATGATCTACTACCCGCTCTCCAATGGCCGCTACATCCCGGAGATCGTGCGGCTGGTCAAGGCACTCCAGATGACCGATGAGAAGGGCGTCGCCACCCCCGCCAACTGGCAGCCGGGCGACAAGGTCGTCGTACCCGCACCGGCAACCCAGGAGGCTGCAGAAAAACGCCTCACAGAAGGCTTCGAGTGCAGGGACTGGTATCTCTGCTTCAGGGAACCATGAAGTCCCATCCTCTCCTTTTTCCCTGATGCCATCGCATTCCCGTCAGAGGACAATCGACACGACATATGTCGTGGCATTTATCGTTTCACGCAGCCAACCACCACATTGATGCGGGGAGCATGGCACCGTTAACGAATGACTTCAGTGCACTGAAGAACGCGTGGCTGAAGACCAAGGAGCACCAGCTGCTCCGCCTTCTCGAGGAGGAGTATGCCTTTGACCGTCCGGTCTGCCGGTCGCTTGTGCACCTGATGCACGAATTTTCCGAGGAATACTACGGGTGGCAGCGGGGCGACCAGCAGATCATCTACGAGGCCGTAGCATTGCGGGAACCCTCCGGTAAACCAATGGACGATCTTGCAACGATCCCTGTGAAACTCACGGTTTTCCACCCCGATGATACAGAAGTCCTGATGCAGGAGGGGCCGGGCGGCCTTCGCAGGTTCAAACTCCTGCGGCTTGCAAACGAGGCATATGACCAGGGGGGCTTCTTATCCAGGCCGACCTCGCTCTCCTCCTGACCACCTCCCTGCGCACCATCCAGCGGGATGTAAAGGAGATGCGCCATGCCGGAATCTTTGTTCCGACCCGTGGATGGGCCCAGGAATCAGGCCATCGGCCGGCCCTCTACACCCGCTGCATCTCCCATTACCTCGACGGAGAGACGCCTGCCGGGGTTGCACAAAAGACCGGAATCTCCGAACAACGGGTGCAAAAGGCATACCGCCTCTTTGCAGACACCATCATCCTCTATAGCCGCGGTTACAACGCGGACCAGATCCTCGAGATCACCGGTCTCCCATCACGGGTTGCCGGGGAGTTTCTGCTCCTGTATGAGACAACAGGCCGCAGACAGGAGACCCGTCTCGACGACCTCTTCTCCACATATACGACCGGCATCTCCCAGCGCCCGGTCCGCACCTAGAGCGCGCGGGGACCCGACATATGCCATAAATAAAACGGAAGCGGCACTCTCCTTCCCTTCATTGAACCCTGTATCTTGTCGTGTACGGACCAATTGGTATATATCAGCGATTATTTTGTATTTTTTGGAATCTCCGGTAAATTTTCGGAATTCTTTATTCGTAAGGTTACGAACATTCCGCGAACTATTAAATACTGGTTCGAACAAGTATAGGATGACAAATGTCGTGTCACTCCCCTCCCGGCAGAAACGCCGGAACACCTGAGGGGAGATGAATGCGGGAATCGTCCCCATGACCACACCGGTTATCGGCACAGGACCCGCCCGCGGCGGAAAAAACGCTTACGTAACCTCACGCTGTATGACGACATTATCATACAGCAGACGGCCACCACCGCAGACCCTCCCGGTTGCGGGTGGCGAGAGGCCGCAGAGCTGACCGACGACGACATGAACACCATACCAGTGTATCGGAGTGATGTACCATGGCAGCAATTACCAACGCAAACGAAGTATTAGCAGCAATTAACCAGACGAACGGAAAGGACACGAAGCTTCCGAGCTCAGCGAAGTCAGTCCTCGACATTCTCGAAGACCACGAACCAAGAACCTTCTCGGACATCTCTGACCGCGTGAACTGGGCCCCCCGCACAGTGAGAAATGCACTGCGCAGACTCATCGAAGAGGGACTGGTTGTCAGGAAATTTAATTTCCAGGACGCACGCCAGGTCTTCTACATGCGGGCCTGAGTGGGCAGAAAATGGTTTTCGCCCAAGGCCGGCAGGTAGCGACCCCCCAATTCTCCTTATCGGCACCAGGTTTCCGGGACCTATGAACTCACCGGTCCGGGGCCCCGTCACGGGTTCAGGGAAATGAATTGCCTCCTTTTCTCATCCATCCGCATACCGGAATTCTCATTGTTGCTCCATTGCCCTGCCGGATACCCGAACTCCTTCCTCAGCTCTCCGGCCGTTGCCCGCCACCGGACGACGCTTGCAAAACCCTAAAGTAGCATTCCCGCAAACCATCCGCCAATGGCTGTACAGGTGCTTGCCTTCGCGACCAGCCCGCGCCGGCATGGAAATTCAGAGGACCTCCTCGACTTCCTCCTCAGGGGGATGGAGGAGGAGGAGGAGGAGGAGGAGGAGGACGAGGTCGTCATTGAAAAATATGCACTCGATGAGATCGAGATCCGCCCCTGCAGGGGATGCAATGCCTGTGAAAAACTGAACCGCTGCATCATCGAAGACGATGATCTCCACTGGATTCTGGACAAAATTATTGAGGCTGATATCGTCGTGATGGCCTCGCCGGTCTACTGCATGGGCCTCTGCGCCCAGGCAAAAGCCCTCGTCGACCGCATGCAGGTGCTCCGGTCCAGAAAATACGTCCTCCGGCTGCCGGTTGTTCCCCCGGAACGCCAGGGCAAACGCCTGGGTGTCTTTCTTGCCACGGCCGGCCAGGACTGGGACTACGTCTTCGACGCCCTCATCCCGTCGGTGAAGTGTTTCTTCCATGTCATGGACATTAAAAACAAAGACATCTCGTATCTTATGATCAACAATGTCGATCACAAGGGCGAACTGCAGGCCCATCCAACAGCACCGAAGGAGGCAGAAGAGCTGGGCCGGACTCTCGTTCGTGAGATCCAAAAGAGGCTTGCAGGGGAAGATGCAGGAGACAGAACATGAAGGTCCGGGTTCTTGGCATATCAGGAAGCCCCCACAGGAGGGGCAATACGGAACAGCTGCTCGACAGGTTCCTCGCGGGCGCAGAGGAGGCAGGAGGGACGGTGGAGAAGGTCGTCATCAGCACGCTCACCTACCGGCCCTGCCAGGGATGCAATGCCTGCCACAAGACCGGGGTCTGTGTCATCGATGATGACTTCACCCCCCTTCTTACGGAAAAGGTGCCGGGGGCGGACATCGTCGCCCTCGCATCCCCCATCTACTCGATGTCCATTACCTCGGAACTCAAGTCGTTCATCGACCGTGCCCACACCATCTGGGCACTCAAAGAGAAGCTGAAAAAGGTCACATACAGTAAGGAACACCTGAAATCCCATCTCGGGTACTTCATCGGCACGGCGGGAATGGATCGAAACGACATATTTGACTACGCAAAACCGGTGATCACCGCATTCTTCAACGGCTACGGGTTCTCCTATCCGCAGGAGCAGAACATCACCGCCGGAGGCATGGACCGCCACAGGGGCATCCGGGATCACCCGACCGCCCTTGCCGATGCCTTTGAAGCGGGGAAAGCGGCAGTCGAACGGCTGAAAAAAACCGGGTAACGGCTGCCGCCGGGGCTGGTATTCCATGAAGATGGCCCTCTCCTGCACGCCGGAAGAAGGCACCCGGCGCCCGTGCACCACCGGAACGGTCTGTTCTTCACCCTCTTTTTCATCTCACCGGTGAACCACGTGTAGCAGGGCCATGTACCGGGCAAAAACGTTGGAGCCACCGCGCATATGACATCAATCACCGGGATTAGATACAATCTATATTTATACTTTACTATTAAAGCAGAAAATACTTATATCCATAAATAGTGACTTTTTAAGAAATTGAGAGATCTGGGGCATTTTTTTGGTGCATTGCCTATCTGTTATGATAGGCAAATGTGCAATACTCTTATATAGCAATCTTAAGTAAATCATACATCATGAATGGATCTTTCAGGCGTGTAGTGGGGGCACTCCTAGTCTTCCTCCTGATCGCGGTCGCAGGTGCGGCGGCGCTCACGGAAGACGAGATCTCAGCAGCCCCCGATACCGCAAAAATCACCGCCGGGGATGCAGGGGCACTCATCACCGTGTCCATTGATAATCATTCGGCGGCAATCGACCGTGTCACCTTCACCTACCCGGGCAAGACCGGGGACCCGTCGGGCACCCTGAGTGTCACGAGCGATACCACGGCACCGTACCAGACAAGGTTTACGTCCACCCTTGCCGGTGATGCCGACATCGTAGCAACCGTATCCTATCACGAAGGCGGGACAATAACGTCTGTTGAAACAACCTGCCGCATCCGGGTCATCCCGGACCACCCGTACGCCTACAGCGAACCCATCAGTTTCGATGACGAGGTGCAGGTGACCCACACGCTGCCGGTCACCGTCCGGATGAAGGACAAATACGGCAATGCCATCAATGATGAAACCGGCGCTGCCGTGGACTTCAGGGTATCCGCCCCCGGAACCGGATTTGTCGATGGAAGCACGATATCCCAGCAGGTCAGTGTGCCGTTCAACGCCGGGGGGGACTGTATTGCAACCTTCCAGGCATCAACGGTTGCAGGCCCTGTCATCTTCAGCGTAGACCCGGGATATGGGGACAATCTCAAATATCTCGCTACAATAGAAGTAGTGGGTGAGCGCATTCCGGCGGAGATCGCCGCCGACTTTATTACGGTTCCCTATTACCCGGTGCCCTTTGAATGCCCGGCAAACGGAGAGAGCTACTTTGACATTACCTACCTGGTACGTGACCAGTACGGCAATCCCATCAGTGACTACCAGGTAAACTTCTCAACGACGCTCGGTGAGACGAAGACCATCTTCACCAACGACAACGGCCTCGGTGGACTGGAATACGGCCGAAGGATCGCTCTGGGGAACGTGACGGCGACGGCAGTCGCGGGCACTATCACGTACGAACAGGAACTCATCTTCACCGGAGGAGTGGGCACGGATTATGCGGTCACCACGAACCCGAGCAACCTCCCGAGCGGCGATGTGGACCCCTCGGCACGCATTGCCGTGCAGGCACGTGTCTTCAATGACTACGGGACCGGTGTCGCAGGAGAGAACGTCACCTTCTGGTTCACTCCGGATAGCATATGGAGCTCGAACAACATGACCTCGGAGCCCGGCATCTCGCTGACCGGCAATTCCGCGTGGACGCAGAACTCACTGAAGGCGACAACCGGCCCGGACGGGTATGCGACCGTCTACTTCAAGGCCGGTTCATTCCCGGTCAGGGGTGAAGAGGACTTCGATCCCTTCTCCCGCGGAAACTGCACCATCACGGCAATGTGGAAGAGCGAGTCCAAGGTATCACCCGTTATCACCTGGAGAAACTATCCGTACCTCAGGGTGGAGTCAGAGGTCTCGAGTGTCCAGGTCGCCCCGGGAGATGACCTCGATGTGACCATCCGCCTCATCGGCGACGGCAACGAACTCCTCAACCACAACCCCATCGACGTGGTGCTCTGCCTGGACAGGGGCGAGGATATGCTGCTTGACGAGGGAAAAACGGGGAGGGACAGAATGGAGGCTGCCCGTGAGGCTGCCATGTATCTTGTCGGCGGTGGAACAACCGGCGAGATCGGGCTGACACCGGGAATGGACCGGGTGGCACTGATGACCTACAGTGATCCAACCACAAATCCACCCTATACTACCGGGACGGCCGACCTCCTTGTCCTCAATGAATCGTACAAGAACTGGGTGAATAATGTCGGCAAAGACGGAAATAAAAACGACGATGAAGCCTATCTCAACGCCCATTACCCAGGGAACGGAGTAACCGCATACAGCGACTTTGCAACGCTTGATTATGCTTTCAGCTACGGCGCCCAGAATGACTGGAACGGACTGGAGAACACCCTAAACCATGTCGTTCCCCTGAAGAAAAATAAAGACGGCCAGGCAAGCGCACCTCTCAGACTCGGCCTGAAGGAGTCCATCGGTTACATTGAAAGTAACGCCTCATCAAGCGCAGTTAAGGCAATTGTCCTTTTAATGCAGAACAACTATCGCTACTATGGCAACCCCTTTGCCGAAGGATCGGTGATGGCCGTGGCACCGGATGACAACACATTGCCTGTTGGTGGCAAAAGCTATCACCATTTCACCGATTTGCCGAATGAATACCAGAATATGGTAACGTATGCAGTGGCGAACGATATTAAAATCTATGCAGTCTACTACCCGCAAAGTAGTTCCAACGACTATCTGGTCCCCCAACGTCTGGCAAATGAAACGGGAGGGGAATTCTACTATGCAGGAAACGAGGAACAGCTCAAAGACGCCTTCCGGAAGATCCGCGACAGCCTCCTCCGCGATGCGGGCGTCAACACCAAGGTCAACCTGAACTTCGCCGGCCAACCGGAGAACTTCACCTACTCGGCAACCGAACTTCTCAGCTACATCCCGGAGACGGCCATTGACTTCTATAACTGGTCGGTGGATGGCTACACTCCGACCGAACACATAACGGGCTACCCGGCCTCCATCAACCAGACGGAGATGTGGACCGGGGCTGACGGCAGCAAACCTGCATCCCTCAGCTTTACCGTCGGCAACGTCACCGTCAAGCAGACCTGGATGACCGAGTTCTCGCTCAGGATCAACAGCTCTATCAACCAGCAGGTCAATTTCAACCTCTTTGCCGACGGTTCGTATGTGGAGTTCGAAAACCAGGATGGAGGCACAACCATGGAGGAACTGCCCTCGATCATCATCTCGGTGATCCCGGGCCTGACGGCCGAAGGGCTCATCAATGCGACGGTCGCCATCACCAGCTTTGAATTGACCAGCCAGGACCCGTTCTTCGCCAACCTTGCATGGGATATCTCCTACAACGGTGACTTCAATATGACCGAGGAACTCTTCTACAAGGACATCAACGAACCGGGCCCCACGTGGAAGAAGCTGGGAGTTCAGACACTGCTCATGGGTGAAACGACGGATTCGTCCTCCGTCTATATCGCCGACATGCCCATCGGCACCTATCAGGCGCGCCTCCATGTCTCGACATGGGATGCCGGTACCGATGACGCCAATCTCACCTTCAGCGTCGGCGATGTAAACGATGACGTGTTCATCCGTCTGGCCTGATTCCTCTTTTCCCCCTTTTCTTTTGTGGTATCCATCCAGATTCCCAGTACCCTCAGGTATCCTGCAGGCCACGGAGGTGCGGCGTTTCCGTAGGTGCCTTCCCGATCCTCCCGATGGGTACCAGCGGCACATACCCTGACGGAGAGGGCATGCACCACGCCATCACGAAACCCACCCGGCATGCACTGCGGCGTGGCCCGCCCTGCAATGAAATACACCCATCATTTCCTGTAAAAATTATGAATTCCCTGCTCCTGCATTAAAAAATCCGTCCACTGACTACAGGAGAGGACAGGATAATATTATATAATTTCATTTTTTCTTTCCCACCAGGAAATATCCTTTCCCGGAAATTCCTCGACAGGCCCTTTAACCAATCGCACCTGAAATATGCCCATAAACCGCCAGAAACGGGATTTGGACTTATAATAATTGCCCCAATTTCTAACAGCCTTTATATATGAAATCCTGTTCTCACGACGAAATCGGACATTCTCACCTCGCCTATATATGCATGTCGTTCCCGATAGGCAATACTGCATTACAGTTATATACTATGCCCGGAAACAGATGATCATGCACAGAACGTACAGGTGTGTCTGGGGGGCACTCCTTGTTCTTCTTATTGTCACGGTCGGCACCGCTGCCGCACTGACAGAGGACGAGATCTCCATACTCCCCGATACCGCAACCATAACTGCCGGCGATGGGGGGACCCTCATCCAGGCGACGGTGCTGAATGCATCCGTCAGTGTACAGCGTGTGACCTTTGCCTACCCCGGCCAGACGGCGGATCCGTCCGGGCACCTGAGCGTCACATCGACGACCGCCACCCCGTACCAGACGGTCTTCACGTCCACCCGCGCCGGGGATGCGGAGATCGCCATCACCGTTGAATACATCGCAGGCGGTGTCCGTGAGACGGTTACCAGGACCTCCCTTGTGCGGGTAATCCCGGCAAACCCCTACAGCTACTCATCCATCAGCTTCGATGAGAATATACCGGCGGCATCCACCGCACCTATCACCATCGTAATGAAGGATGTCTACGGCAACACCATCAACGACGAGACCGGCGCCACGGTGGAATTCAGGGTTGCCGCTGAGGGAGCGGGATTTGCCGACGGCGCAACAACGGTCGATCATATCCTTGTCCCCTTCAGTGGGGACGGGAAATGTGTGGCAACCTTTCAGGCGCCGAAGCGCGCAGGTTTAGTCAGCGTACGGGTGGACCCGGGGTACGGGACAAATCTTGTAAAGTTCATAAGCCTCGACGTGATCGGTGAAGATGTTCCGGCCGAAATCACCCCCTACATCGTGACGGTGCCGTCGTACCCGGTGCCCTACGAATGCCTCGCTGACGGAACCAGCCACTTCGATGTGCGCTATCTCGTCCGGGACCAATTCGGCAACCCCATCGGCAACTATGCAGTGATCGCCACCACATCCCTGAACGAGACCACCACCATCGTTACCAATGAATACGGTATTGCCCGGATGACCTACGGTCCGAGGACCGGTATCGGCAATACGACGCTCACCGCAACAGCGGGAGATGTAAACACGTCGCAGCTCCTCACCTTCACTGGTGGCGAAGGGAGGTCTTTTGCCGTTACTATTAACCCCATTAACCTCCCGAGCGCTGATGTGGACCCCTCTGCCACCATCGCGGTCCAGGCAAGGGTCTTCAACATTGCCGGGACCGGAGTTGCGGGTGAGACGGTGACCTTCTGGATCACCAGCACAAAGACCTGGAGCTCGGCACCCATGACGGCAGACCCTGCTCTCTCCGCCACGAAAGAATCCGGGTGGACAGAGTCTGCAATTACCGCGACCACCGATGAGAAGGGCCTTGCAACGATCTTCTTCAAAGGCGGGGCATTCCCCGCCCATGGCAGCGAAAACTTCGATCCCTTCGCACGGGGCAACACCACGGTGACGGTAATGTGGAACGATGAAACCCAGAAGTCACCGGTGATCACCTGGAGAAACTACCCGTACCTCCGGGTCGAGACCGAAGTCTCCGACCTTGCGGTCGCCCCGGGAGATGAACTGAATGTGACCATCCGCCTCATCGGCGACGGGAATGAACTGCTCCACCACAGCCCCATCGATGTCGTCCTCTGTCTTGACAGGGGAGAGGATATGCTCTGGAACCAGAAGAAATCAGAGAGGGACAGAATGGAGGATGCCCGGGAAGCAGCGATGTTTCTGGTCGGTGGGGACGCAAACGAAGAGATCGGATTTACACCGGGCCTGGACCGGGTGGCGCTTATCTCATACAGTGATCCAACAACAACCACCCCTGAAGCATTTCCCCTGGGAACGGCCAATCTACTCACCGTACCCGGTACTTTTAACTGGGCAGGATATGTCGGGGACGATAATGCCAATCTAAACAGTACCCAGGATCAACTCTATGTCGCTAAAAATTATCCCGGGAACGGTATTACGTCCTATAGTGACTTTGCCACCCTTGACTACGGGTTCACCTACAGCCCGGAGACCGACTGGTCAGGCCTTCGCAGTGCCCTCTGGAACACCGTACCGGTGAAGAAAGATAAAGACGGCCAGGCAAGCGCACCTCTCAGGCGGGGCCTGAAGGATTCTATCCAGTACCTTGAGAACAACTCCTCCTCCACTGCGGTCAAGGCAATCGTAGTCCTGATGCAAAACAATTACCGATACTTCGGGGATCCGTTTGCCGAAGGGTCGGTGTTGACGGTCGCCCCTGATGCGGGTAGTCTGAGTCCGGGGTCGCCGAATTACCATGAATTCCCGGACCTTTCTGAGGAAAACCAGAACATGGTGAACTATGCCCGTGCAAACGACATCATGATCTTTACCATCTACTACCCGAAAAGTAGTTCCAATGACTATCTGGTCCCTCAGCGCCTTGCAAATGAAACGGGAGGCGAGTTCTACTATGCGGGAGACGAGGAACAGCTCCAACTCGCCTTCAAAAAGATCCGGGACCAGCTGCTCCGCGAGGCGGGCGTCTCCACCGTCGTCAACCTGAACTTTGCGGGCGAACTCGATGAGGGGCTCGACTACACGGCAAGCGATCTCCTCGGTTATGTGCCCCCCACCATGATCGATTTCTACAACTGGACCGGGAGCCCGTACGAGGTCGCGGACCACCTTCCCGGCTTCGCCCACTATGATGATCAGACGTCAATGTGGAACGGCGATGACAGCAGCCAGCCCGCCTCTCTCCACTTCGATGTGGGCAACATCACCATCAAACAGACATGGACGACGCAGTTTACCCTGCGCATCAACGACTCGGTGGTCGAACCGCTCAATTTCAGCCTCTTTGCGGAGGGGTCGTTTGTAGAATTCAAAAACCAGGAAGGAAGCCTCACAGTCGAGCAGCTCCCGAAGACCATCATATCGGTGATACCCGGGCTGACGCCTGAGGGACTGATCAACGCCACCGTTGCCGTAACGTCCTTTGGGGTGACCGGCCAGGACCCCAGCGTTCTAAACTTCGGGTGGGAGATCGTCTATAACGGCGACTACGCAATGACGGAGGACGTCTTCATCAGGGACTCCTCCACTGGCAGCTGGAAGAAAGTCGGGAATAAGATCCTCCCCTCCGACGGCAATTCAGATACATTGCCGATGTATATCGCCGATCTTCCCCCCGGCCGGTATGATGCCTGGATACGTGTCTCCACGGAGGATGCGGGGTTCGATGACGCGTATACCACCTTTACTATCGGGGATGCCACCGGCACCTACATCCGGCTGACCTGAACCGGCACCCCTTTTTTTGAAAAATTGATGTTGTTGATCCCTTCCGGGAAAAACCCTCAGAATATTGCCCCTCAGTTATTGTGAGCAGGGATCTTCTTCAGGCATCGTCGGCCCGGATCTTCTGCACCCGGCCGACCCGGCCGTCGGCGAGGCGCACCTTGATCCCGTGCGGGTGGGACGAAGAGTTGGTCAAAATCTCCTTCACGATCCCTTCAGTCAGCTTCCCGGTCCGCTGGTCCTGTTTTTGTACGATGCTCACGGCAGCCCCCTGCCGGATATTCTTCCGTTGTTTCGGGTCCGCCCCTGTGTCGTCTGGCATGGTATCTGATCTGAGCCTGACCGTGGATGTGGACCCTCTCTCAATAGCAGGGTACACCCCGACAGTCCGATCCGTCTTCATAGGTTGCACCGGATACCTGATGAATATCATGAACCGGGCATCGCCCCGCAGGAAGCGCCCACTGCCGGAGAACGATAATTCCGGTGGACACGGGTGACGCCTCCTTGCGTGTATTGGAAACACCAGGGGAACGGGAAAATACCTATAGTGCTTGGCGCCGCAGTCTGTATCATGCGAAGAGTACTGGTAGCCGGTCTCTGTAGTATCCTCTGTATCGTTGTCGTAAGCTGTGGATGCCTGTCGGGACCCGGCACTGCCGAACCCCCCGTTCAGGAAGAAGACCCAACAGAACTGCTTTCGCACCTCACCGCCGCAATGACTGCGGATTTCTCCGCGATTGACGGAGTCATGGCAACGACGGCAGAGACCCTCTCGGATGCCGATCTCTCGGGAAGCATGGCGCAGACGGCACTCGCCGGGGCATATGACCTCCTTCCGGCAGCCATCTCAATTTCCACCATCGGTGATGACGGGACGTGGCTCCTGCGGGTGCCGGAGAACCCCGCCGGGGCAGCCGGAACGGGCACCGACCTCTCCACGCAGGAATGGTATGCGAAGGCCTCGGCCGGCAGCGTGCCCCTGATGACCGATCTCTTCCCCCTGGCGGAAGGGGGATACGGCGTCGCCGTCATCCACCCGGTCACCGGGACGAACACAACGTCCGGATACCTTTCGATGGCCCTCGACCCCGCGACGCTGGTAGGGTCCCGCGCCCATGCGATTGAAAACAATACGTCGTACACGGTGATGGTCCTGCAGGAGGACGGGATAATCCTCTATGATGCGGACCCCGCAGAGATCGGCAGCAGCACCTATGACAACCCCTACTACGCTGCTTTTCCCTCGCTCATGGCGACGATGGAAGCCGTTGCCGAAAACCCCGCAGGTACCGGCTCCTATACCTTCTACGCGACGGGGACCACCGTGCCGGTCACCAAACATCTGGTGGAACACGGTCGATATGCACGGTACGGCGTGGCGGGTTGCCATAATCCATGAGCGCACATAAGAGTCGCGCAGAGCCATCAAAACAGCCGGACCCCCCACCTTTTTGCCCCTGATGCAACCGGTCTTCCCCCGATTCCTGTACAGCGCCCCCACCACAAGTAATATTAATGATTGCCCAAATCCGCCAAACAGGTGGTTGCGGAAAGTATGCCGCGTTTTTTGCATTACAGGAATTATTCTTGACCAGTTCGGCACGACAGGATATTTCCCAAAATCCGGATATACCTCACTTATATATACTTTGGTTCCATTAATGCGTACTATGGGAAGATTATCCTGGCGTGCCGGGGGGGCACTTCTTCTCTTCCTGTGTATAGTTGTTGCCGGAACGGCAGCACTCACAGATCAAGAGATCGAAAGATCCCCATCCCCAGGCACCCTACAAATTACCGCCGGAGACGGCGGAGGGACGATCGACGTTACCATCAACAACGGGTCGGTGACCGTCGACAAAGTCACCTTTGAGTACCTGAACGCAAGCAGTGACCCGACCGGGACGCTGAGCGTGACGAGTGATACGGAAAAACATTATCAGGCAGTATTTTCTTCGGAAAAGGCAGGCAATGCAACGATTGGAATCACTGTCGATTCTCACGATAATCATTCGTCTATGAGGACGAGCATCGATTATCCTGTGCGGGTAATACCATCCGACCCGTATGCATATATGAACCTCACCTATAATCAGACCGTTCCCGTGGGCGAGACTACCCCTATCACCGTCCGTATGGTAGACAAATTCGGGAATGTAATAAACGGTGAAACGGGGGCAACTATTGATTTTGTGTTCTTGGATACGAACCTCACGCAACCATTCGATGAGTATGGCAACTGCACGGTCACCCTGAAGGCACCTACAACAGCAAGTACAATACTCATCGGTATTTATCCCGGGTATGGAAAATATCTTGACAGAATCATCAGCATAGATGTGGTCAGCTTACGAATACCCAATTCAATCGATTCAGATATCAAGGTCGTGGCACCGGATGGTTCGACCATTGTTTCAAACATATGCATGGCCGATGGAATAAGCTTCTTTGATGTCGGGTATGTGGTATCAGACGAGTTTGGCAACCCAATAGCAAATTACCCCGTGTACTTCACCACCACCATGGGCGGGACCCAGACCCTCATCACGGGTATGGATGGTAAGGCTCATGCAAAGGTGGGGCCACAGAAGACATTAGGGTCAGTGACCGTGACCGGCAAGGCAGGAACCTACACGAAGACAGACTTGTTGACCTTTGCCGGCGGTTCAGCGCAGGGATACGGCCTCTCGGTCAACCCATCGGATATCCCCAGTTATGAAGTAGACCCTACCGTGCGAGCTGCCATTCAGGCGCGGGTCTTCAATGCGATGGGGACCGGAGTCGAAAATGAAACGATCGACTTTGCCATAATGGTCGACAACATTACCAATAACACGCCAATGATCAACGGACCGGAACTGTCATATTCGTCTGCAAAAACTGACGAGAATGGATATGCAACCGTCTACCTCCAGCCAGGTGAGTTTCCCGGTTTCGGTAGTCCTGATTTCTATCATTCAGCAATCGGAAGTTGTCAAGTTAAGGCAACCTGGAATGGTTCTCCTAAGACCTCACCAGTGATAACCTGGCGAAACTATCCCTACCTCCGGGTTGAGACGAATGTATCTAAAAGTGTGGTCGCACCCGGTGAAACCATCGACGTGACGATTCGCCTGATCGGTGACGGCAACGAGTTCCAGAACCCCGGAAATATCTCGTTGGTCCTTTGCCTTGACCGCGGTGAGGATATGCTTCTGGACGAGATGGAAGGTGTTCAGCGAGACCGCATGCTTGCGGCAAGAGAGGCCGCAATGCACCTCGTGGAAGGCGGTGATGAGCTTGAACCCACATCTACCAACGTAGCGCTTGTGACCTACGGGGATCCGACAACAAATACAGACATTTACCCTAAAGAAATAGCGGACTATCTTACCATCCCTGCTAATTCAGGAGCTACCTTCTGGAAAAAAGTTGGAACTCCCGGCGATGATGATAAAGCATATATATTAGAGCATTACCCAGGAAACGGGAATATTTCATACCCATTCTATTCGAAAGTGGATAGAGAATTCGACACCGCAAATAATGACTGGGAATATCTCCGGACCGCTCTCAATAAAACTGTTCCTGTCAAAGGAGTAAAGGATCTGCAGGTAAGCGCACCCATCAGGGACGGCCTGAAAACCTCCATTGATTACCTGAAAAATAGCAACCCAGGAGATACGAGAGCAATCGTGCTTCTGATGCAGAACAGCTATCGGTACTTCGGTGATCCACTAGCAAGGCCCGGAGGTGACACGTTGACATATAACGAATCGATCGATGTTAAACTTGAAAAAAATACACGTGATTATTTCCCTTACAATCTTACAAACGAGAGTATGGCGGCATATGCAGCAGAAAATAACATTGTAATCTATGCCATTTACTACTCCACCGGGAATGCACAGGGTGAGTTAGAGACGGCCCAAATACTCACCCAGAGCACAGGAGGGCAGTTATTTGTTGCTTCGAGCTATTCAGAACTTGTTGATGCCTTTGAACAAACCAAGGCTGATATTCAGCGTAAAGCAGGTATCGATACAAGCGTCCACCTCAGTTTCGCCGAGGTTCCTGAGAACTTCACCTACACGTCAACCCAGCTGCTCAACTACGAATCGCCGACATACATTGATTTCTACAACTGGAGTGTCAGCCCCTATATTGTGGACAACCACCTCCCCGGCTACTATAAAGATGATATTAACCAGACAGATATGTGGCTCGGCACCACCCCCGGGACCAGCCCAGGGACCCTTGAGTTTGATGTCGGTAACATATCGGTAAAACAGACCTGGATGACCAAATTCTCCTTCACCATCAACAATTCTATCAGCGAACCGCTCAACTTCACCCTCTTCGGCGGCGATTCTAACATCACGTTCGAAAACGAAGATGGTTCCACCCTGACGCAGTTCCTGCCCCCCATTATGGTGACGGTCATCCCAGATCTTGCTCCCCAGGCCCTCTTCGATGCAACGGTTGATGTCTCTATGCTTCCACCTACCCATGATGAGCCATTTACCAAATTCTCATGGCAAATCAATTACACCGGCCAATTCCCAATGGAGCAACACTTCTATATCCGGAAAATGGATGGTGACGATACCTCCTGGAAAAAGATCGGGTCGATGCCCCTCCCCAAGAATGCAACCTATTATGAGTTGTCATTATTCACCGATGACATGGAAACAGGACTCTATGAGGCAAAGACAAGAGTATCCACAGCCGATGCCGGGTATGCTGAAGATACAAAACCATTTGGGGTTGGCATCTTCGGAGTGGATTACTACATCCGGTTGAGCTGAGACCTACATCCTCTTTCTTTTTACCAGATCCAGGAACACCATCATTGCTAATGGCATGCTCAACCCTCAGAAATTTGCTAACAGGCGAACGATACAAACTGATAATCTCCTTCGTTTGCATCAATAAGTTATCAGTTATCTGCTCGTTGAAAATTGCGTGAACGCAATCATTCTCTTACGTGGCTTACTCACTGTGACGAATTGCTTGTTGCCGGACAGGTGTATGTGACATTGTCAATATCGCTCCACCCACCTCCGAAAAATTCCCCCTCGTGCCTATCCTTATGTATAAGCGCCACATCAATGACTCCTATGAAATTCATCCTCCCCCTCCTACTTCTCCTGCTCTGCTGCGGCATCGCAGCACCGCCTGCGGCGGGCATGGTCATCACGTCAGGAGACTACGTCGTCATCAACACCACCACCGATGACGACATCCTCTCCGGGGCCGGCACCCTGATCATCGACGCCCCGGTAAAAAGCGTCACCTGGGCGGGGACGACCCTTACCGTCAATGCCCCCGTGGAGACGAACGTTATGGCGGCGGGAGATACCGTCACCCTCAATGCCCCCGTCGGGGCGGACATCATGGTCGCCTCCGGCACCCTCACCACACAGGGTGACATCGGCGGCAAGGCGATGGTCATCGCTGATACGGCGGTGTTGGGCGGCAATGCCACGAATATGATGGTGACCGCCACCGCGGTAACCCTCGGGCCCGCAGGCGTCATAAGCCATGACATGATGGTCTCGGCACGGTCCTACGATGAACAGGGCACGGTCTTGGGAAACACCTCCTTTGACCGGCAGGACCCGTTCGACGTCGCGGTCTTCGCCGCCCTGCTCGGGTTCGTCCTCCTCATCATCAGGATCCTCTTTCTCATCGGCCTCTTCCTGCTGGGCCTCGTCCTGATCGCAACTGCCGGTGATCACGTCCGGGCGGCGGCGGTGCCGATGGCCACGCCGGGAGGGGCGCTGCTCTCCTTCGTGGCGGGCCTTGCGGGCGTCCTCGTGGCGGGCATGCTCCTCTTCCTCCTCGGCCTGACCGTTGTGGGGATACCTCTTGCCATCGCCCTCTCCTGCCTCTTCCTCATTGCCCTCCTCGCGGCCGTTCCGGTCGCCGCCTGGTGCACCGGGAGGTGGGTGATGACCCGCGCAGGAACAGAAGTCAGCGGGGACAGCACAGGCCCGATGTATCTCCCCTTCACCGTCGGGTACGTCATCCTCGCCCTCCTCTTCCTCATCCCCTGGGGCATCGGCTTTGCCATCCAGGCAGTCACCGTCTTCACCGGCCTCGGCGCCATCCTCCAGATGGTCTACAGCGAATACAACCGGCGCAGGGATGCCAACAAGACCGGACAAGAAGGAGGGGGAACCATCGGAACACAACCGGCCACGGATCCCGAACTTCGACGTGAGATAGAGGGCGCCGCAGAAGAGGAGTGAAGGGGGGCGCACCCTTCGCCGGAGGAAAGGGCGTATACCCCACCCACCTCCCGTAAAAGCCCCTTTTGCTCCAACCATCCAAATATTCCTTTTTTCCGGTCATGTTAATGGCAGACCAGAGCCTTTGGACGCCCCATCAAAGGGGCAGTCGCAACAACCCCCTCCCCCGTGAGGGAGGGGACAGGGGGAGGGGGGCAATCAGGGAGCGGAAACCTTCCCACCATCTCAACCAATCAGGATTATCAAAAAAAAGGCCCGAATAGGCCGGTTAAGGAGGAGGCCCCCAACCCTCTTCACCCTCACGGTCCGCTCACCGCAGGCTCTTTCACCGCATGGTGATCCGCATACCGGCAGGTGACCGAGAGCACCGCGGGCATCACGAGGATGGCACCAATAAGTGAGAAGCCGACGGTCAAGACCGTCACCAGCCCGAAGTTGGACAGGATGGGAAACTCCGAGAGCATCAAAGCAGAGAACCCAAAGACGGTGGTCAGCCCTGAGATGGTGATCGCCGTACCGATCCTCTGGATGGCGGTCTGAATGGCTTCCGTGCATCCGCACCCGCGTTCCCGCTCCTCGTCGAACCGCTCCATGATGAGGATCGTATACTCGGATGCGATACCGATGGACATCGCCCCCAGAGTTGCCGTCAGGATGTTGTACTGGAGGTCGATGACATACATGATGACCGTATTCCACCCGATGATCATGATGATGGGGATCATCGGCGTAATGGCGGCGGCCCGCCGGTAGACAAGGATCAAAAATGCCGTAATCAGCACGAACCCGAGGACATTCATCCCTGTCTTCGCCGCGGTGATATCGGTCATCATATCGGTGAACATCACAATGCTGCCGGTAAAGACCGCAGAAACACCTGCCGGAGGTTCCATCCATGCGAGGTCGCTTGTGAGCTTTGATACGACACCCTCGGCCTCGGACATACCGATATCAGTCATCGAGAACTGTATCACCGCCTCGGTCCCGCCGTTCAGGTAACTGTTCCGGGTATCCTCGGGGAGGAGGGCGAGCGCCTCCTGAATTGCTATCTTGCTCTTTGGAAGCGTCCCGCCGTTTGCAGCGGTAAGGAGTGTTGCAATACTGGTTGCCCCCGTAATCTCGTCATTTTGCGCTGTCGCATAGTCGCCGAATCCCGCCATCCACTGCAGGACATCGGGAGCAAGGACATCGTTCGAACGGACGATGAGAGGAAGGCTGCTGGTCGAACCGATCACATCCCCGAGCTTGGACATGCTCACTAAGGCAGGCATATCCGGCGGCACCATATCCGCCTCATCGGTGCTGATGATCACCTCGCTGTCGAGCGGGATCCCGAGGACCGCCACACACCCGAGGAGGAGCAGGATGGGGACCGGGTTTCGTGCAATCTTCCCGGCAACACTGCCGAGCGCCATATCATACCGCTCCATCATGCCGGGACCTGATTTCTTCCCCTTCGACCGCACCTCCCTTGACTCGAGGGGCCGGTACTGCACCAGCGTTCCGAAGGTCGGGATGAGCACGAGAGCGGAGAGGTAGCAGCACGATACCCCGATGATACAGATGACGCCGAAGTCAACGACCATGGGGAACGGTGCCGTAATGAGCGCAACGAATCCGAGACACGTGGCGCCGAGCGCAATGACCACGGCAGGGCCCGACTGGGTGATCGTCGTCGTGACCGCGTCGGCTATCGAGCCCTTTCTGACCTCCTCGTCAAACCTCGTCTGGAACTGGATCGCATAGTCGATGCCGATACCGATCATCACCGGGAAGGCCGCCATCACCACCATGGAAAGGGGCGTGCCGCTCCACCCCATCACCCCGAAACTGAGAATTACGCCCATCACGACGATGCCGACCGGAAGGAAGCGGTACCGCACGTTGCCGAAGAGAAAACCCATCGCAACGACCATGAGGAGGAGGGCAAGGCCGATGAGCATCCCGGTGGAAGTGCCCATCTCCTGCTCCATCTCATCGGCAAATGCGGCAGACCCTGATACCGTGACGGTCACGCCGGGTGGTGCCGGGGTGATATCGATGATGGCCTTCAGATTCTGCAGGACGGCAGACTGTACGTCCATCGAGACCGCAGGTTCCAGCCCCACCATCATCAGGGTCATCATGCCGCTCTGCCCGCCAGTGGAGAGGAGACTCGGCTGTTCATCGACGATCGCCTGGATCTCCGCGGCACTGCCCGGTATGGTTCCGCCGGTCCTTCCTTTCACCACATCGGCGATGCTGAGAACGGATGTCACATGCTGTTCATTGGAAAAGTCCGCCGTGATCGTCCCGAGATATTCGAGCACCTGTGGATCGTAGAGGTTCTCCCCCTCGATCATCAGGAAGATCATGTCGCTCCCGTAGGTATTCTCATACTGGTAGACGAGCGACCCTTCGGGTGTCGTGATGTCGATATAGGTCTCAGTGCCGGTCGCCATCTCCACCATGCTGGCCCCAAACAGGGCAAACACCATGATCACCGCCGCAGTGAGGGCGACACTCTTCGGGTGGTTGTTGATGATGCCGGCGAGGGCGCCAAATATTGATTGCAAAATAATATCTCCTGTATTTCTGAATGATCGCTCCGGGATGTGATTTTTCTTTCAGGCTGCTCTCCTGTCTTTAGGCATCTTCGGCCGCCGCCCGTTCGAAATCCCATGCGGGGCCTGCATCCCTCATGGCTCTCCCTTTCACCGCACCACTAGGACGGCGGAGGAGGGGGAAACTATGTGAAGATATTGTTGCGGTGCCTAAATATTAATACTATTACAACTCCCTGAGTTGCGATCTACTTCCCGCCGACAAATTCTGCCAATCAACCTTATCCGCGGGGATGGTCCGATGCCGCCGCAGACACCCGCCACGGGTGTTCGGCGCGCATCATCCTTACATGTGCAGTACGCAACGGATGCAAAGAGTGCCTGTCAGGCCATGGGGACCATCGGAAACCGAATATTCTTCGGATGGAGGAGTACAACTCTATCTCAGATACCATCATGGAATCCTCCCGCGCAACGCCCGTCGTCCTCTCCAGGAGAAACCTTGCCGCCATTCTCCTGACCACCTGCCTCTCATCGTTTGCCACCCCCTACATCTCATCGGGCGTCCAGATCGCCCTCCCGGTCATCGCGGCGGAATACGGCATCAGTGCAACGCTCATCGGCTGGGTGCCAACCGCCTTTCTCATTCCCTATGCGATCTTCCTCCTTCCCTTCGGCAAGATCGCCGATACGTGGGGGCGGCGCCGGATCTTCCTGGGCGGTACCGCAACGATGGCCGCAGGCATTGCCATAGCAGGGCTTGCCCCGGACTTCTGGTTCATCCTCGCGGGAATGACCGTCGCAGGCTTCGGGAGCGCCATGACCTTTGCCACCTCTGTTCCCCTGCTCACGACGAACTACCCCCTCCGGGAGCGGGGCAAGGTCATCGGCATCAACACCGCAGTGGTCTATATCGGCCTCTCATCGGGACCGTTCATCGGCGGCATCCTGACCGATGCCTTCGGCTGGCGGGCCCTCTACCTCGTGGCCGTCCCGGCGGCCCTCGCAGCCCTTGCGGCAGGCGTCCTCTTTGTGCCCCGCGATACCGGACTCAGGCAGGAACAGGGGCTGCGGTTCGATGCCACAGGAACGGCGGTCTATGCGGCAGGACTGCTCCTCCTCATCCTCGGGGCCTCCCGACTGCCCGCATTCTGGGCGTTTGCGCTGGTGATCGCAGGAACAGCAGGCATTGCAGGGTTTCTCATATGGGAGGGAAGGGCCGTCAATCCCATATTCCCCGTCCGGACCTTTGTCGGCAACCGGCCCTTCACCTACTCGAATATCGCCGCACTGATCAACTACTCCTCAACGTATGCCATCACCTTCCTTCTCTCGATGTACCTCTACTACATCCAGGGATTCTCACCCGCGGCCGCCGGCACCGTCCTCGTCGCCCAGCCGGTGATGATGGCGGTAATGACCCCCATCGCCGGCCGCCTCTCGGACCGGATCGAGCCCCGCCTTCTTGCGACCACAGGGATGGCCATCGTCGCCGCCGGGCTCTTTGCGCTTGCCTTCATCGGATGGGACACCCCGGTGGCAGCGATTGCCGGCATTCTTCTCTTCCTCGGGTTCGGCTACGGGGCCTTCTCCTCGCCAAACATGAACTCGATCATGAGTTCGGTGGCAGACTCGCGGGCGGGCATTGCCTCCGCGACCGCCGGGACGATGCGGGTGCTGGGGCAGATCGCCTCCATGGCGATTGCGATGACCGCCTTCTCCGTCCTCATCGGGACGGTCGTCATATCGCCGGAGGTGGCAGACGAGCTGTTGCGGGCGATCTCCGCCTCCTTCGTCGTCTTCGGCTGCCTCTGCACCGCGGGCATCTGGTTCTCCTACGCCCGGGGAGACCTGCGGGCAAAGGGCTGAGCCGAAGGGAGCCCGCTCCCGTCAGCGATTCTCCGGTATTTTTCGGATTATCCCGCTTTTCATGGTTTCAAAACTCAGGTTGTTTGCTTTTTTTTATGTCCGGGGAGATCCGGGGGGCAGCCGCAGCCGCCATGGTCTCCCCACTCCCTCCCGGGAGGGAGATTCCCGTGGAAAGAGTTATAAATAATTAACATAGTGTTATGTTTACATAACATAAAGTAAGAAATAACTCACACACGGAGAACCCATGACCGAACGAAATTATACCCTGAAGAACTGGATGGGCGTCGGGCTCATCATCGTGGGAGCAGTCATGCTCCTGTTTGCGCCAGCCTCCTCGCTGATGGGAAGCATCGTCATTAATGCGGGTGCGGTTATCATCTTCCTCGTCTTTGTCCAGCGCAGGTGGCGCAGGGAACCGGACATCCAGGACGAGCGGACAAAAAAGATCGGTGCACACGGCCTCTCATGGTCGTGGATGTTTACCCTGATGCTGATGGCAATTCTCTACCTCCTGATCGCCGGACAGGTCATCGACCCCGACCCCGGCCTTCTCCTCGTCGGACTGATGCTCTTCACCGGGGTCAGCGGCCGCCTCTTTCAGGTCTACTTCTACCGGAAGGGAGACATCGGGTACTAACCCCGGTTTTGCGGAGCGCACCGATATGCAGACGAGAATGAAGGAGTTTCGCGCCCGGCACGGTATCACGCAGGCCGATCTTGCGGACCGGGTCGGCGTCCGGCGCGAGACGATCGTCCACCTGGAGAAGGGGGCCTATACCCCCTCGCTGCGCCTGGCGTGGCAGGTAGCACGGGAGCTCGGGACGACGGTGGATGAGCTCTTCAGCTTTGATGATGAAGACACGCGAACAACAGCAACGAAATAATAGAAGAGTGGAGATCAGCTGACAGGTACTTACCCTCTTCCGGGAGTGGGGTGCGTCTGCCCTGCTCCTCTCATAGCATCTTTTTTGCCTGAATTTTTACGGAGGCAACGGCGCCCGCGACCGCGGCAACCTCCTCTGCTGTAAAGGCAGGCCCTTCGGCGAGCTTCTCATCCGGCACGCAGCATGCGGCCTCTTCCAGCGGATAGGGCCGGGACTCCAACATCTCGATCGCCATAAAACCCGCCTTCTCAAGGAGACGGACATACTCTTCCTGTGAGACGGCCCCTGCGATGCAGCCGGCGTACATCACCGCCGATTGGCTCACCTTCTCCGGAAGAATCCCGGTGATGACAATATCCGAGATCATCAGAGTCCCGCCCTGCCGCAGGACACGGTATGCCTCCCTGAAGACCTGTTCCTTGTCGGGGGAGAGGTTGATGACGCAGTTGGAGATGACGAGGTCAATTGATTCGTCCTCAACCGGCAGGTGTTCGATCTCCCCGAGCCTGAACTCGACCTGGGAGAGGGCCGCGGTCTCGGCATGCTCCCGCGCCCGCCTCACCATCTCATAGGTCATGTCCACGCCGATCACATGCCCCTTCGGTCCCACGCGGTAGGCGGCAAGAAAACAGTCGAACCCCGCACCCGACCCGAGGTCGAGCACCGTCTCCCCTCCTTTCAGGGAGGCAAGCGCGAGCGGGTTTCCGCACCCGAGACCGAGATGAGCGCCTTCCGGCACTTTTTCGAGGTCCTCCTCACTGTACCCGTGGGCTTCTGCGATAGCATCGAGGTCAGGTCCGCCACAACAGCAGCCGGATTTTCGCTGCGCAACAGCGGCATAGCTAGTCCGCACCATATCCTTTATGCTCCCCGCTTTCCCCGAAAGTCCCGTATCATCTGCTTTTTCTGTCATTTTCCACCTCTTCCCCACATCACGATATCATGAGATTGTCGCATGAGAGGATGAATATTTCCCGATACCGTCGTCACAGTTGACCAGGAACGGGGGCCGACCTCTCCGTTCTGGAGACCGAATACCGCCGGTTCAGGATGGCGTCCCCCTTCGGGACGATACGGCGTATCTGTACGATGAAAACCGCGGCATCAGCGGCAAGTCTCAGAGAGACACCGGGCGGCAGATGGCCCGGGCTTCCGGAGCTTCACCGGCACTTCTTCGGCAGGGGCATTCCCGGCCACCACTCCGCTCCTGCCGATGCACGGGCATGCGCACCGTGGTATCGGAAACTCCTCCGCCGGGGCGAGCGGATGGTTCCGCCGTGATGAGAGAGCATAAGAAGGTACATTGTAGAGGACGGAAAGAATCTGCTCTTCAGCGATGGATGCCGGCAGAACTTTTGGTTTCTGTCCCCCCTGTCCTGTCCCGTCCCGGCCCCCGGTTTACGTGCAGCCTATCTCTGCACATGCATTTCCGGTTCGTCATGCTCCACCCTTTCCAGCCCTTATTCCCCGCGATCACTTCGACAGAGGCATAATACGAGAGGAGACAATCTTTCAGCAGACGCACTATGCATCCCAAGGACAACGCACCGTCATCCGAAGGGCGGAGTGAACAGTTTCACCCTGCAGGAGAAGCCTTATTCAGAAACGGCAGGCGAATTCCCGATATGGCTACTGCCGGCGCCATCACATCATCATTTCCCCCCCCCTCTCCCCCCGGTTCTCCCTTCATTGCCA
>OMKS01000159.1_pt1 | contig 60233 bp, 45 predicted proteins | sample 1674721 | NCBI WGS metagenome assembly OMKS01 (sample SAMN06264996, study PRJEB25208) | sediment metagenome | isolation source: hot spring sediment | place: USA: California | collected 2014-09-02 | reverse complement strand
ATACGAGGTGTTATGCTAAATCTAATCTCCCAAAAAAAATAATGCTTGACTTTGTTAACAGTTATGTCTATATTTTTTGGCGCTTACAGCAAAAATGAATAACAATTAGAAAGGACGCCGTATGAGAAAGATATTTTACACAACGATGCTCGCCGTATTGATGCTATGCCTCGTCACGCCGGGTTTATCTCAAAACACCAATCCTTTTGGCAACAGCGGTAGTTTTACCGGAGCGCTCGGTCTTACCGTGATTGATGACCAGTCCTACTTGACCATAAATTTAAGGCCGGATTTGGCGCTTGGCAAATTCGGTATTGGACTGAATGTGAATCTGCTTTACAATACCAATTCCGGCGCGATTCGTAGTGAGGATTGGGATGAAAAATATGACTGGGCGCGGCTCATCCGCTACATGCGTTACGGCAGAAAAGGCGATCAGTTTTATACCAAAATCGGAACCATGGATGCGGCGCGTTTGGGGCACGGTTTTATCATGAATTATTACACCAATGAAGCCAGTTATGATGAACGCAAAATAGGCCTGGCGTTGGATATCGACTTCGGTACATTCGGTTTTGAATCGGTTACCAACAATTTGGGACGGCTGGAAATCATTGGCGGTCGCGCCTTTGTTCGCCCACTTCGTCCCTACATCGATGTTCCCATTATAAAGAATTTGACCCTTGGCGCAACCTTTGTTTCCGATGTCGATCCTGACGGCAGAAGAGGAACAGAAGACGCGTTCAACGCCTTTGGATTGGACGTCGAACTTCCGATTATCACCACGTCTCTGTTGCGCACTTACACCTATTTTGACTGGGCAAAGCTGGACACATTCGGGACTGGCATTGCATTCGGCGTTGCAACTGATTTGCGTCTGATCGCTGGAATTGCTGAAGTTACTGCGCGATTAGAGAGGCGGTTCCTGGGCAAAGAATTTATGCCGGCTTATTTTGATGCATTCTACGAAATCCAGCGCTTCCAGAGTGAGACCGGCGTTCGAAAAAGTGAGTCATTGGCTTTTATTCAAGAGGAGACCAGGGGCACCTTTGGCGAACTCGTCGGGCATATTTTGAATACTGTACAGCTCGTCGGCAATTACCAGTGGCTTGATGATCCGCCCCATTATGGAATGCTGTATCTGGCGGCTGAAACCAAACAAAATGTGCCCATGTTCGCGTTGCAGGCGACGTATAATAAAATGGGCGTGGCAAACATGAAAGACGCTTTTACGCTCGATGATCGCTCCATCGCCAGGCTTGGCATTGGCTATAAAGTGAAACCTTATCTGGTGTTGTTTATGGATTACATCTATACTTTTCGATTTGATATTGAAGAAGGACGCTATAAATCCCAGGAACGATATTCTCCAAGAGTTGCATTTGTCTATAATTTTGGATTTTAATTTTGCTTTTTAATCAAGACCGGATGCTATGGTTTTGTTTTAAAATAAGGTGCTGCTCAATACAATCTCAACGATGCATTGAAAGTTGTTTTGGTAGATTTTCCATTTTTGAGCGAAGGTAGTGAACGGCAGCGGCCGTTCACTACATTTATCTTAACTATCGATAGTGGATAGCGTCCGCTATTTTTAACAATTCGACATTTCAAATGATCACCCAATAAAATGCCGATCCTCAAACCATCAAAATTTGTTTCCGTTGCTCGGTTTATAACGGAAGCATTTCAGGATGTTATCCTTCCTCATCACTGTTTGAGTTGCCATAAGGTGGACCTGGCGCGCGACGAGTTGGTTTGCGACAATTGCTGGAAGCAAATCCCACGGGCAGGAACCCCGGATGAGATCACAGCTTTTCTCGAAGGTTCATTACAAGCGCCAATATATTTTCACTCTGCCTGGGCGTTGTGGAACTTTTCACCGGTGATGCAACAGATTATCCATCAACTTAAATATTCTGAACTGTGGAAGCTTGCCGATAAAATTGGCAAGCTTATGGCAGAGGCTTTTAATGCATTAAATCTATCGCCTGACGATTTGTTGATCGTTCCGGTTCCGCTTCATCGGACCCGCCTTCGTGAACGGGGGTATAATCAAAGCGCACTTATCGCCGGTAGCCTGGCAGCCGAACTCGGTCTCTGTTGTCGTGATGACATCCTGCAAAGAATTCGTTACACCAAAACCCAGACGAAATTATCAGCGATTGAGCGCCAAAAGAATGTGGCAGATGCATTCCGGGTTTCTCACAGCGAAGAAATTCGCGGCGCTACCGTTGTTCTAATCGATGATGTCCTCACAACCGGCGCCACCATGAACGCCTGCTCAAAAGTGCTTGCTGCATTTCATCCCCGCCAGATTTTGCTGCTGGCGGCTGTTAAAGCGTAAGCTGTCTCCATGTTCAAATTACGCTTTAAGGTGATGTTGCCTTTGCCAAGAGTGTACCGATAAAAAACCTTGACATTTTAATTTTTTTTTCTTATAATACACGTCAATTATAAGAAATAACAAGCTTCTGATTATTCTCTCTCTTCTCCATTCGCAGGGCAATCAGAAAAAACAATTGAAAAAAATATCTACAACTATGTTATGGGAGTCGAAAATGTTAGCGACGAATAAGGATCTTCAATTAGCGGCGAGAAAAGGGAAATATGCAGTTGGTGCATTTAATACCAGCAACGTGGAAATCACCCAGGCAATAATTGAAGCGCATGAAGAGATGAATGCGCCGGTAATTATCGCCACCTCAACCAGCGCCATCGAATATTGTGGTATCGACATTTTGGCCGGTATCGTAAGGCAACTGGCGATGAAAGCTAAAATCCCGGTGAGTTTGCATTTAGATCACGGAACAGACTATGAGTTGATTGTTAATTGCGTGCGTAATGGTTGGACATCAATTATGATTGACGGTTCGCATGCTCCACTGGAGGAAAATATTGCCATCACCCGTGAAATTGTGAAAATTTGTCACGCAGTCGGAATATCTGTGGAGGCAGAACTCGGGAGGTTGGGCGGCATTGAGGATAACATTTCGGTTGATGAGCGCGATGCCAGATTGACGGATCCCAACGAAGCTGAGAGATTTGTGACAGAAACTCAATGCGATACCCTGGCGATCGCAATTGGAACTTCTCATGGCGCCTATAAGTTTAAGGGTGAGTCAAAATTAGCTTTTGACCGGTTGGAACAAATCAGAGAAATTGTGGATATTCCGCTGGTGTTGCACGGCGCATCCAGTGTGATTCCCGAAATAATTGAAAAAGCCAACAAGTTCGGCGCACAGTTGGGCGCGGCAAAGGGCGTTCCGGCGGAGGATATTAAAAAAGCTATTTCGTTGGGGATCACCAAAGTAAACATTGACACCGATTTACGGCTTGCGTTTACCGCTGGCGTCCGTGAGATCTTGGTTGAAAAACCCGAAGTTTTCGACCCCCGCAAAATTGTGGGCGCCGGACGAAAAGCGATCAAACAGGTGGTTAAAAATAAAATTGAACTGTTAGGCAGCGCCAATAAAGCGTAATGTCTTGTACAGGGTAGAACTGAAACGGTAATTATTTTTACAAGGAGTAAGAGATGGCTATTAAAGTTGGGATTAACGGATTTGGAAGAATTGGCCGACTGGTTTTTCGCGAATTGCTTAACCGGAATAAATTTGAAACCGTATTGATTAATGATCTCACCGATGCAGCCACGTTGGCGCATCTGTTGAAATATGACTCGGTTCATGGAAAATTCAAGGGTGAAGTTAAAGCAACCGACGATTCAATTATTGTCAATGGAAAGACGATCAAGGTTTCTGCCGAAAAAGACCCTGCCAATTTGCCGTGGGACAAGCTGGGTGTGGAAGGCGTTGTCGAATCGACTGGTGTTTTTAGATCGCGGGAACAAATTGCAAAACATTTGACCGGCGGCGCTAAAAAGGTTGTGCTGACTGTTCCGGCAAAAGATGAAATCGACGCTACCATTGTTCTAGGCGTCAATAATGACCACTTAAAAGATTCGCACCAGATCGTTTCAAACGCATCCTGCACCACCAACTGCCTGGCGCCGGTTGTCAAGGTGCTCAACGATAAATTCGGTATAGTCCGAGGTGTAATGACAACTGTACATGCCTACACCAACGACCAAAAAATTTTGGATTTGCCGCATAAAGATTTGCGTCGCGCTCGAGCCGCGGCCATGTCAATTATTCCAACAACCACCGGCGCAGCCAAAGCAGTGGGAATTGTTATTCCTGAATTGAAAGGAAAACTTGATGGTATGGCGATGCGGGTGCCGACTTTTGACGGTTCTGTGGTCGATTTAGTGGCTGAGCTGAAAACCAACACCACCAAAGAGGACATTAACGCTGCGATGAAAGCGGCTGCTGAAGGCGAAATGAAAAGTATTCTGGAATACACAGAGGACCCCATCGTTTCAGTGGATGTCATTGGGAATTCTCATTCGAGCATTTTTGATGCGCTTTCCACGATGGTGCTGGACGGTAATATGGTTAAGGTTGTTGCATGGTATGATAATGAGTGGGGTTACTCCTGCCGAGTTGTGGATTTGCTTGATAAAATGTTTAACTAAGCTGAACCTAAAACCAGATACTTTCAGAGAACAAACAATGAGAAAAACGATTATTGCTGGCAACTGGAAAATGAATAAGAATAAATCAGAAGCGGTTGCCTTTGCCAATTCATTGAAAGAAAAAATTTCTAACATCGAAAATGTAGAGATCGTGGTTTGCCCCAGTTTTGTGTCGTTGGTTACATTATGTGATATTTTAAAGGAAACCCAGGCTGAAGTAGGCGCTCAAAACCTGCACTGGGAAGCATCCGGAGCGTTTACCGGAGAAGTTTCCGCAGAGATGATCGAAGCCATCGGCTGTCGCTATGTGATTATCGGACATTCAGAGCGAAGGCAATTCTTTAACGAAACTGATGATAAAGTTAATAAGAAAATTAAACGTGCGCTGACGAGCTGTTGTTTGATTCCAATTGTTTGTGTGGGAGAAACTTTGGATCAGCGCGAACAGGGAAAAACCAATGCTATTATCAGGACGCAAGTTACCAAAGCATTGGAAAGTATCAGTTCGATGCAGATGCAACGACTGATAATTGCCTATGAACCAGTATGGGCGATCGGTACGGGCGTTACCGCGTCTCCGGAGCAGGCGGAAGAAGTTCACCGGCTAATCCGTGATTTAATCGAAGAGCTCTACGATGAACAGACTGCAGAAGGAATTTCGATTTTATACGGCGGCAGCGTAAAGCCTTCTAATATCGCTGATTTATTAAAGCAATCAAATATCGACGGTGGGCTGATCGGCGGCGCCAGTCTCGAACTGGACTCTTTTATTGAAATGATCAAAATTGCCGAACATTTATCAAATTAATCTTTCGGGGAAAAAATGGAAACTTTATTAATTATTTTTCATTTTATTATTAGTATTCTGTTGATGGTAGTAATCCTGCTCCAGTCCAGTAAGGGCGGGGGATTGTCCGGCGTATTTGGCGGCGGAGGAGGAGGTATGGGGGCGGTATTTGGTGGACGAGGTGCGGCATCCTTTTTACAGAAAGCGACCACTGTTTTGGCTGCAGTTTTTCTGGGGTTGGCTTTGTTGATAAGTTATATCGACAAGGGCAGGCCGGTCGATCAAAGCATCGTCCAGCAGGAAATTGAAGAACGGCGTCTCTCCTCTCCCGCGTCAGTATTGCCAACGGTACCCACGGGAGAAGCCACTCAAGGTCGCCCATTGCCACCTGGTAGGCCGTCAGTTGATGATGATACCGAAAATTAGGACCTTTTTGGATAGTAACTATTCAGCGTCCACTGAATACACAATAACAAACAGCTAAATCCTGCTCTGGCATGATAACATAAGTGCCATATCGCGGATTGAATAGTCACCATAAAAATTGATTTTCTGACGCCGAAGTGGTGGAATTGGCAGACACGCTATCTTGAGGGGGTAGTGCCCAACGGGTGTGCGGGTTCGAATCCCGCCTTCGGCACAGAGAGACAAAAAAAATGACCGTAAATTGTAACAGAAAGAGGAGATCCTCATGTATTTGGTAACCAGGTTTTTAGGTTTCGCGCTGATTTTATCGATGTTCCTAACCGCTGTTTTCGCTCGGGTGCAAGCTCAGGACCCGCAGACAGAATATCAAAAGCAGCTTGAAGAGTACGAAAAAAAGAAAAAAGAAATTGAAGAGGCAAACATCGAGCGAGAAAAAGCGCTCGAAGCTGAAAAGCAGAAAAATGCAGCCAGGAAGGCTTACAACGACGGCAATACCTCACTGAAAAAGGGCAATTCTGATGCTGCATTGGAATCTTACAATCTTTCCATCAGCTACGATCCATCTTTTGAACAGGCTTACTACGGAAAGGGACTGGCTTTGAGCCGACTACGCCGTTACGAAGAATCTCTGGCGGCATATAACAAAGCCGTTCAAATTAATCCGATGTATTCTTCTGCCTGGTTGGCATTGGCGAAACTGTATCGTCAAATGGATCGCTACGATGAAGCGCTCACTGCCTGTTTAACTGCCATTCAGACCGACTCTACCTCTGACAAAGCATATTATGAGTTGGGCTTTATTTATAACCAACGAAAGCAATATCAAAAAGCCGCCAATGCATTCGTAAAAGTGACTGAAATAAATCCAAAAGATTACAGGTCATACAATGCCCAGGGGGTTGCACTGGAAAAAATTGGTAAAACCGATGAAGCAATCGCCGCATTTCAAAAAGCGGTGGAGGTAAAAAATGATTATTTCGAATCCTATTTCCGAATGGCCGCCGTATATAATAAAATCGGCAAACATCAGGAAGCTTTGGAAGCGGCGTTGAACTGTTTGAAATACAGAAAAAATTATGCTCCTGCCGCCTTTGAAGCCGGAATGGCATACGAAAGAATGAATCAATTCAACAACGCGATCAAATATTATGAAATTGCCAAGGGAAACCGCAACTGGCGAAAAGCCGCTCAATATCAAATCGATATGATCAAACGTAAAATGTAATAAGCGTTTAATCCCGAAATTATCAACGCCCTTTTTCGGCTCGAAGGAGGGCGTTTTTTTTTGAAACCAGAATTCGGTCTGGTATAAATGCAGCTGATTAAGTACTGAGACTCAGAATTCAAATTTCACCGGATTTTTACTTTCCTTCATTATCTGGACAAATCACCAATAAATATCGCTCAATAAATAGCAAACATCCCCCAATAATTGTGCTTGGTTAAATTTTTTATTGATATTACTTTTTAAAATAACTATATTCAACCATTATGAATTCAGCAACCTGCTGGTCAAATCATTTGCAAGGACTCATCGAAACCTGGAAGCCATCCGCTGGTTTTTGGTAAGCGTAATTGTTAACATCATTCAGCATGCTGTGGCGATGCATAATAATGTGTTAGGTCCGTCAGATTATGTACCTTTTTAAACTCTTTCAAAAAATATTATCTTCTGATCTGTATTCAGCTTTTTTTGCATTACTGTGCATCGTGATTTATTTCCTGGCGAGAAGAACACCTCATTTAGTCATGTACATCGTTCGCGGCGGCGCGGTGTTGACATTAGACGCATTGCTATTATTTAAAGGATTACGCATTATCAAGGGATTGGCGTTGGCGGTTTACCTGTTTATTGATAACCGGGCTCCCTATTCGATAAAAATCATATTAAACCAAAGTCCCGAATATACCATGGGTTTTATCAGTGGTTGTTTCAGCACTCTTATTTTTGGTTTGGCGATCTATTTGACTTTTTATGAAATACTCACCTGGACCTATTTCCGAACACTTGAGGTGAGAAATTATCGATAATTTGGAACGTATGTTGTGAATTAGCTGGCTGAACTAAACGCTCGCTACTGTTTATCATGTACTCATCGATCTCATTATTAATGATCGAAAAAATCACTGAAACGATTTTATCCTGCAGTTGTAAATATGTCGATATTTTATTGTATTGGAATTTCAAAGTTGTCGCAGAAAAAAAAGTACCGCAGCTTTCGCATATGACAGAGATTTTTATCTGTGAAATCGGCAAAATCTGTGATTGCTTTTCGTTAATTAATTCGCGAAGCTATGTTGTTACAATCAAAAACAGAAGGACGCTGGAGATGATAACGGATTTGCTTGCATTTGAACGATGTATGGAATTTCAACCAGCGGAGCGAAGACCAAACCATGAAGTGGGCGTCTGGGCGCAAACCAAAAAAAGATGGCAGCACGAAGCTCCGGATGCTGTCAAGGATTGGCAGTGGAACTGGTTTTACGGCGAGGATAAACTGGGGCTTGATCGCCGGGAATATATCCCCATTGATTATGGCTTTATTCCCCCTTTTGAGACTAAAGTTTTGGAGCGTAGTCCGGAATATGAAATCGTTCAGGATAATCTGGGCATCATAACTAAACGATTGAAACAGGGTGAAGTCGATGGCTTCCGATTGAGTATGGATCAGTATTTAAAATTCCCCATTGAAAAGCCTGAAGATTTTAAGGGCATCAAAAAACGTTTGATAGCCGCTATTCCGCAACGTTACCCCGAAGATCTTGAAGAACGAATAGCGCGCTGGCGACGTCGTGATTGTCCACTGGTGTTGGGTGAGAATTGCGCTGCTAATGGGTTTTATTGGCGGGCGCGCGAGTTTATGGGAACAGAAAACCTCTCGCTGGCGTGGTACGATCATCCCAAACTGATGCACGAAATGATGGAATTTTTCGCTGACTTTATCATTGAGACCAGCCGGCCGGTTCTCGAAAAAATTGATGTGGAATACTTCACTCTCAATGAAGATATGTCAATGAAAAACGGACCATTGTTGAGCCCGGCCACCTTTGGTGAATTCATTTTTCCCCATCTTAAGCGGGTGGTGGAATTTTTTAAGAGCCACAACGTTCGTTATTTTGCGCTTGACACCGATGGCAACCCAACGCTGCTGATCCCACATTTTCTCGACGCCGGCGTGGACGCCATCTGGCCTATTGAGCGGGCTGCTGATTTTCATCCGCTGGAAATCCGTAAACAATTCGGAAAGTCGCTGCGGCTCTGGGGTGGCGTTGACAAGCGCGTTCTGGCGCAGGGGCGGAAACAGATTCGCCGGCACCTGGCTGAACTTATACCTTTGATCGAGGAGGGCGGTTATATTCCTTCAGTGGACCATCTGATCCCGCCCGATGTGTCCTGGGATAATTTTCGCTTTTATATGGACGATAAGATTGCGTTGCTGAACGGTGAATTCCACCAGCTTGATGTCTAACCGTGTGATGCGGCTTAACCGGTAATAGCGAAGTATCGGATGCTGTTAACGGGTTAAGGGAAAATTTCGGAGAATTTAATCGAGAATAGCGGGCAAGCGTCACTATCTTTTTTATCTAAGCTGGCTGATTAAAATATCGAACGGGCGCTTGACCAGAGACAACGCTCCGTGCTGAAAATAAAGATTCAACTGATCAGAATCTCAGTGACCATAGCAATAACTATTCCGGAGGATCTCATGACCGAAAAACTTTATCAACAGGACGGCTATTTGCAGACCTTTGAAGCCAAAGTAATCGCTGTTGACAACGAGCAGCAGGCAATTGTGTTGGATCGAACTGCATTCTACCCGGGAGGAGGAGGCCAGCCCAATGATGTGGGCAGAATTGAGTTTAATTCCAGCGGAGCGGGGGTTGTTCGAGTGAAAATGCAGGACGGAAAAATTTTTCACTATTTGGACAATCATCCGCCGCAGATCGGAACAATGGTCAAATGTCAGCTCGATTGGGAGCGGCGTTACGCATTGATGCGCACCCATTCGGCGCTTCATGTGTTGTGTGGAGTTGTCTGGCGTGATCACGGCGCCCAGGTTACTGGAGGCAACATGGAGCCGCTCAAGGGCCGGATGGATTTTGAATTCGAAAATCTGCAAAAAGAACTGGTGCAGCAAATTGAAGACCGGGTTAACCAGGAAGTGTCTCGGAACCACGAAATCCGCACGCGGCTATTACCGCGCGAACAAGCGTTTCAAATTCCGGATCTGATTCGCACCAAAATCAACTTGCTGCCGCCGCAAATCACCGAGGTAAGAACCGTGGAAATCGTGGGGCTGGATTTGCAAGCTGACGGCGGAACCCATGTCGCGAACACCAGCGAAATCGGTCAGGTCAGCATTGTCGATTACAAAAGCAAAGGCAAAATTAATAAGCGGATTCATATTGAATTGGATAAAACCTAATATTTTTCAGAAGATTTAATTTTGGCAGAATAAACTATACACCAGTAAAGATGAAAATGTTAAAGAGAACTCCCATCGAAACGGAAAGGATTATTTTTTCCTGGCGTACTTTTCGATGATTAACTTTGCTATTGTTTCACCAGTAAATTTCTATCGGTTTCGTCTAAAGATTTTGTAAAATGGGTTTAACATTATTAGAAAAGAGGTGATATTTATGCTGCGTAGAATTGTTGCAATCGGGATAGTCGGAATAGTTCTTTTAAGTGGCTATCAATGTCATCAACAACACAGCGGTTTACGGGCTGATCTGGTCATCAAAAACGCGAAAGTCGTTACTATTGACCAGGCGCATCCCCGGGCTGAGGCGGTTGCGGTTAATGGTGAATTTATCATCGCGGTCGGATCAAATCGAAACATCGAAAAATACATTGATAGAGATTCAACCACTGTAATTGATGCCGGGGGCAAACTTGTTATTCCCGGTTTTAACGATGCTCATGTCCATTTTCAAGCACTCGATCCGGATTATATTGATTTGCGTTACCTTACTGATCCGAAAATAATTACTGAAAGGGTCAAAGCAAAGGTTGCTGAAAAACAACCGGGCGAGCTAATTTATGGCGGTCGCTGGGAGCATGAGATGTTTCAAAATAAACAATGGCCCACCAAAGAATTGTTGGACAAAGTCGCGCCCGTTAATCCGGTCGTGCTCAGCCGGGCTGATGGTCATTCAGTGCTGGTGAATAGTTATGTGATTAAAAAATCCGGTATAACCAAAGATACGCCGGATCCGTTTGGCGGGGAGATTCAGCGTCATCCGGAAACCGGGGAACCCACCGGAATTTTTAAAGAAGCAGCCAAGGGATTGTTAAAATATGGCGATGTGAAGGTTGAGCGCACTCCTGAACAGGAACAGGTCCGCAGCATGAAAGGTTGGGAAGCGGCGCTGAAAATGGCGGCCCGATTGGGAGTTACCAGCATCCAATTTCCCGGCGGCGGCGATCCGGAGCTGTTCCAAAAATTTCAAACGCTTGAAAAATTAACGCTGCGGGTGGACGTTGCTGGCAGGCTGACCCATGATTTGGCTGAGCTGAAAAAATATCAACAATTGCAGAAAAATTATCCGAAAGAAAACAACTGGATCCGCTTTGGTTATCTCAAAGACTTTATCGACGGTACCCTGGGTTCGGCGACCATGATGGTATTTGAACCGTTTGAGGATGAACCCGACAAAACCGGGCTGCCGCAGATGCCTTATGAAGAATTGGAACGCAAAGTAGTGCGCTGTGATTCAATGGGCTTTCAAATCGGCATTCATGCCATCGGGCCCAAAGCCAATCGCTGGATTTTAAATGCGTTCGAGAAAGCCATCGAGGTTAATGGACGGCGCGATAGTCGTCATCGCAGCGAACACGCGCAAATTCTGACAGCCGAGGACATTCCCCGCTTCGCCGAACTCGGTGTAATCGCATCGATGCAACCGACACACTGCATAACTGATAAACGGTTTTGTGAAAAACGCATCGGAAAAAAGCGCAGCCAATATGCTTACGCCTGGCAAAGCCTGTTACACGCCGGAGCAAAAATCGCCTTCGGAACCGATTATCCGGTGGAACCGTTGGATCCGCTGGAAGGTCTGTACGCCGCGGTTACCCGAAAAGACCGAATGGGTGAAGCCGGAGAGGGCTGGTTTCCGGAACAGAAGCTGAACCTGGAACAAGCGATTGAACTATATACGCTGGGCTCAGCTTATGCGCAATTTACTGAAGATCGGAAAGGGATGATAAAAAAGGACTATTTGGCAGATATGGTCATTTTCAATCAGGATTTATTCAGCATTCCTGAAGACCAGCTCATGACGGCAAAGGTGGATTACACTATTGTCGGTGGAAAAGTTGTATATCGCCGCGAAAATTTTAATGAGTAACAATGTTTCGCGCCAAAATAATTTACTGAAACCATAGCTTAAAATGAGGCTCAATGATGCAACGATATTTTAAATTAATCTCGGTACTTATTTTTCTCGTGTTTCCGTTTCGGTTGGTTGCTCAGGATTTGCATCCCGAACTTGGATCTGCCTGGGATTCCATCCGACCAATGGATGCTTATAACTATTGCAAGAAAATGGCAGCAGCCGAGTTTGCCGGTCGATTAACCGGCCATGAAGGATACACCAAAGCCGCCAATTGGGCTGCGGAAAAATTCCGGCAATGGGGACTCAAACCTATTAATGAAGAAACGGGCTATCTTCAGCCGTACCCCTCTCCTTACACTGTGGTGGATAGCGCCCGGATGACGCTGATCATTAAAAACGACAATTCGGACCAAGAGCAAATCGAACTCAAGCTGGGTGAGGACTTCCTCCCGCTGCTTTTCACCGACAGCGGAGATCAGGTGGCTGAATTGGTATTTGCCGGATGGGGGATTCAGGCGCCGGAGTTGAATTATGATGATTATGCCGGGCTTGACGTGAAGAATAAATTTGTCCTTTGTTTTCGCGGAACGCCCGATCCCGGCGAAAAAGGTTTTGAAAAACACGACCATCATCGATACCGGATGGAGCTCGCCAGGCAACTGGGCGCGCTGGGACTTTTTTATATTTACCCTGAACCCATTGCCAATCCCAACGGCGACTGGATCAGCGGATTTACGCCGGCGAAGATCAGCGAAAAAATTGCCGATAAAATTTTTAGCGGGAAAAAAATTTCCAGCGCAAAGCTTAAGGATGACCTGCGTCTTTACCGAAAGCCGTTGTCTTTTCCATTGGAGGCGCAAGTGGCTTATTGGGTGGTTTCGCGCCATTTTCCCAAGGGAATTGGTTATAACATTGCCGGTTATGTAGAAGGTTCAGATCCAAATTTGCGAACTCATTGCGTTGTCATTGGCGGGCATTTTGACCATTGCGGGGAGCATCTGGGCATGCTGTTCGCCGGCGCCAACGACAATGCCAGCGGGAGCGCAGTGGTAATGGAGGTGGCGGAGGCGGCTTCAAAATTGGAACGAAAACCGAAGCGCTCGCTGATGTTTGTTCTGTTCGGGGGCGAGGAAAAAGGACTGGAGGGTTCCAACTATTTTGTTGACAATTTGCCTGAAATGTGCAGCAAGGTTGACGCCATGTTCAATTTTGACATGACCGGAGCCGGCGACGGGACACGCTGTGGCTACAGCGTCGGCGCAGCGGACTTGAAGGATATTATTCTGGAAGCGGATGAATCAGTTAAAACTTTACGCGGCCACTGGGAGATCAAACACATCGGCGTCAGGTCTTCAGACTACGCGCCGTTTTTTCTAAAGGGTGCGGTTTGCGCTTCATTTTTTTCAACCGGACCTCATCTTCACTATCACCAGACCGGCGATACCATTTATCGGATTAATCCGGATATTATGGCGGACATTGCTCGGCTGGCGTTTCTCAGTGCGTTCAACTGGGCGGATAGATGATATGCAGCTTAAAAGGTTTTTTTAACCAGGCGCAACACCGGTGGTTTGCATTGCGGTTTTTAATTCTTCAACCGAGTTAACCGGGTTCAGATCGCTATTTTTTATTTCATATAAATCCGCTTTGGTGATAAAAAACGAACCATCAGAGCGGAATCTTCTCGTTCCTTTTTTGAAAAATTGGGCGCGTTCAAACAGTTGCTTTTTGGTTACCCAACCGCAAACGGTGAGCAGTTTTGTTTTTTTGTTCAGGCTGCAAAAAATATAGACATCGGTCTGATAATCCTTTTGCAATCCGATGAAATTGTTGACATAATAATCTCGGACGCGGGTGGTTCTGCCCATAGTTTTGACATCGATGGCTTTTTCGGCAATTTGTAAATCCTCACCGTTATCAAACCCTTTTTCTCCGGTCATCAGCGGCAGATCGAACAGCTCAAGGATTACACATTGGCCGATCAAGCCGGTTAGTTGTTCCGAATAGCTTCCGTCAGCAATACCGCGCTTGCCAAAATTGTGGCGCTTGAGCAGGTCTCGAGCGTGGCGAATAATATGGTCTGGAACTTGAAGATCGAACATGCTTCTATCCGAAAATAGCAATTAATTTGTTGTATCAATAATCTTAGAGCTCTGTAAAACAGACAAACCAGTCGTTAATTGATGTCACTCCAGCGAATGCAAGAGTCTCCTCGTTATTGATAATAAAAAATTTATGAGATGCCTGCATCATCATGCATCTGAAGTTTGGACGTTTTAGATTAACATTGTGCTAACCAGTCTGTTTATTTAAAGGTTATATTTTATATGTTCTTTGATAATCTTTTATCGAGAAATTTGCTGATATTCTATTAATCAAAACTCACCCCCCGGACCCCTCTCTTGAGAAGAGAGGGGGAGTAACTGGTTAAATTTGATACCGTTAAGTCCCCTTCTCTTTTTAAGAGAAGGGGACTTAGGGGATGAGTTTTTAAGAGTTAACAAAGATGCAATGACTAAATTTATTTATATTATCTATATAATGTCCAAACTATAGCTGCATCATCATGCATGACAATAGAATTTAAAAACTCTCTATTTTGCAGATGTCTAAAATAATCTCACAATGGAGTAATTACCTGACAAACCGGGTGCTGTTTGAATAAGTTTTGTAAATAACCTTGCGACCGGTTACTGCGAATGCGGCGCTAAAACAATATAATCAATTTTTTAAAAATGTCAACAAGAAAATTAACCTGCTGCGTCAAATTTTAATGGATCGGGTGCAGTGGGTCTGTTGCGAGATCAATGAACTTTTTAAAGAATTTATTCGTATAAGCCCGAAACACAAGCTGCGAAACAAAATGATGATTTCAATCAGAAAGGAAATATTCCATGAGTTTAAAAAAACGGTATTTGAAAGATAAGCCAGCCTGTAAAGTCACCTTTCGGCTGGAGAAGGCGGCGGCGCCTTCAGCGCGAACCGTTCATCTGGTGGGCGATTTTAACAACTGGGATGAACAGGCTAAACCGATGAAAAAATCGAAAAACGGCGATTTTACAGCGACATTAAAACTGGATGCCGGGGTGGAATATCAGTTCCGCTACCTGATCGACGGCGAAAAATGGGAGAACGATTGGAAAGCCGACAAATATGCGCCGTCACATTTTCCCGGAATTGACAATTCAGTAATCACGACCTGATCCAAAAACCAAACAGGTGACATGCAATGTAGGAAAGCCTATCTGCTGATTCCGGTTTTATTGTTGATTACTTTAGCCGGTATCAACATCGCCAATATTCAGCCATGAAAACCGACCGGATCAGCAATAAACGGCACCAGACCTTCTATGGCGCCAATGCATGTTATGTCTCAGAACTGAGCGACCTCGATGAAAATTATTTTGTGCTTCTCGGTGGGCAGGACGGCTGGCTCGGCAGCGATCATTTTATCGACCTGGTTTGGCTGTGGTTAGAAGGCGGGTACATCCGAATACCACTGCGCTTCGAAACTGTTAAAAAAGGAATCGAACACGTTATGAATTTTTGACACGAAAAATAATAACCACCACCTTATTGATTGCCAAAAATCCGGAAACAAATGAAAACGATAGTTCAACAAGATCAAAACCTGTTTAGGCTGCCTGACGGTCGGCACATCAGTTATGCGGTTTATGGAAATTCGCAGGGTAAACCCGTGTTCTTTTTTCATGGGATTCCCGGATCGCGGTTGCAACGCAATCCTGATCTGTCAATTTTTGAGGAGTTGCCAATTTTGATTTATGCGCTGGATCGTCCCGGCTACGGCGACTCCGACTTTCAACCGGGACGACGCTTGCTCGACTTGCCTGATGATCTACTGGCGTTCGCCCGTGGCAACCGAATCGAACAGTTTGCTGTGGTCGGCGTTTCCGGCGGCGGTCCCTATGCGCTGGCTTGCGCTCGCAAAATACCGGAAAATTTAACCAAGGCGATAATCATCAGCAGTCTTGCCCCTTTGCAAACTCAAACTCTTGCCGCGTTTCCGCCGGGCGCACGGTTGCTGTTTTCGAGCGCTAAAAACACGCCGCTGCTGTTGCGGTTTGTTTTCAATTTGTTCTTCAAAACATTCAAAATTCCCATCTCGACCGCGTTTCAAAAATTTATGACCGAACTGCCTCCGGCTGATAAGGCGTTGTTTTCGCGCCCGGAAATTCAGCGGCTTTTCAAAGATGATGTGGCGCAAGCCTTTCGGCAGGGAACGCGCGGGGTGGTCGCTGATATTTCGATTTTGTCTCAGCCCTGGGGCTTTTGTTTGCAAGACATTCAGTCTCCGGTTGAAATCTGGCACGGCGTTGAGGATACGATTGTCCCGATCCAATTGGCGCATTTTAACGCGCATCTTATTCCATGCGCCCAAACACATTTTATTGAAGCCGAAGGGCATTTTATGGGAATTCAGCGCAGCAAACAGATTTTCGAACAGATTGTTTAGCCTTGCCAACTGTTTTCTGTTAAGAGTTTTATGCAACCTCTTTTTTAAGCTGTGAAAAAATAGTTGATTTTTATCTCAATATTTTGCAAACTTGTATAACTTTTCCTAATTACCATTGCAATAAACTGTCATTGCGAGCGTCAACGAAGCAATCTTTAAAGCTTGTAAAAACAATGAGATTGCTTCGTCGCTGCGCTCCTCGCAATGACATGAATTTTTTAATTTTTTATGCGTTCATGGACAGATTGTAAGGAACTGCACGCCTGTCAATAAGAAAATTCAATGGTAGTGACTTAATCTGACTAAATTTTAATAAACATTCAATAAAAATCGTTCAATTGATTAAAAATTAAGGGGCAAGAAAATTGGTAACTACAAAAAAGCACGCTGCCAACCAGGGATTGAGCCTGACAAAACGGGGCACACCGGTTTGGGGATTCAAGCATTTTAAAGAAAACGGGCTGGTTAATCTGATGCTCGATTTGCTCCAAAAAGCTCATACCGGATTGGATGACCAGCAGTGCCAGACTGTATCCGATTCGTTGGAGGAAATTTCGATTCAGCTGAGTAAAATTCCCGACCATTTCTGGATTCGAAAATCGATCATGGGTTCCTTCGATCAATTCAAAGCCGCCTATTTCAAATGGAACGAAATCAAAGGCAATGATAGCAAAGCAGCAAAAGCGCGCCAAAAAGCATTGCAACGGATGCGGAAAAACCGTCACAAAATGGCGCGTGTGGTCAGAACTAATGTTAAAATATTAAATGATGCCCTTGATCTCGAATTAATTGAAAACATTTACCGGGCGCTGGGAAATATCCCCAGAGCATTGCCCGAGCTGTTTATCAATTTATCAAAAGCCGTAACCAGATTTCAGAAAAAGGCGAAAAAATAATATGCACTTTATGAAAAAATGGTTCAGCCTGAGTTTTTTGTTTTTCGCGGTTACTGGTTTTTCCCAGCCGATGGGAAATTTTACCGGTCATGCGGTACAGGGCAAGGCGATTATCATTGATGCAGATAATTTTTCATTGAGAATGATTTTCTATCGCCCCGATATTGTGCGGATTGATTTTTTACCGGACATTTCAGCTGAGTTCGATTCATCGTTTGTCGTCATCAGGGACACGCTGGAACAGGTGGACTTCAGAGTGATCGACACGCCGCCGTCGCTGGAAGTCCGGACGCTTTCGCTCACAATTGTCTGCCGGAAAGATCCACTCAGATTGTCATTTTATGACGCCGACAGCAAGCTGCTGCTGGGCGAACCGGTTTCAGGCGGACTTACAAAGGTCGGAGAAAAAAGGGCGGCACGGTTTTCAATCAGGCAAGACCATCATTTTTACGGCAGCGGTGTCAGGGGGAAGCGGCTCGATCTGAAATCCACAATTTTTTCTTGTTACAACACACAGGTGTTTGGCTACCATTCTGCACCGGGCACAATGAATCTGAACGTTCCTTTTTTGTGCACGACCAACGGATTTGCCTTATATTTTGAAAATAGCTTTCCCGGACGATTTGATATTGGCGCTACCGATCCGGCGATTTTTGAATATTTGACCGGCGGCGGAGAATTGAGCTTTTTTTTCATTTGCGGAAAAACCGCACCGGAACAGCTCAAAAAATTTACCTGGCTGACGGGCAGGCAGCCCATGCCGCCAAAATGGGCGCTGGGATATATTCAATCCAAATACGGCTATCGAAACCAAACCCAGGCGCAGGATATGGTGCGAATCATGCGCGATAAAAAAATTCCCTGCGATGCCATTGTACTCGATTTATACTGGTTTCAGCACATGGGCGACCTGAGCTGGAATTTAAACAATTTTCCGGATCCGTTTCAGATGATGGCGGACTTTTTAGAGCAGGGAGTCAAGACCGTGGTCATTACTGAGCCTTACGTTGTTGAACATTCGACTAACTTTGCTGAGGGCGCGGCCAATGGTTATTTTGCCAAAAACAGTCAAGCAGCGCCTTATCTGCTCAGTAATTGGTGGTCGTGCAATTGCGACGCGGCGTTGCTGGATATTACCAATCCCGACGCCCGCCAGTGGTGGTGGAATCAACACCCGCATTTTTTCGGAAATGAATTGGCTGGCATCTGGACCGATCTGGGTGAACCAGAGCGTCATCCCTATGACATGGTTCATTATCTGGGATCGACCCTGAAAGTGCACAACCTTTACAATTTGCTCTGGGCACAAACTATTTTTAACGGTTATTCAAATTTTCGTCCCAACAATCGGCTGTTCAACTTGACCCGCTCCGGCTACGCCGGCATTCAACGCTACAGCGTATTTCCCTGGACTGGCGATGTGGGCGTTTCTTTCTATGGGCTGGCGGCTCAGATTCCGTTTATGCTCAATGCCGGGATGTCCGGTCTGGCTTACCTGCATTCTGACATCGGCGGCTTCTGCTGCGCTTCAACATCGCCTGAGCTCTACATTCGCTGGTTGCAACTGGCAACCTTTAGCGGCGTGATGCGGGCGCACGGGGTGGATTATCAGCCCCAGGAGCCCTGGGGTTACGGCGCAGAAGCCGAGCGCATCGCTAAAAAATTTATCGAGTTGCGCTACCGACTGCTGCCATATAACTATAGCCTGGCTTACGAAAACCATCAAACCGGCATGCCGCTGGCGCGACCACTATTTTTCGCGGACAGCAACAACACCGCGCTTTACGATGAATTTTCCGCCTTTTGCTGGGGCGAGGCAATGCTGGTGGCGCCGGTCACAGCGGATGGGGTTCGCAGTAAAACTGTGCCCCTGCCCCGGGGCGAATGGGTCGATTATTGGACCGACCAACATTATTCAGGGAATCAGGCGGTAACCGTTTCGGCGCCGCTGGATCAAATCCCAATTTTTATCAAAAAGGGTAGCATCATCCCGATGCAGCCGGTTATGCAATTTGTTGATGCAGCGCCGCTGGACACGCTTTATTTACAGCTCTATCCCCAGCCCGGACATCAGAATCAGCTCAGGCTTTACGAAGATGACGGCGCCACGCTGAATTATCAGCGAGGAGAATTTGCGCTGACATTGTTTTCGCTTTCGGTCACCGATTCACCAGACAGCCTCCAACTATACTTCCGAATCGGGCCATCAATCGGTGAATATCATGGCAAACCGCACTATCGCTGCTATCTGGCGGTGGTTCATCATGTGCTATCAAAGCCACACTCAGTGTTCATTAATTCAATCGCTGCTCCGAATTATCCTTCATTGGCGCAGTTGCGGCGTTATGGAAACGGTTATTTTCATGACAGCGACCGGTGTTCCCTTTTTGTCGCTGTTAGTGCTGCAGCGGACAGTGAATATGTGGTTCAAGTTAATGGTATGACCTTCACCAGCGTTGAGCGCGCTGATACCGAACGCTCCGGATTTTTGCTGAAGCAAAATTATCCCAATCCCTTCAACAGCGTCACTCAGATTGGATTTTCACTTTCCGACGAATCTCAGGTTCTGTTGAAAATTTTTGACATTGCCGGCAGAGAGATCAAGCGATTTGATCTCGGGCAAAAATCCGCCGGCTCTCATGTTTTCAGTTTTGACGGCAGCCAGCTCGCCAGCGGTCTCTATTTTTATAAAATTCACACCGCGTCATCTATCGCGTCCCGAAAATTTATTTTGTTGAAATAGATTCCACTGAACCCTGCTGTCCACATCTTCGATAAAAATTGTGAATATAAAATCGGATTAAACACAAGCTCTGGCAGCGTTGTGATTTTGATTTTGAAAAATGGTAACTGTTCAGCGTGTTTTATTTGCCATGAAGGTCACGCCAACAGGCGAAATCCCTTGCTGGCGTGACCCTGGCGGCAACTAATGTATGCTGAATAGAAACCAATTATCAAAGAGTTTTGATGCAGCCCCGATTTAGGGAGAGGTTTTAGATGGATCTAATCACTTGTTTTGACTTATCCGGTAATTTGTCAACATTGAATGGCTTCGTGCTTGGGCGCGGAGCTTTGTCTGCGCTCTCAATAAAATGGGCTTTAGCCAAATTATGGTAAACAAGCCGTAAGAGAGGAATTTAAAAATAAATGAAATTTTTGTTGCAATTTAAATTTATTTTTTTTAGATTATAGTCCAATAAATCACGCATCACTTACCTAAATAACCATTTGACATTGTAAAAGTATGAAAGGAGGTGGATAGGCAATCTCAAAATTCCACTCTATACTTTTTTTTTAACTACCCTTTTACAGGTAAAACCTAACCTTATTGGAGGACGGAATTTATGAAAATGAAAACCTTGTTAGTGCTTTTTATTGTTGTGGCAGTACTGTCAACAACAGCCTTTGCCAAAGTTGACAAGGGCCAGTTGGGTCTGTTGTTCCCGGCAAAGCCAGGACAAACCAGTGAAGTGCTTCCCATTGATAAAAAAGAATTGAAAGCCCTTCAGGATGGACAAATTACCATCCGCGATTTGCGCTTGGCAAAGGGCCTGGGTATTGTCGATACGCTGAAGCCACCGTATGAATATTCGGTCCGGTTTGGCGCAGTAGCTGGCGATACCATGGCAATGTTCTTCAGACCACCAGCCGCATTGATCGTGAAATCGATCGGTATGATTTTTTCTGATATTAACGATGGCGATGGAACTGCCAACACTGTCAACCTCAGTCTGGCAAAAGCCCGCTATAGCCCGGATACCCATCCGGCAGACGCAGTAAACGCCAACGGCTGGATCGGTGAATTTAAAGACGGCGCCTGGGTGGTCAACACCGAGCTGCCGGCAGAAGCGCAAAATTATCCAATTATCTGGGATGCCGGTGGATTCCCGTTGTGGGGTGATTTCCCGATTACGATTACCGAAACCCATGCGTGGATTTTCACCGACATGCTCTTTTTGGGATTCGAGCCCGATGTCGGTAGAGACGATTTCTTTGCCATTATGGCGCCGCTCGGCGATCCTGGTGTGTTTATCCGCTGGAGATCTGGTGACGCAACCGGTATGCCCCAGTGGTACGGCTTGAAATCATATTTATCTGGCGGAACTTCGGGAAATAATGGCTGGCATGTTCGAACCTACGGCTGGGAAGTTTATGCGGTGGTCGATTTCTATGAAAACACACCGCCGAATGTGTCCATTTTGGGCTCCTACGGAACCGTCTTGAGTGATGCTGCAAGAAGCATTTTCTGCTATGTCACTGATATGGACGCCAACGATCCCAATCAAGCTGGCGCGGATGTGGTTACCATGCACTATAAAGTCAACGACGGCGATTGGACCGATGTGGCAGCCACGCTGGTTGAAGGAACCGATACCGACGGTAAATGGGAAGCTGTTGTTCCGGCTGGCATTCTTTCGCCTGGTGATGTATTGACTTTCAAATTTTCAGCAACTGATAAAGCAGGATTGTCAGGTGAAAGTTTTGAAGGCTCCTACGGCTTCTTCCAGAAAGAAAACGAGCTGTTGGTTTTCTATAACGATAATGGAACTTCCTACCCGTCATGGATCCTGTCGCCCTATTACGACAACCTGTGGCGTGATGCAGCGGGAGAAAAATTCCCGTATGATGTCTGGGTTGGTCTGAACGACGGCGCTTTGAGCACAACCTTGGTGGATCAGTATGATTATATCGTCCAAATCGACGCTTTTTCTCCGGCCACGATGAACGATGATGTGATCGGCGCCTGGTTTGCCTCCGGTACAAAATACATGTTCTGGTCATCTCAGGAATGGGGATATCAGTTGACCGGCGGCGATGATATGACATTTCCGGCTGACGATTGGCACAATCAGTACATGGGCATCGAGACCATCGGTCCGATGGACGCTAATTGGGACAGTGATAAACAAGATTGGATTTACATTCCCTTCCCAATCAATCCGGTTGAGGGCGATATTATCACTGGTCCGCTGTACGATTTCCTCGGCGACAGCTTGCAGCTTTACTACTATTCAGATTATGAATTAGGGTTTGACGACTGGGCTGACCTGATGACAGCCGCGCCCGGCGCTGTGGTGTGCTTCACCGATTCCGCCGAAGGCGAGACCATGGGTGTCCATAAAGAGACCAACGGAACCAAAACTGTGTTCTTGACCTTTGATCAGCTCTGTCTGGATACCTGGGCGTTGCCGAGCTATACCGCTACTGATGGTTACTGGTGGACTGAACCCAATGTGCACAGTGTGGTTGGTGCATCCTTGAACTGGTTCGGTCTCGGGACATCGGTTGACGACAATAACCTGCCAACAATCGCGGCGGAATACAGTCTGCAACAGAACTATCCCAACCCGTTCAACCCGGAAACGGTCATCAATTACAGCATTTCCCAACCGGGTTTGGTAAAGCTGGCTGTTTACAACGTGCTTGGTCAAAAAGTAGCTGAACTGGTCAATGAACACCAGACCGCTAACAGCTACAAAGTGACTTTTGACGCCAACAACCTGACCAGCGGTGTCTATTTCTACAATCTGGAAGTTGGCGACTACAGCAAGACCATGAAAATGATGCTGTTGCGCTAATTGCTTCAATTTATCAGGGTAAGTGATGGTTACACAGCCGTTGGGGAGGTTATTCGCCTCCTCAGCGGTTTTTTTTTGATAATCTTTTGTAGAGAATTTTGCTGAGAGTCTATTAAGCAAAACTCACCCTCTGTCCCCCTCTCTTGAGAGAAGTGGGAGAGAGAAATAAATTTAATCTGGGAGAGTGGTAAATAAAACATTCAAAAATATCATCAAATTATGAGTACGTGATTTTTAAAAAGCAGTCCCGTTTAGGGACAAAATATTTATAACAGAGCCCCATCCTCCACAAATTTAAGCCCCGTAGGGGCGTGATAGGAAACGGGGCTGGATAATAGCTATATCGTACCTACGGCACGAAAAATTTTTATTTTTAGCGCTGCTATAAATATTGAGTCCTTAACAGGACTCTGGTTGTGAAAACAATGGTTCAAATTTTAAAAGGGAAGAAAAATAAATTTGGTTTGTGAGACGGCAGAATAATTATTCTATTACCAAAATTAATATTGCATTATTTAGTTTTTATAAACACTGAAAACACCGAAATCGACCGAAACATTTTTTTTCAAAATAGTCTTTCAGTGAGAGTCGGTGTTTAATTTTGCGGCATTGCCGCGCCGGAGAATAATGGGAAAAATCATTGTCAAATATGTGTACGTTTTTTTGTGTTTGATGCTCATGACAGAAAACAGTGCTGCCAGTGATGAGCGCCGCAGCGATATTTTTCCAGTAAAACCAGGCGTGGTCGTGGCAAAATTAAAACCCGATATCGAGCTGTTTTTATTGAAAAATAAATTATCCCGACCTGCTGCAAGAGTACCATTCACTGCTATCGACCGTTTATTCCCATCGCATGATCACCATCCGGCAATGAGCAAAATTTATCACATCCATTTTTCTGAAACTGTGTCCCCGAAAGAGGTTGCGCTTGAGCTAATCTCAACAGGGTTGTTCGAGTATGTGGAGCCGCGCTATCTTGCCACCGTTGTCGCCACCTTTCCCATAGATTCATTGCTGCAACATCAATTCTATCTGGAACAGATGGATCTGTTCAAAGCCTGGGATTTTCAACGCGGCAGCCGGGAGGTGGTCATTGCCATCGTGGATAATGGCGCCGATTATCGCCATCCTGATTTGTTCGGTAATTTGTGGGTCAATGAGGCAGAGGCTTCAGGAATAGCCGGAGTGGACGACGATGGCAATGGCTATGTGGATGATATTTACGGCTGGGATTTTGGGGAAAACAACAATGATCCCGGCTATGGTACGGTTGAATCTTTAATATCGGTTCACGGAAGCCACACCGCCGGAATTGCCTCGGCCGTTACCGATAATATTACCGGCATTGCCGGGGTGGGTTGGAAATGTAGAATTATGGTGGTCAAGGTCTCAACCGACGATGACACTTATCAAATTCCGTTCGGATATGAGGGCATTGTGTACGCTGCTGATAATGGCGCTCACATTATTAATAATTCATGGGGAAGGAGAGGACCCTATTCGCAGTTTGAACAGGATGTGATTGATTATGCGGCTGGCAAAGGCTGCCTGATTGTGGCAGCCGGCGGCAATGCCAATAGCGAGACGATTTTTTATCCGGCCAGCTATACCAAAGTAATCTCGGTTGCTGCTGTTAACGAACTGGATGAAAAGTCAAGCTATTCATCCTTTGGACGCAGCATCAATGTCTCTGCCCCCGGCGGTGATCAACGGGTGGGAAAACCCGGGATTTTGAGCCTCTTTCCGATGGAGATGGGCGGTTATGGTGAGCTGTCCGGAACTTCAATGGCGAGTCCAATGGTAACCGGAGTTCTGGGATTGCTGAAAAATCATTTTCCCGATTGGGATCGGTTGCAGCTCTACCGCCAACTGGTTTTGACCGCAGACCCGATTGATCTGCAAAATCCGGGGCATTCCGGAAAAATTGGCTTTGGCAGAGTCAATGCATTTCGCGCGCTAACCGAAACTATCCTTTCCGAAGAACCGGCAAAAATAGCGCTGTTTCGAGCTGCAGTGACAGATTCTGTCTGGGGGAATAACAACGGATTATTTGAACGCGGCGAAACCATTGGCATTGACCTGTATTATCGCAATTACGCGCTCAGCCCCGGGCAAAATTTTAAAGTCCGCCTCAGTTCGCCGGATCCGGATATTATCGTTACCCAAAACGCAGTTGATCTCGCCGCTTTTCCGGCTGATTCGCTGGTTTCAATACGCCATCAGTTGCACTTTTTCATCAAGCCACTGGCGAAACCGCACCTGGTTCCGTTGGCGGTCAATTTTTCAATGGATAACGGCGAAGGCGGCAGCGATACGTTGAAGGTGCTCATCGGTAAAAGCGCGCTGCTGCTGGTAGATGATGATAATAGCATCAGGAATGTCGAGGGATTTTATATCTCGGTACTGGATCAATTGCGCGTTCCATATCTCATCTGGGATCATGCGGAACTTGGCGCGCCATCGGCAAGAAATCTGATCCATTTTCCGACGGTCATCTGGTTTTGTGAATGGGCTTTTCCCAGCCTGTCGGCTGAAGATCGGTTTTCGCTGCAATATTATCTGGATCATAGCGGCAGTCTGTTCATTTCAGGGCAGGATATCGGCTGGGATTTGGCTGACCCTGAAGGAACTGAAAATAATCAATATTCCGAAGCTGCGGTAAATTTTTATCGCCATTATCTCCATGCCGAATACCATGCGGATCATAGCCTTTCATCCAACGTGGTCGGCGTTCCCGGAACCATAGGCCAGGGATTGCAATTTAAGATTTATCAACCGGCGATTCCGATTCATTTTCAATTTCCGGATTGGATCGAACCGGCCGCGGGCGCGTTATCCTGCTTTCGTTATGACAACGCCCGGGGCGCCGGTGTGGAATATTCAGGCAAACACAAGGTGATTAATTTGGGCTTCGGGTTTGAAGCCATCGATAGCTATCGCGAAGACGATCCCGCGCGTCGGTCAAAAGTTCGCGAAAAAGTGATGCTGCGGGCATTGAATAAACTGGGACCGATCACCCACGACCCACTAATTGATATTGAAGCTGCGTCGGCGCCGGTTGATTTTTTGGTGGAACTATCCCCTTTGGTGGATGATTTGATTTCTTTGAATCTTTTTTACCGCACCGATTCGATGTCCCAATATTCAGCCCTGGAGATGACCGAAAATTCTTCCGGTATCTTCTCACGACAGATTGATTTTTCGGAATACAGCGGAACCGTGAACTATTATTTTAGTTTATCAACTCCCTACTATCAGTATCTTGCGCCGGCATCAGCGCCGATGCACCCTTATCACTTTCACATCGGCAAGGATAGCCGCGCGCCGCAAATTTATCATCAACCTTTGCATGACGTGTTGGTTCAACCCTTTCCCAGAGATGTGGCTGTGTTTGTCGAAGATAACGTGGCAGTTGACACCAATTCAGTGCTGCTGTTTTTTGAAATAAACGGAACCTATAGCTCATTAAACATGTACCCGGGCAGTGGCAACTGGTTTCATGGCCAAATACCTGCCAAAGGTGAGCCCGGCGATTCAGTGGTCTATTATTTCTCAGCTAAAGATCTGGCGTCTCCGCCGAATGAGGGGTTGAGCCAAAAATATCGATACCGCATCGGTGTTGAAAATTTCGACCGCGACTTGATATTTTGGTCGGTTGATTCTGTGGGCTGGCAGTTGGACGATCTCGAATTTCGATCACCACCATATAGCGTCTCTACTTTTCCCGGAGGCGCCTATCCCAACAATGCAAATGTCAGTCTGACTTTAAAATTTGGATTAAAGCGGGAACAATTGAACGGCAAATGGCTCTCTTTTTGGACTAAACATGAAATCGAACCGGAAAAGGATTTCGGATTTGTCGAATTTAGCCAGAATGGCGGTATGGATTGGCAATCGTATTCAGCGCCCTTTACAGGAGCCCGAGACCAGTGGAGCCAGCAATATTTTTCTTTGAACAGGTTTTATGAGCACGGAAGTGGGGACAGCTTATTGATCAGATTTCGATTGCAGACGGATTCCACTCAGCAAAAACCCATGGCCGGATGGTTTGTCGATGATATTGAAATCAGCGATCAGCCGCCAGTGACGGTCTCGGATAAACAGCCCGTACTTGATGTTCAGCATCCCGAAATTGCCATTGTTTCGATCGCGCCCAATCCGTTCAATTCAATGGTACAAATAATTGTCGAATCGTCAGCGCCGATGGCAACCAGGGTGGAAATATTCAATCTGCTGGGGCAGCGGATTATTGAGCAGCGAGTGGAATTTTTAGCGGCAGGACGCCATGTGTTTTATTGGGACGGTCTGGATCGATATCAACGCCAGTGCGGTTCCGGGATCTATTTATTTCGCCTAAGCCGGATTGCTTCACAAAAGATGGATGATGTTTTTTCTCCACAAACAGTCAAATTAATCCACCTGCGATAGGTAGCGGAAAATGGCTCAACCCAATTGGTACCGAAAATGTGTCGGCTGCAGAACAGCGCGCCATAAAAATGAGCTGTTGCGCGTTGTCGTTTTCAGGGATGCGCCGGCGGAAATCGATACCGACCAGCGCAAACCTGGCAGAGGCGCTTATGTTTGCCCCAGGATTGAGTGCATTATCGCCGCCCAAAAAAGACGGGGGTTTGAGCGATCGTTCCGGGCTCCGCTGGATGCGGATATTTATGAAAAACTGATTCAGCAGGTTAGCGATAGTGAATATTGAAAAAGTGAACGCCCTGCTGCGATTAGCGCAAAAGGGAAGAATGCTGGAGATAGGGGCGACTGCCGCTGCGGTGTCGATTAAACGCAAACGCGCTGCCTTGATTCTGATAGCGATCGACGCGTCCGAAAAGATCAAACGCGAGCTGGAACTGGAGTGTCGTCGTTATAATATTCCGCTCTACATTTTTTCAAATAAAACCGAGTTAGGAAAAATTTGCGGTAGAGAATCGGTCGCAGTAATCACCGTTTCAGACCGCAATCTGGCGCGGGGAATTAAAGAAAATCTGCTCTGATTCTGCGCTGTTGGTAAAGGCTGGTAAATAGTAACTATTGAGCCACCGAGTCACAGAGGACCCGGAGATAAAATCAATAAAATTTAGGGCAGATATTTTTCTCATTTTTGAGAATTAGGGTTTCGGATTAATTTTTAAAACCACATCATATTACCCTAAAATCTACGAATTGATTATTGAAATGCCTCTGTGCTCTCTGTGTCTCTGTGGCATTTTTTGTTGTCTGAATAGTTACAAAAACCATCAAATAGTCATATTAGTCAAACGATGGTATCCGTCGAAATCTCCAACAATGACTGATATACTGCATTTTCAGGACTGATAAATTGAAAGATCAAAAATATGTCGCCGAAATTGTATCTACTTTGGAGACTGCGCTGGGGGTACCAGAGCGTGTATTGAATTTGGACCCATTAAGCTGTCTGGTGCTCACCATTCTTTCCCAGAACACCAACGATAAAAATCGCGACACAGCATATTCCCGGTTGCGGCAACACTTTCCCAGATGGGAAGATGTGATGAATGCAGATGTGGCTGCGATTGCCGACGCCATTCGCCCAGGTGGACTTGCCAATCAAAAAAGCCAGCGCATCCAGAAAATTTTACAATGGATACATCACGAGTACGGCGCTTTAGGTCTTGATTTTCTGTGTGAGCTGGATCCTCAGGAAACCATTGATAAGTTTACTCAACTCAAAGGCATCGGTGTGAAAACTATCAGCGTGGTGATGATGTTTTCCTGTGGTATTGACATCTTCCCGGTGGACACGCACGTGCATCGCATTTGCCGCCGGTTGGGATTGGTTCCGGAAAAAGCTTCCGCTGAAAAAACATTCTGGCTGATGCAACCGCTGGTTCCTGACGGCAAATCCTACTCGCTGCATAAGAATTTTTTAAAATTGGGGCGTAGTATTTGCCTCGCCAGGCGGCCGAACTGTCCGCTCTGCCCGATAGCGGAGTTTTGTAATTTTTACCTTTCCATTCAAAAAGCTGCCGGTTAGGTAAAAGCCCAACCTTAAGAGTAAGCATCGTTTAAGTCATGGGCGTTTTTTCAATCAAATAAATTTCATTCCGATTAAAATTTCCGATAATCTTAAGGAGACCAATTATGCTGGCGAAAAGGATTACACCTGTTTTGTTTAGGACTTTGCTGGTGATTAAAGCAATAAATAAAGCCGTGGAGTCAGCGTACTTCTCCAATTTTCAATGTTTTTTACAACCAAAGCGATGGCATCAGTTTCTATTTCCACCAATAAAGGAGGTCGTACGAAATACCAATAAAACCGCTTGATTTTAATTTCGAAAATAATTAACTTCAATGCTTTAAAATTTCAATCAAGGCAGTGAATTAGATTGAATCTGCGGAGTAAATTTTATGTTAAAATTAAAAATGGTAATCCCCAAAGGGCGGATTTATAATAACGTTATCCAGCTTCTCGACGATGCCGGTTTTGGCGTGGAAGCGGCAGAGCGGGTTTACGTGCCGCGAGTGGATGATAGCGAGGTTGAAGCCAAAATCATGAAACCACAAAACATTCCCAGGTTGGTAGAGCTCGGCTCGCACGATGTGGGTTTCACCGGTAAGGACTGGATAATAGAGACCGGGGCTGATGTCATAGAGGTGTTAGATCTGGGGTTCGACCGGGTCAAGATTGTGGCGGCGGTTCCTAAAGCGTTATCAGAGGTAAACTTGAAACAACGTCGAGTGGTGGTTGCCTCGGAATATGAACGCATTGCCAGCCAGTTTTTAAAACAAGAAAACTACAACTTTATTTTGATCCGAACCTTTGGCGCGACCGAGGTTTTTCCGCCGGACGACGCTGACATGATCATTGACAATACTTCCACCGGCAGAACGCTCAAGGAACACAACCTGCACATATTGCACGAAGTGATGGTATCTTCAACGCGGTTCATCGTCAACAAATCTGCCTTAAATGATCCCTGGAAACGAGAAAAAATTGACGAGATGAAAACTTTGTTTCAAGCTGTATTGGACGCCCGCGGCAGAGTGATGTTGGAAATGAACGTGGCAGGCGATAAGTTTCAACAGATCATTAAATTTTTGCCCTGCATGCGTTCCCCGACAGTGGCGCCGCTATACGGGGACCAGGGATTTGCTGTAAAAGTGGCGGTAAAAAAAGCAGAAGTGGTCAAACTAATTCCTCTGCTAAAGAAACATGGCGCTACCGATATTTTGGAATATGAGATTCGTAAGGTGGTTGTATGAGGACGGCAAGGCGTGCGCTAAAAAAGGTGGAACCCTATACGGTTTTCAATGAAAGCAGACGGCATAAAATCCGCTTGGATTTAAACGAAAATGCCTGGGGCTGTTCAGCGCAAGTTTTGGAGAGATTGAAAAACCTGTCCGCTGAAGATGTCTCGTTATACCCAGACTGTAGTGGGCTGGTGCGAAAGTTAGCGGCGTTCCACGGCGTGTCGCCGGATAACTTGATGCTCTCCAACGGCGCCGATGATTCGATTCGCTGCGTATTCGATTGCCTGGTGGAAGAGGGTGACGAGCTGCTGATCCCGGTTCCCAATTATGGAATGTTTGATATCTTCGGCCGGATTCGCAACGCCGGCGTGGTCAATGTGTGTTATAACGATGATTTTTCGTTTCCGACAGAGCGGCTTCTGAAACAGCTCAGCGGTCGCAGCAAGTTAATTGTGATCGTCAATCCGGCAAATCCGCTGGCAACTGTGATTGACGAGCGTGATTTACGGCGAATACTGGAAACTGCGAGAGATGCTTTCGTGCTGTTGGATGAAACTTACTACCATTTTATTAATAGATCTTATATCGATTGGCTGTCCGAATTTGACAATTTGATTATTGTCCAGACTTTTTCAAAAGCCTTCGGGTTGACCGGCTTGCGATTGGGCATAACATTTTCAAATGTTGAAACCATGAGCTTGCTAAAAAAGGTAAATTTACCGTTTGCGGTAAATTCGCTGGCAACGCTGGCAGCCGAAGCCGCGCTCGATGATACTGATTTTCTTTACACGGTGGTCGCCAATGTAAAAACTGAAACCGCTTTTCTGAAAGCCAACCTCGAAAAACTGGGGATTGAGGTCCGGACTGGATTTACAAATTTTTTGATGATGAATTTTGGCAACAGCAGCCAGCAGGTTTATCAACAGCTTTTTGACCGTGGGATTTTGCTGCGAAATTTGAAGAAATATCCACTGTTGGCCGGTTATCTCAGAGCATCCATTGGCACCCGAGCCGATAATAAAAAATTTTTAGCAGCATTAAAGGAAATCGTGGGGAACAATGATTAAAGTTGATGCCATACTATTTGATATGGATGGTGTGTTGGTGGACGAGTCCCAGTCCTATCGCTACACCATCAAAAAAACCGCGGAATTCTTTATCGGCGATGAGATACAGTTTTTAGAAATCCAGCAGATGAAAAACCGCGGCGGTTTTAACAATGATTGGGATTGCACTCACGCCATCATCTCAGCCCACGGCAAAGATGTCTATCACTGGGAAGTTGTCGACAAATTTCAGGAATATTATCTGGGAAAAAATTTTGACGGTTTTATAAAAAATGAAACCTGGTTGTTGAAACACCAGGTGTTGGAAACTTTGTTTCAACAACATGCGTTGGGAATTGTCACCGGTAGACCGCGGAAAGAAGCCGAGTTTGTTTTGAGCCGTTTTGAAAAAGCGGATTATTTTGGAGCGTTGATTGCAATGGAAGACACGCCTCCCGGAAAGGGCAAGCCGGAGCCGGATGGCATTTTTGAGGCAATGAAAAAATTGCGCGCCAGGTCGGCGGTCTATCTTGGCGACACTGTTGACGATATAAGCGCCGCATTATCGGCAGAAATTATTCCCATCGGCGTTTTGACCGACAACGATCGCAGTGAAAAGCAGATCAATGTTTTGAAGAGCCACGGCGCACAGCAAGTGCTGAATGATGTCAATGAAATTGTTGAAATTTTGGACTGGTAATTTTAGTGAGCATTGCTGTCCAATAAGTCTGATTTATCTGGTCGTTGTAATGTTACTCTCTCAGTCTGAAATCTGTACCGCTTTTATTGCGGACTAAGAACATAGCTTCGCGAATTAATTAATGAAAAGCAAACACAGATTTCGTCGATTTCACAGATGATTTCACAGATAAAAATCGCTGTCATCTGCGAAAGCTGCGGTACTTTTTTTTCTGCCACAACTTTGAAATTCCGATACAACAAAAATTATTTGGGCAAAAACTCCATTGATTGAAAATTATATTGGCTTATTTGAAAAAAATGCGCACTTCAAAAACACATCGTAAAACCAGTGAAACCGACATCGAAGTCGAATTGGCAATCGACGGTCAGGGTAACTACCGTATCGAGACGGCTATCGGATTTTTTAACCACATGCTGGAATCGTTTGCCAAACATGGGTTGTTTGATCTGAGTCTGCGCGGCAAAGGTGATCTGCATGTTGACCAGCACCATCTGGTTGAAGATTGCGGGATTGTTCTGGGACAGGCGTTCAAAAAAGCGTTGGGCGACCGTAAAGGGATCAACCGCGCCGGCTATTTTGTTTATCCCATGGATGAAGCGCTGGCGGTAGTGGCGGTTGATATTGCAGGACGCCCTTATTTACAATATGAAGCGGAATTCAAGCGCAGGTTCTGCGGTGAATTGGACACTGATTTGGTGGAGGATTTTTTTCAGGGATTTGCCATTAATTTAGGAGCAAATGTAGTTGTGCGCATGCCGTTCGGCAGAAGTGATCACCACAAAATTGAGGCGATTTTTAAAGCATTCGCTAAAGCCATGAAAATGGCGTGCGCCCTCGAACCCAGATCATTGAAGCAGATTCCCAGCACAAAAGGGAGCATTGATGATAGCGATTATTGATTACCGCGCGGGTAATTTGAAATCCGTTAAAAAGGCATTCGATTTTCTGGGCGTTGACAGCAAAGTCGTTGCATCGCCTGATGAATTAATCGATGTTGATAAGTTGGTTCTCCCCGGCGTGGGTGCATTCGGCGCAGCGTTGGAAAAACTTCACCAGTTAAATTTTTTTCAATTTGTACAACAATGGATTCAACAAGATAAACCCTTTTTGGGTATTTGCCTCGGAATGCAACTGTTGATGGAGGGCAGCGCCGAATCCCCCGGAGCTCACGGATTGGGCTTTATTCAAGGAAAATGTCTGCGATTTGATCGCGGAAAAGTACCCCAGATCGGATGGAATCAGATTATAATCAAAGGTAAATCCAATCTGTTGCATGGCATTGAGGACAGAACTTATTTTTATTTTTTACACAGCTATTTTGTGCAGCCTGATGATGAAAGTTGTATTAGCGCAACTGCCGAATATGGGGTGAATTATCCGGCAATTTTGAAACAGGGCAATGTTTACGCGGTACAGTTTCATCCGGAAAAGAGCAGCGATGCCGGTTTGAAACTGTTGAAAAATTGGATTGAAAAATGTTAGCAATACGAATCATTCCTTGCCTGGATGTGGATAACGGCAGGGTGGTGAAAGGCGTTAAATTTCGGGAGATTCGCGACGCCGGCGATCCAGTGGAGCTGGCAGCCATGTATAATCGGCAGGGCGCTGACGAGCTGACTTTTCTGGATATTGGCGCTTCATATCAAAGCCGGGAAATTATGATTGATGTGGTGGAGCGCGTTTCCAGCGAGGTCTTCATTCCGTTGACTGTCGGCGGCGGAATTCGTGAAGTAAGTGATATGCGGCGAATTCTCAACGCCGGCGCGGATAAAGTAGCGCTTTGCACTGCTGCCATCAAAAACCCATCGTTGTTAGCCGAGGGCGCAGAAATATTTGGTTCGCAGTGTATCGTGCTGTCGATCGATGCCAAGCGCCATGGGGATAGTTGGCGCGCTTATATTAACGGCGGCAGAATTGATTCCGGTATCGACGCCATTGAATGGGCGCGGCAAGGCGAAAAATTGGGCGCCGGGGAAATTTTGCTCAATTCAATCGACATGGACGGCACAAAAAAAGGATACGATTTGGAGTTGAACCGAACGCTTTCAGAACAGGTTAATATTCCGGTTATTGCCTCGGGCGGCGCCGGTACGCTGGAACAAATGTATGACGCGATTCAAATGGGCAAAGCTGACGCGGTGCTTCTGGCGTCGTTGCTGCATTATGGCGAATTCACAGTGAAAGATATCAAAAACTATTTGAAAGCTAAAGGAGTCAGGATTAGATGATTATTCCTTCGATAGATTTAATGAACGGAAAAGCGGTACAGTTACGCCAGGGCAAAGAGAAAATACTCGAACGGGATAATCCGCTGGACATCGCCCGCTATTTTAATCGTTTTGGCGAGATCGCGCTGATCGATCTGGATGCGGCAATGAACCGGGGAAGGAATTCGGAATTAATCCGAGATATTTGCGGGATTACGGATTGTCGCGTCGGCGGCGGAATTCGAGATATTGAAAAAGCCAAAGAGATAATTTCTTTTGGAGCGACTAAAGTCATTATCGGGTCCAAAGCCTTTGAAGGCGATAAAATTAATCACGGGTTTTTGCAGGCGTTGTCTGACGCCGTGGGCAGGCAAAAAATCATGATTGCCATTGACGCCTATGAAGGCGAAATCGTTACCAAAGCCTGGACGCACAAAACCGGGTTGAATTTATTTCAGGTTGTCGATGAGCTGGATGAGTACGCTGCTGAATATTTATTCACCTGCGTCGAAAAAGAAGGCGGTCTGCGGGGAACGGATATAGAAAACGTTCAGCAATTAAGAAAAATTACCGACAACTCATTGACGCTTGCTGGCGGAATTTCGACCATTGACGAAATTCAGATTTTAGCTGCGCTGGGGATTCATGGTCAGCTTGGTATGGCGATTTACAGCGGTAAACTGAAGCTGGAAGACGCATTCATCGAATCGTTAAACTGGAAAACAGATTTAATTCCAACCGTAACTTGCGATACTGATGGTCAGGTGCTGATGGTGGCGAATTCCAATAAAGAATCCATTCGGAGGACGTTTGAAACCGGCAAGATGTGGTATTTCTCCAGGTCGCGGAACAGCCTCTGGATGAAGGGCGAAACCTCAGAAAATATACAACATTTTATTCAATTTCGGATTGACTGCGACGGCGACACATTGTTGGCAACGGTCAGGCAAAACGGCGTCGCCTGTCATCTGGGACGTTACTCCTGTTTTGCTGATAAAAAATTTTCATTAAATGACCTTTACCATGTCATCCGAGATCGCTTCGACAATCCAGTCGAGGGTTCTTACACAGCAACTCTGACCGCGGAAAAAGTGGGTGAAAAATTGATGGAAGAAGCCCGGGAAGTGATTGAGGCAAAATCCAGGGATGAAATTATCTGGGAAGCTGCCGACGTGCTCTATTTTCTTTCGGTCATGATGGTTAAAAATGAAGTCACTTTTGATGATCTTTTGAATGAGTTAAAAAGAAGGCGCTTTAAATGAAAATCATCCGATACGCTGAATTAAGCCAAGAATTTTTTAAGTACCAGGAAATTGAAGAAATTGATTCGGTAAAATCTATTATCGCGGATGTAAAATTGCTTGGCGATGATGCGGTCAGAAAATATACCAGGCAATTTGATAAATGTGAACTCGAATCGATCCGGGTCAGCAATAAAGAGATTCTCTCGGCAGCAAGACAGTTGAAGAGAGACGAAATGGAAGCGCTCAAAGCAACAGCGGATAACATTCGAAGGTTTGCTGAAAAACAAAAACAGCAATACGTTGATTTTGAAATAGAAATTGACCCCGGCGTTTTTACCGGGCAGAGAGTGATCCCCATAGAACGTGTCGGTGTCTACACACCAGGTGGGAGTTACCCACTGCCATCCTCAGTGCTGATGGGCGCAATTCCGGCGCAGGTTGCCGGCGTAAAAGAAATTGTGCTATGCTCTCCGCCAAGTTTTGGGGGAAGTATTCACCCGACGATTTTAGCTGCTGCGGTGATTTGTGACATTGAAGAAATTTATAAAATTGGTGGAGTGCAGTCAATCGCAGCCATGGCGTATGGCACCGAAACCATCAGACCGGTCGATAAAATTGTCGGTCCTGGTAACAAATATGTCACCGCGGCGAAAAAGGAGGTCTTTGGAGCAGTGGGCATTGATTTTGTCGCCGGTCCCAGCGAGCTGTTTATTATCGCGGATCAGAGCGCTGATCCGGTTTATGTGGCAGCGGATTTGCTGGGCCAGGCAGAACACGATGTCAACGCCATTCCGGCGCTGGCGACCGATTCCCGCAAACTCGCATTGTCAGTAGAGGTGGAAATCGGCAAACAATTAAGCCGGCTAAAGACAGCGGACATCGCCCGCAGCGCGATTAAAAATAATGGATTGATCATTATCGTCGACTCGATTGAACAAGCCTGTGAGGTTGCCAACCGCCGCGCGCCGGAACATCTGGAATTGCAGTTAAGCAATGCTGATGACTTTGTTAATAAATTGACAAATTATGGCTCGCTGTTTATTGGCTCGTTGGCTGCGGAAGTTCTGGGGGATTATTCAAGCGGATTGAATCACACTCTGCCGACAAACACCACCGCCCGCTATGCCGGCGGTTTGAGTGTAAAAGATTTCTTAAAATTCCAAACCAGGCTTCGGGTGAATAAAAAAGGATTAAATTCCATCGGCCCGATAGCGAAAAAAATGGGCGAGATGGAGGGCCTGGATGGACATGCAAAGTCGGTGGAGCTGAGGTTGTTTCGGAAAAAATAAAATTTTAGTAACTTGTGGCAATAACATCTGCCTGAATAGATACAATTAAATCCTGTAAATTATTGTTATCCTGTAAATCCTGTCTAAAAAGAATACCTGAATAGTTACAAATTTTATTTCAAAGGCAACTTCGTTATCGCCCGTTTAACAACAGCGCTGATAAAAAATACAAACGCAAGCAGCAGGACAATAGCAGCACCGGAAGGCAGATTAAAGCTGTAAGACAGCCACAATCCCAACATGGTGAATATCACGGAGCTTAGTATCGAGAATAGCATCAATTTTTTCAAGCGGTTGGTGAACTGCCTGGCGATTACAGTGGGGATGGTCAACAAGGCGATCACCAGGATCACACCGACGACCCGAATCAACACGATGATACTCAATGCCACCAACAGCAACAGCAGCAGGTACAGCCCTTTTGCCGGAACTCCTACGATTGCAGAAAATTCTTCGTCAAAAGAAATCGCCTGTAACTCTTTAAACAGAACCAATACCGCGCTGATAATCACCAGGTCGAGAGCAAACATTATCCACAGATCGCTGGTGGTTACCGTGAGAATGGAGCCGAATAAATAACTGAACAGGTCTGGTGCATAGCCAGGCGTCAGCCCGATAAAAAGAATTCCCAGCGCCATGCCCACCGTCCAGATAATACCGATGGCGGAATCCTCGCTGATTTTGATTCGCCTGCCGATGATTCCGATTCCAAGGGCGGACAGCAGGCTGAAAGGAATCGCAGCAGCGATCGGGTTGATGCCCAAAAAATAACCCAGTCCGATGCCACCGAAAGCTGCGTGGGTGATGCCGCCGCTGATAAAAACAATGCGTTTAATGACCACAAAGGTACCAACGATTCCGCAGGCAACGCTTACCAGCAGCGCCGCAAACACAGCGTTTCGCATAAATTCATAGTGCCATAGTTCAATCATGGTGGTGATCTCCCAACAAACGATGAGGAACTTCGTGAACGGCAATTTCCATGGGACAGTGATACAGCTCGGAAATTTTATGAATGCCCTCCCTGGTTGATCCGTGATAGAAGAGCTTGCGATTGACGCAGGCAAGCTGGTCAATTTGAGAGGCGAGAACGCTCACATCGTGAGTGACCAATACAATCGCCAGCTCGTTGTTCAACTGATGCAATAGCTCAAAAAATTGTTTTTGCCATTGTGGATCGACGCTGGCAACCGGCTCATCCAGCAACAGAACTCGAGGTTGCATGGCTAACGCCCGGGCAATGAACACCCTCTGCCTTTGTCCGCCCGACAATTCGCCGATATCGCGGTCGCGCAACGATTCCATTCCCACTTTTTTAAGCGCTTCATACGCAATTTGATGATCTGATTTTGAAAAACGACGCCCCAGTTTATTCCGGCTCAATCGTCCCATAAGCGCCACCTCCATAACGCTTATCGGAAAACTGAAATCAAATACGAATAATTGAGGCATATACCCAATCAGATGGCGCATTTTTCTGGGTGATTGACCGAACACCCGGATATCTCCCTGTGTCGGTTCGAGCAAGCCCAGGATCAATTTTAACAGGGTGGTTTTACCACCGCCATTGGGACCGATAATGCCGAGAAAATCGGTTTGCCTGATGCTGAGTGAAATATCCTCCAGTACCGGGATAGCATTGTAGGAGAAGTGGACATTTTGCAGTCTAATGATAGTTTGAGTTTTCACCTTATTCCATTTCCTCGAAAAGAATATGGCTGATCTTTTTCATGGCGCCCAAATAATCTCTGTCAAGAGATGAAATAATCGCCAGTTTACCGTTGATTTGCCGGGAAATTATTTCAGCGCTTCGAGTGTCGAACTGGGGCGAAGCAATGATCAATCGAATGTTTTCTGCATGCGCCTGATCAATAAACCGCTTCAAGCCTTGTGCGGTCGGTTGTTTTCCCTCGACTTCAATCGGGATTTGTTCCAACCCGTACTCACTGGCAAAGTAGCCCCATTCCGGATGGTACACCATAAATTTCCGATTTTTTTTCCCGGTTAATTGGTGGCGTATTTCTTGATCTAATGCGTCCAATTGATTGATATAAGCAGTGCTGTTTTTTTGATACAACTCTTGATGATCAGGATCTAACTCGCTCAGCGCCTGGCTGATGTTTTTAACCATCCGGATCGCATTGCGCGGAGAAACCCAGATGTGGGGATCTAGGTTTCCATCATGATGATGTTTCTCGGACTGATGGGCATGGGATGACAGCGATTTTTGCAGGGGAATCCCTTCTGAAGCCTTCACCACAGTCATGTGACGATTCATTTCCCGCAGCTTGTCCAACCAGACCAGCTCAAACTCTATGGGAGCGCCCACCGCAACCAGCATATCAGCTTCGCTAACATCGACCATTTGTGACGGCAACGGTTCATAGGCATGGGGTGATGAGCCTGGCGGGACCATTACCATCACCGCTACGAGATCGCCGCCAACTTGTTCGACAAACTCTGCCAAGGGTAGAATTGTGACCACAACTTTTAACTGTTTCGGATCCTTTTTAGCGGGCGCACAATCCAGTTGAAATATGATGACAGCGAAAATGATCAATAATTTGAAAATAGCTGAAAATATTTTGTTCATATTTTAACACCAATTTTATAGTGATCTAAAGCGCTTTACATTTTTTTTCTCCGCAAACACGCCAAAGGTGCAAAGCTTTGTTTGATATTAATATTGTTTTTTTTGTTTCTTATCGTACATCTATCGCAAATACCATTAGCGATTAGATGCAGTGTTTTCAATTGAAAACCAGCGGGACATTCGATCTCCGGCACTTCGATAAAGCACAGGCAATAAATATTGTTGTACGAGCTGCATTTGAAATGCAAATGATCGCTTCGATGATGCTCAAATGTTAAATCACATCCACCTGTGCCATGAGATGCAAATTTGACCACCCCTGAATCGTCAACCACCCGATGAATCAAACCATGCTTCTCAAAAGTTTCCAATGTACGGTAAACAGTGACCCTGTCAAATTGCCCTCGCAATCTGTCATTGATGTCAGCTTGAGACAGAGCATAATTGACATCAAAAAATAGCTGCAATACCTGTTTTCGAATGCGCGTCGGACGGATTTGATTGGTTTTCAACAATGAATCAATGCTAAACGATCTGCTGTTCATAAAAAAGTTTGGTTTGTTCGGTTTTGAGTTTTTGCAACACAGTTGCATTTTCTGTCCACTTTGATTTGATGAACAAACCCCTTAAAAGTTCCAAATTATTATGGAAAGTAATATCAATTGCAAAGGAAAAAATTGAGATGAGAGATGGGATTTTTTTGATGATTAATCAAGAAAAAATTTCATTACAGCTAAAATTCTAAAACAAAAAGTTAATTTTTCTATAATTGGTTGTTGGGTAGGGAGTGAATCACCTTTATGTGATTCACTTGCCATGCATAAACAGCCTGTCCAAGAACATTTTATTTTGTTATTTAATGTCATTGCGAGGCGTTTTTTGCCGAAGCAATCTTTAAGATAAGTCACTATAATTAAAGGGATTGCTTCGTCGCTGCGCTCCTCGCAATGACATGAATTTTTTAATTTCTTTTTTTATGAATTCATGGACAGCTTGTAAGGGTATTGCTCTTATCTTTTTAAAAAACAATTTAATGATAGTAGCAAAAATGAGCTCAATTTAAAAACTTAAGTTACAGATAAAAAACCGGCGGCACACCGCGTGGAAATAAGTTTTGAAAAATTTATTACATGGGTAAAAAACAATTCAACCGATTACAAAGCTATTAAAAAACTGTATTAAAACTAATGAAGCGGTTATGAGACTTTATCCAGATTTCATCAAACCATCCGCCAATTAGTCCGATAGTGGAAAAGTGTAACACTAAATTGAGCAAACGCTCCAGCGATTTCAAAATGTTGTCAAATGCTTATCCAGTGAACGATTAAAAAGCGAGCATTTTAAATTTACTGCAAAATTAAATTTCAACCTATTGCTCGATATCCGATTCGGTGAAATGGGTTCACAATGCTGGAAGCGACATTCATCAGATGTGACGCGATGCGTTTTAAGTAGCGCATATACAAGGCGAGCGCTACGGCATCGGTCACTTTCAGATTTAAATCAGAATTTTTCAGTAAAGTCATGTTAAAATTTTCACATGTCTTCTTAACCGTCCACAATTCATCCAATAATTGTTTGGCTAAATCAGTATTCGCTTCTTTCAACACTTTGATTAAAACGTCAAAATTGTTGGAGATTGTATCTTCCATCTGTTTCATTTCTTTTTCCCATTGATCGAAAAACAATTTCCCTGGATGGTTTTGGGCAAGCTCGACAATGTTCTTACAATAATCGCCGATGCGTTCAATGTCAACTACGATATTGATGAGCGTCAATCCGATATTGAGATCGCTGACGTCATTAACTGCCAGATGGGTGAGCACCTTTTTCCTTACCTCGCGTTCAAATTTATTGATCTGGATATCTTTTGCCTCAATATCCAGCGGGATATCTGCCGTATCGCTTTCCCGTAAAGATTTTACTGATTCGGTGAACATCTCCCAATCATTTTTCAACATTTCGATACAATCCTCTATCGATTGTTCGATTAAACCCTTGCGGCGAAAAATTTGCTGTATTTCTTTTAACATGACGTTACCTCAAAAAAGTTAATACCAGAAACGGAAACAGGAAGAAAAAAATGACAATGTAGAGAATTGGGTAAATTTTGCTTTTCAAAGAAAGTTTTGCTAACCCCTTTGCCAAGCCAATTGGTATGAAACGAAACGGAAAAATAATTACCGTACCGAAAAGATTAAAGCAAAGATGGGCAAATGCCACTGTTATCGCGGCGATATTACCTGTTGCCAGTGATGCCAACATTGCGGTTACGGTTGTCCCGATGTTCGCTCCCAATGTATAGGGGAATATCTGTTCAATCGTCAATATTCCGGCGCCAACCAGAGGAACCACCAATGAAGTGGTGATAGAGCTGCTTTGGACTAATGTGGTAATAATTATACCAAACAGCAGGCTGATTAAGGCATTTCGGAAAATGATTTTGTCAAAAAATTTCTCTGCCTTTCCCATAATCAACGATTTCAGCACCTTAACCAGGAAGCGCAAAGTGGCGAATAGCAGCGCCAATGATATAATTAGCAAGATGATACCTGAGCTGGTGAGACTGGTTAGCAATTTAATTGCCGGCGCGGTGATCACGCCGATCGGGCTGATAGCTGTCATCCCACCGATGTGTTGAAAAGTATCGGCAAGAAAATGAGCACTAATCCCCAGAATATCTGTATAATATTGAATCGGAAAAAGGATCAAAACCGTGATGAAATTAAAAAAATCATGAACGATAGAAGCCGAGAAGGCGCGTTCAAATTCGTCGCTAATAGAGATATGTCCGACCGATACCAGTGTATTGGTAATCGATGTGCCGATATTGGCGCCCATGATGATCGGTATTGCATTGGCGATGGTCAGTGCGTCGCATCCGACCAGTCCTACAACAATTGATGTGGTTGTAGACGAACTTTGGATAATGCTGGTGGCTAAAATGCCGATTACTAATCCGACAAGAGGATTTGTGGTGGTGGCGATAAGTTGGTTGGCAAATTCTTTCCCAAACAATTTAAAAGCCGCCCCCATCAAGGTAATGCTGAGCATAAAGATGTATAATAGTAAACACAACAGCAAAAGATTTAAAAGCGTCTTTCCGATGTTGTAAAGCTTCCCTCTCCGGGGTCGCTTGAGATATTGGGCAAACCGACTTGCTTTTTTATTTATAGGTGGTAGAAGGTCGTTCGTTTCTTGCATCTTATCTCCAGCGCTGCATTTTTTTCAATTATTTTGAATGAATAATTGGTGTAGCAATGGTATCATCACAAATATTTGGATACACGAGTAAAGTTTCATTTTCATTAAAGTTGAAAAATTTAAAAATCCTATGTTACAAACATGTTACGTCATGCAGAAAAATAAAAAAAATACCGGAAGTTTTTAGAGCAACTTCCGGCATGTGCAGAGTAAGAGAACAAGAGAGTAATAAGGGGTCATTCTTACTTTAGTAGCATCAGTTTTTTATTCATTACTATTGACCCTGCCTCCAACCGATAGACATACATTCCGGTTGGCAAATTTTTAGCATTCCATTGGACACGATGAGTTCCAGCAGTTAGGTTGTCGTTCAGCAGGGTAGCGACCATTTCGCCCATGATATTATAAACCGATAAAGTCACTTTGCTATTAACAGGCAAGCTGAATTCAATCATGGTCCAAGGATTGAAAGGATTGGGATAATTTTGTTCCAGTGAAAAGTTGTGCGGAATGTTGGTCGCTTTGTCGAATTCACGAACACTAGTGCCGCTGCCGAGAATACCATAGTGATCCAGAGCAGTCCAGCCTTTCAGCCAGTTGGTGGCGCCGAATGCACCTTTGTACGGTGCACATTCAAAAAAGTCATCATCTTCGGGCAGATCAGCAATATCCTGATACGCTTTCCCATGTGCTGCTGGTCTGGGATCAAGCCCTTTTGAATTGAAACTGCGGCTGATTCCGGCTAACCTAAAATCATCCAACAAATCATTTTTGGTTGCTGGATCACTGAAATAATTTGCCGTGTAATCAGCATTGGTGATCGACGTCCAATCAGTTCCGGCTGAAATGTCAAACCAAATATTGTTTGTAAAAACAAGTTCGCCAGCCATCAACCGGTCATACGAATCCGGAGAAGTTGTATTGTCTATCTGAATCGCCTTGCCGTTGAAATCACCGAAAATACTGTTTTTATATTCACCAGCCCAGTTCTCACGAAGTCTGAAAATGTAATTGGCTTCGTGTCCGTCCTTTCCGGCGCCCAGATAAGTGGCGTTATATATTATCGGATAAGCATTCGGCTCACCGCCAATGTTATTTTTATGGCAACCGTCATGTTCACCGATTCGCGTATCATCTTTATCGCCGTTCGCATCCTGAATGACAAAGACATATTGTAACTTGGATCGATTTCCCTCATCGAAGTCAATGGCATCATCCTGGCTAAACGCCGCCACTAAATGGTCGCAGCGGACATTGCCGCCCCACCATTCGAACGCGTCATCTTTATTGGCGTACACTTCGACAAAAGATATCACAGTACCTTTTCCGACTCCAGCCATACTTAATCCATTAATCTCTTTACCAGCGCCAATCTGAGTACCGCCATGTCGAATCGAAACATAGCGCAGCACACCAGAGCAATCATTATCATCCGGTCCGCCATAAAGCGTGAGCGGATTGGGATCAATGCCTTCAAAATAGGCTTCGCCACCCGGTGCATTGGTTCGTGCATTACCGAGTAGTACCACACCGCCCCATTGCCCGACCGCTTTGGAGTCCATATCAAAGGGATTTGTCGGATCGTCAGCTTCGGCAGTAAAAATGATCGGCTCTTCAGCCGTACCTTCAGCGTAAATTTTTGCACCGCGGGATACGAACAGAGCTTTGGCGTTGCTTTCCTGACCCGCAGCTCCCTTAATTACGGTTCCGGCTTCAATAAACAATGTGGCACCTGGTTCTACAAAGACCAACTTATCCAGAATGTAAACATTGTTCGATGTCCAATATTCATTGGTGGCGATGTTACGATTGATTCTGATTTCGGCAGCGATGACACTCGAACCTATGAAAGCCATCAGAACCAATGTCATGATAATTATAAATTTTTTCATCCAATTTACTCCTTAAATTGTGAAAGTTAATTATACCTGTTACGTGTAAAAATCTCATCAAAGACCATCATTGCGAGTGGAGCCAAGTAACATCATAACTTTTTATGAATTAAGATATTGCTTCGTCAACCTGCTGTTCGCAGGATTTCTCGCAATGACAGGCAAAATGCTGAAAAATACTAACATAACCGGTATAGTTGCTATGTGTTGTTATTTAAATACTTAATCGCCTGGCTTGCTCCCAAAGCTGATAATGAGTGTTGTAGTCATACGAAAACTACAATTCATACTTCAACTCAATGGAGTAAGTCCGGCCCATCGTGTATTTAGTGAAATTATAGACTGTTCCCTTGAACTTCTGTATCTTTTCCATTTCAGAGTCCAAAAGATTTTTTGCAGTAAACTTAACACCGAGATGGTTGATGAACTTGTACGAAATTGAGAAATTTAACAAGTGGAAAGGTAGTTCATAAACATCTGGCGCACCGCCTTCAGTTACAAAGGATAGCCTTTCACCAAACACATTATAGTAAAGCGTCGACGCAATTCTTTTGTTCGGATTATCATAATTAAAATTAATGTTAAAGATATAGGGAGATTGACTGGCAAGGGAGCGGCTCGATTTGCGATATGGATTCTGAATTCGAATTTCCGCCAATTCTTCTTTGGCAATATCAATATCTGAGTAAACCAGTGTCAGATTGCTGCCCAGCGAAAAATTACTGAACAATTCATTGATAACATCCAATCGTTTTCTGGCTTCCAATTCTACACCCATTACAGTTGCTCTGTCAACGTTGTCCCACGTGATTATGCGTTCTGCCTCGGTTAAAATTCGCTGTTCAATGGGATTTTTAAATAATTTATAAAAAGCGCTGATTGCGTAAATTTCGCCGGGTCTGGAAAACCATTCCCAGCGTAAGTCAATGTTATCGATCATCGTCTGTTTCAAATTGGGATTGCCTTTGTATTCATAACTATTAAAGAATTCATAAGACTTATATGGAACGGCTTCGCGGAAAGTTGGTCGCGCCAATGTTTTACCGTAAACCAATCTAAAATTCATGTCCTGACGAAGCGAGTAAATCAGGTTTGCTGATGGCAATAGATCGCTTTGCTTAATTTCAAAGTAATTCTCGCGAGGATCATTGGACTGGGTTACTACATTCATGTTTGTTGATTCGAATCGAGCGCCCCCGACAAACCGTAGCCTGGCTGATAGCGGGAGGTCAAGCATTGCGTATCCCGCAGAGATATCCTCTGATCCGTTATATAACGCCACCCAATCGATGGGCTCCTGAATATATAATCCGAAATCATAGCGCGTATATCGTTGCCCCTGCCATTCATAAGAAAGCGAATCCACAATTCCGATGTTTTGGTTCGAGAAAAACTGATCGACATCACCGTTAAAATTATAAGATGTCGCTGTGTCATAAATGAATTTTCGTTGGGTAAAATTCCGTCCTTTATTCGCTGTCAATCCGCCAAACTTAAATGACGCCAGTTTTCCTCCCCACTGTGAAAATGGTATAATAACATCCAACGAGAACTCGTTTCGATCTTCGTCGAGATATCGGAAATACCGGGTTGGCACATGTCCTAGCTTCATGTTGTAATAACCGAGGTCCTCATCGTAGGAGTTTGTAAAAAACCTGATGTCTGGTTCGTCTTGAGTTGACTTCCCGAATGAATATTTCCATGAAATACGGCTCATTCGCAAAAAATCAAATTGGTGATCGCCGCTTACCTGCATTGAGGACATGGTGCGTTCGTTGTAACTGAGTACTGTTGTCTGGTAATTGGCGTCTCCGGATTCATAGGGAAATTTTCCATCCAGCAAGCGCGCCATGCTTTCGCCGTTTCGATTGTATAATACATTGAACATCAGTTTATTGGTCGGATTTAACTTGTAGGCTGCGTTGAATAAACCGCCCCATAAAACCTCTTCGGAGCTTTTTTGGTCTTTCAAATCGTAATCAACGATCAGTGCTTGAACAGAATCGACATGTCCACCAATCAAATATGCCGCACTATGTCCATCGTCGTAATTAGTGAAGTTGCGACTGTAAGAAAAGCTTCCTATGAAGCCCAGCGGTCGCCCCAGAAATGTAACCTGATTTCCGGCTGAAAAATGGTAACTTTGATTCAGTGGGAAGGTTGTTGCAACTGGGCGCATCACATTGGAAAAACTTTTTGTGTATTGATCTAACAGCAGTGCTTTATCCTGATCTTGTCCGGCCTCACTTGATATGGGAATGTGGGTTCCCATTGGCGGCATTGTCGAGGGAATATTCCGGGTACCGTCATCCATTCCCAGCCAATCCAATTTTCCGCCGGAATACAGGATCGCGCCGTTATTTTTTAAGTTAGTCTGTGGATTAAATGAACTGGAAATCGACAGACTCATTGTCAGAACTTCTGGAAAATCTTTAGTTCGGATGTCAATGGCGCCGCCGGAAAAATTGCCGGGTCGATCCGGAGTAAAACTTTTTGCAGTAACGATGTTATCCAATAAATTGGTCGGAATAATATCAACCGAAGCCGCGCGTTTATAGGGATTAGTGCTCGGAATTTCAGCCCCATTGAGCTGGGTGCTGGTGTAGCGATCACCCAATCCGCGAATGTAGATGTATTTTCCATCAACCACAGAGGCTCCAGTAATCTGTTTCATGGCGTCGGCTGCATCACCGCTGCCAACCTGGGATATCGCTTCTGCACTGATGGCATCACTGACTGCAATTGATCTTTGCCGATCTTTCAGTAAAGCCGCTTCAGTATTTCGAATGGCTTTTGCCGTTACAATTACACCTTCGGTTTCTATTATTTCAGGTTTTTGGGATGTGTTGATTACTGTCACCTTGCCCGCATTGACAATTACATCGGTTATTATGATTTTGCTATAACCCATCATTGTTATAACCAGGGTGTAACTTCCGGGTGGAATCGCCGGGATAAAATAATTACCATCAAGGTCTGATGCTGCCCCCAGCATTGTGTTTTGCAACACAACATTGGCGCCGATTAATGGTTCACCATTTTCCGCATCAACAATTTTTCCGGAAATTTTTCCTTTTAATGATTGTGCTTGAATTGTATTAAGGTTAAGCAAAGCAAGCAAAACCATCAAATAGATAATGGCTTTGAAATTCAGTATAAAGTTTTTCAGGTTTTGGAAAGTAAAAAATTGTCTCATGGTTTAACCTCTCTTGTTTTTTTCTCTTGTTCACATTTTAAATATTTTTTTATTACAACGCCCAAATATGACGGAAATATGTTACAGGTGCATTACAACGAAATGATATTTTAATTAAATTTTCTCGTGACAAATACCTGAAATATTTCGAGTATAAAAATACATTTTAATGTTACAGCCACATGGCATTGGAATGTCAATCCGATTAATTTTTTCAGTTTCAGTATTCCTCGAAAAAATCCATTGAATCGACGCTTCACTTGATCGCGATAACTTTTTGCTTGCATATTGTTTAATATTGTTATATTTTAGATAAAAAATATTGAGCGAATAAAATCATTTTGTCGAACGACCAGTTTCACGGTAACCGATCACGGGGTTATTAAGAAGCCGTTAAAACGGCTTTGGATATGTTTCGTTAATGCTGTAACCACCATGATGAATCATGGTGTTAGTTCAAAGAGGCATTGAAACAACACCACAATTTATTGTGGTGAAATAATCATCTCAAAACAGTTCTTTTAACCGCTTCAGCGGTTTATATTCACTCACCCTGTGATCGGTTACGTTTCACGCGCGCATAGCTACTGTAAACATAAAAGTTAGCAATAAATTTTTCTTGATCAATTTTGTGCATTGAAAAACCAGCCGAGGGTTCTGTTTCAGCTCATATTATTAGTTAAAGCCGTTCAACTGGTCATTAATCGTAAGATCAATTTTCGATGCATCTCATTGGCGCATTTTCAAAAATTTAAAAGATTGGGAAATTGAGAAGCTGCATTTCAATAACATTATTACGTTTGTTTGCCATGGCCATTATTTTTCAGGTCTCTTTGCTGGCTTTTGCTTATGAATGGCAGGCAACTGCAATTTCAGCAGATTCCATTAAAAAACATGTATATATTCTCGGACATGACTCACTTCAAGGCCGTGGTACCGGCACCATCGGCGGAGCAAAAGCTGCTCAATATATTGCCGGACAGCTCGCAAAAATAGGATTACGACCGATTGGAGATCAGAAAACATATTTTCAATCCATTCCCATGCACGGCAGTTATGCCTTGCCCGGGTCACGATTAATTTTTCACTTAAACGACTCAACCCATGTATTGCAAATAAACAAAAATTATCTGCTCTATAAAACTGGCGCCCAGACATTAATACCACAACCGACACCATTGGTATTTGTCGGTTATGGGATCATCGCACCGGAATTTGATTATAATGATTATCAATCCATTGATGTGGAGGGAAAAATAGTCATCTTTTTATCTGGAGAACCGCCGTCTGATGACCCCGCTTACTTCAATGGTCCTTATCCAACTATTTACAGTTACCCCGAATCTAAACAACGTATCGCCATTTCTCGCGGCGCCAAAGGCAGCATTTTGATTCCTTCGCCACGAAATGAACCAGCGTTTAGTTGGGAACGATATGTGCGAGAATTTTCATTGGAAGACGTTACCTTGGCATATTCAATCTCTGCCAATTTGAGTCTCATCATTAATCCTAAGGTAGCAGAGAAGCTTTTCCGGGACACAAATGTGAATCTGGAAGCCATTTTCAAACAGGATTCAGAAAGCAAACTAAGCAGCTTTGATCTGCCGGGAAAAATATCATTTCATGGAAAATTTGTCGAACGGGAATTCTTTGCAGCCAATGTGGTGGCTATGCTTCCCGGAAAAAATAAACAGCCAGATGATTCTTATCTCTTAATTTCCGCGCATTATGATCATCTGGGCATCGGACCGGCTGTCGCTGGTGATTCTATCTATAATGGTGTTTTTGATAATGCAGTGGGTGTCGCTGGTGTGATTGAAATTGCCAGAGCCTTTGTTAAGCATGACCGAAAACCTTTGCACTCGGTTATTTTTTTCTTTCCGACTGCAGAAGAAAAAGGAGTTCTGGGATCCACTTATTATACAGATCATCCTATAGTGCCGCTTTACAAAACATTAGCTGCGATCAATGTTGATGGGTTGTCCATGTTTGATAAATTTACCGAGATTGTGGGAATCGGGGCTGAATATTCATCATTGGGCGATCAATTGCAGGGTCTGGCGCAGAGGTTGGGCTTGAACTGCGCGCCGATTCCTGCCGCCTTTATCAGCAGCGAAACTTACGCCCGCTCCGATCAAATCGCGTTTGCAAAAGCTGGGATTCCAGCTATTGCCATTGCCGAAGGCATCGGCAAGGCCATTTTATCCCGCGAGGAATCGATGCAAAAATTGATTGACTGGATGAATAATATCTATCACACACCGTTTGATGATTTGAACCAACCCATGAACTTTGAAGCTGCAAAACAACATTGCGAGGTGATATTTTATTTTTGTCAGCAATTGGCGAATTTAGAAGAATTTCCCCAATGGAAAAGCGGCGTCCCTTTTATTAACGCGCGATTACAATCCATTGCAGAAAAACGATAGTCATTATTAAAGTGATTTGATGAAATGAAAAAACTAATATTATTTCTTCTCCTGTCGTTTATTTTGCTAAAATGCGGCTGGTTCCGGTTGGCTGCGCCAGTCTCCATTCGCCTGAAGGGATCGGATACCATGCTGATCTTGGCGTCGCACTGGGCTGAAACCTACATGAAGCTCAAACCAAATGTTGCGATTTATGTTGAAGGCGGCGGCACTGAAAAGGGAGTCGAAGCGCTTATTCAGGGTAGGGCAGATATTTGTCTTGCGTCGCGTCCGCTGCGTGCCAGAGAAATCATGACTATGGCTCAAAAAGCCGGGGTGATCGGAATCCAATTTTTAGTGGCAAAAGATGGGCTTAGCCTTTATGTGCATCCGTCCAATCCGGTACAGGATATCCGATTAGAGGATGTGAAAAAAATATTTCGCGGGGAAATCACCAACTGGTCTCAGGTGGGCGGTAACGACGAGCCGATTTTGGTGTTGATTCGACCGCCGAATTCAGGAACTCATCTTTATTTTAAAGAGCATGTGCTCAATGGCGAAGCCTATGGCAGCTGCGCACAAACCATAGCCACCACCTCTAGGTTGGTCGAGGCGGTGATCAAAAACCGCGAAGCCGTTGGCTACGGCGGCAGTGCTTATGGCGCCGAAGTTACCCATTGCAAAATCAATGGAGTTGAGCCGACAGTGGAAAACGTGCAGAACGATAGTTACCCCATAATTCGGTATTTGTACCTATTTACCACCAATACACCCCGCGGTGAATTGAAATCTTTTATCGACTGGATTTTAAAAGATGGGCAAAAAATCGTCCGTGAAGTTGGCTATATTCCACTTTGGGAACAGCATTAGTTTTAAATCATGTCCATATCAAAATAAAAAACACTGCCTTTTGCCGGTACACTATCCAGGTAAATTTTACTACCGTGCCGTTCGATAATATGTTTTACAATAGCCAAACCAAGACCGGTGCCGCCCACCTCGCGCGAGCGGGCTTTATCGACCCGATAGAAACGTTGAAATATCCGCTCGTGGTATTTGGCGTCGATGCCGATGCCGGTGTCCTTTACCTCTATCCTCACCCGCTGATTGTTCACTGGCAGCAGTTGTACTTGAACTGTACCATTTTCAGGCGTGTACTTTATCGCATTATCAATCAGATTTTCAAAAACCGTCACAAACAGTTCCCTATCAGCTTTAATTCCGATGTTCCGGTCAACGTAATTAAACGAAATATCAATTTTTTTTAGCGCTGCCTTCTCCCGAAACGTATCCACAATACGGTTTAAGAATGGAACCAGCTTAATTTTTCGCAGCTTGAGCGGTATGTCATGTTCCAGTTTTGATAATTTCAACATATCACTGACCAGAAATTCTAAACGCCTGGATTGTTCATAAATCCGCTTAATAAATCGCTGACAGGCTTCGGGTGATTTTAATGCGCCTTCCAGCAGCGTTTCAGCATAGCCGATTATCGAAGTCAACGGGGTTTTTAATTCGTGGGAAGCGCTGGCGACAAAATTACGTCGAATGGCTTCAAGGTGCTTCAGTTCAGTGATGTCGGTAAGTTGAACGAGAACCCCCCTGGTTAGCTCATCCTCGGAAATAGAAAACGGTGAGCTAAAATAGTTTAAAAATCTTTTTCCGCTTGAATCATAATAGTAAAACTCGCCGCTATTAGTACAATTATTTTGGAGGCTGCTGCGAACAGCAGCTAAAATGGGGTCCCAGGATAGCAGAGCGGACATTTTCTTTTGATGAACATCATCTGGTTCAATTTTTAATATATGAAACAAAGCAGTGTTGGCGTTAAGTATGCGCTCATGCTGATCGATGGCAATGATGCCGACATTTAAATTTGTCAGAATGTTTTTTAGTTTCGACCTTTCATCTGAAATTAAATTTATCTGTTGTTTGAGCCGCGTTGTCAGTTGGTTCAGAATTCGATTGAGAGCGCCAATTTCATCTTTGCGCACGACTGAAAATGACCGGTTAAGATCGCCATCGGCAATGCGTTGCGCGGTGCCGACAATGCGCAAAATGGGGCGGGTGACGATTGTTCCCAAATAGAAAGCGCCAAAAAATAGTACCAACAATCCGATAACGGTTGCAATTATTATTGAGTTGAAGACGATCTCCATCGATTCTTCAAAATGCCGGGCGTAATATGCTAACCGCAAAAAACCAACCTTCTCCTTTTCAAAATGAATGGGGAATGCGGTGTAAAACAAACGTCGGTTTACTGTATCGCTGATGCGGTAACTTTGACCCCAACCGGCTGTAATGGCTTCCTGAACCTCGGGCCGGTGGAGATGGTTGTCCATTGCTGAAACCTGTTCCCGCCGGACATCAGAATCGCACAATACATTGCCCGCGCTGTCAATTATCGAGACTCTGGAATTAACGATGCTTTTAAGTTGAAAAACCCAACTCCACAGCGCCTCATTATTTGATGTCAATGGGAGCAGGTTTTTCTGCTCGAGTATCACGACAGACAATTCGGTTTTCATTCGCATTTCATCAAAAGTCTGTCGGAACAGATAGTTTCGGATGCTGTAATAGACCACAAAATCAAAAATGATAAAACCGGTCATTGAGATCAACAGCACCACAAAAACAAAATTCCACTTATATTTTTTAAAAATAGTGCCAAACAAGTACATTACTCCGGGTTTAGACCCCATAGCCGTCAGTTTAAAAGCCTAACTTGCTATAAATAGATCGTCGCTAACGCGATTTTGCGCTAATAAAATGAGCTAATTTGATAAAAAATAGCGGTGATCGCAGACCGTAAGTATTGATAAACACGATATATTTATAGAAATAAGTCGTACCTGATTTAGAAAGTCTCGTCAGGGACGATATATAACAATCACAGCAAGGGCAGGTGACTCTCCTACACATCCATAGCTGCGGTTAGCGGGGCAGCAATAATTAAATTAAACTAACGCGCTTTCCTTCCCGGAATCTTTCACAAACACGCACGACGAATGGGTTAATTCCGTGGCTTCTCGAATGAAATCAAACGGGATGGTGTTTTGCGCCAGTCCAAAAATGTTTACATCGGCTCGGGGTGCTGATTTTATTTTATTTTTAAACGGTCCTGTTAAAACATAGAAATCTGTCATCGCTGGCAGCCGCGCCTGGTCGCTCAGTGTTTCTAAAAATTTGTACAAGCGATGTTCGTCTTTTTTATCATCAGCCACTGTTACCAGATTTATTTTACCTTCCCAATTCGCCTGCAACTGAAGGGTAATCAACATTGCCAAATGCCAATTGGGACTCTTATCCCGCAGCCAAATATTGACATCCTGCATCATGCCAAAAGCCATCCGTGGGTGCTGGCGCAAGATAATCGTGCCCATTTCGTTTTTAGCTGCATGAGCGACAATCTCATCGATGATTGTATCTTTTCGTTTATCATCGCCCAGGGTTAAAAACAGAATGTTCGGTCGAAAAGCTCCGCCCTTCAACATCTGGATCACCAGTTTCGCCCCGTGTAAGAAATTTTCGTCCTCCAAAACCACTGAATTGACCAAAATCCCCTGATCTCTAATAGGTCTCAGCAATGATTTTAGAGATTCTTCTGTTTGCTGGACATTTTCATTTTTAACCGTAAAGCTGAAAATACTGCCGGCGGGATAAGTGATATTCCGAATGAACAACAAGGGTCCTGCCCAGACCTCAGGATTTTCGATGGGCAATAACAAATCCGGTTTCCAGGTGATCTGGTGTTTGGGGAATTGGGCGGACAACCGCGACGCCCGTTCTGCCAGCACCAGGAACAATCCGCCCCGAATATCCCCCCAGGGTGTATGCAGTTCTTTTTTTGCCAGCCAAAAGTAGATCGTGACGATAATTACGATTGCAATAACACTGAAAACAGGATTGATCAAAAACATTATTAATATACAACCGATAGCTCCAATTAGCGGCGCGAATCGCGGAATTTTAAAAGTTGGTCGAAAACTGATAATCTTCATTCCCTGCTGAATAAACACTACCAGATTTAACATGCCGTAGGTTATCAGGAAAAACATGGTGATCAGTCCGGCAAGAAAATTTAGATTACCCAGAATCAGACAGACCAGAACGACCATTCCAGTAAAAATGATAGCGTTTCGAGGCTCATTGGCTTGGGTTTTCAGAGCAAAAAATTTATGAAACGGAACTGTCTTTTGTTCAGCCAATGCTTGCAAAATCCGCGGAGCGCCCATCAGGCTTCCCAACGCTGAAGAAAGCGTTGCGCCCATAATGCCCGCAATCACAGCCGGTCCCCATAAAGCATTATTCACTAAAAACATCTGATTAGTACGAAGGTCCTCCGGCTGTCCGATACGGCTACAAAGATAAGCGATCACCAAATAAACGACCATTGTAATGAAAACCGAACTCATTGTGCCCAACGGAATTGCGCGCCGGGGATCTTTAAGATCGCCTGACATATTGGCGCCTGCCATGATCCCGGTTACCGCCGGAAAAAAGACAGCAAAGGTATACCAGAAATCGCCATCCTCAAAATTCCCGATCAATACAAAATCAGAGACAGGCTCGGTGGGTGTGAAAAAAAATGAAACCAGCGAAATGCCCATAATGGTCATAATGACAAACTGGACTTTTATCGCCAGATGAGCGCTGATATATGAGACCGTAAGCAAGCCGAGCAAGGCAAGACTGGCAACCAGCAAATGGTCATGACCGGGAAACACCATACGCCAGCCTTCAGTAAAGCCAATAATATATAACGCAACCGAGAGTGTCTGTGCAATATAAAGCGGGATTCCAATACTGCCGCCAGCTTCCAGGCCCAGCGATTTTGAAATTATGGAATAGGCGCCACCGGCGCCAATTTTGATATTGGTCGTAATTGAAGACATCGAAAGACCGGTGCAGATTGTAACTGTTTTCGACAAAATAATGATGAGCACTGCACCCAAAAAACCAACATTACCCACAACCCAGGCAAGCCGCAGGTACATGATTACGCCGAGAATGGTCAATACATTTGGCGTAAACACACCGCCGAACACCCCGAATTTTTTCGGAGTGGTGCTTTGTTTTCTGGTAAATATTTTTCTAATATACGCTGACTTGTTTGTTTTTGCAGTTTCAATATTCATCTATAGTTTTTTTCCTTTTCACTATCTGATTCGCCGGTAAAGGTATCGCCATTGTACAGAATTTTATTCAGCTCTAGTTTGGGATTGTCTCGCCAACTTTCAAGCGACAATAAATTCTGTTAAAATCAGCCGATAGCGTCAGCTAACCCGATGAATTCACAGCGGCTTCGATTTCGCCATGACGAGGAAATTGCAAGACAGCTATAAGATACAAATTTTCGGGAAAAAGTCAATTAAAAATTTATCCAACTTGTTCTTATTGAAACGGGAGACTTCAGCATTGGTGGAAGTGACACCTGAATAGTTACCAAAAAACTAACTCGCCATCAAAGCCTGATTTTCCCGCTTGCGCAACACATTTCGTTTCTGAATATCCAATTCCATTTTGCGCAGGCGAATGCTTTTAGGGGTAACTTCAACGAGTTCGTCCTCGGCGATGAATTCAATACATTGGTCCAGCGATAAAAGCCGCGGCGGACGCAGTGTAACCGTGGCGTCGGAGGTGGAGCTTCGCATGTTGGTCAGCTTTTTCTCTCTGGCGATATTCACTTCCAAATCGCCATTTCTGTTGCGCTCGCCAACAACCATTCCTGCGTATACCTGGGTATTGACCTCGACAAACAACTCTCCCCGCTCAACCATACCCAGACTGGCGTAACCTGTTACTCGCCCGGTTCTGTCCGCGATTAGCGAACCGGTCGCGCGCTGGGGAATTGTGCCAAACCAGGTATCATATCCTTCAAACAACGTATTCATTACGCCGGTGCCTTTGGTATCCTTCATAAAGTGGCTTCTGAAACTGATCAATCCGCGTGAGGGAATGCAGAACTCCAAATGTATTCGGCCCCGGCCGGTATTGTACAAGTTGCGCATCCGCCCTTTTCTGATGGATAATTTTTCTGTAACTGTTCCGACAAATTCTTCGGGCACGTCGATAAAAATTCGTTCCACCGGCTCCTGCAATCGTCCGTTAATCATTTTGGTTATCACGTTGGGCTTTGAAACCATAAATTCAAATCCCTCGCGGCGCATGGTCTCTATCAGCACAGCCATCTGCAATTCGCCGCGGCCGCAGACTTTGAATGCATCCGCCCGATCGGTTTTTTCTACCCTTATGGCGACATTGCCTTTGGTCTCATTATCCAGCCGTTCCTGGAGATGCCGGGATGTTAAAAACTTTCCTTCGACGCCGGCAAACGGCCCGTTGTTTACATAAAAAATCATGGAAATGGTAGGCTCATCCACATGAATCCGAGCGAGTGGCTGCGGATTTTCCATGGATGAAACGGTATCGCCGATCTGGATGTTTTCCACCCCGGATAGCGCAATAATATCACCGGAATATACCACATCCACGCGCTTCTTCAGCAATCCCTGGAATGCGTACAAAGCAGAAAATCGCACACCGTGCGCCGTCTTTTCCGCACTGCACAGCGTATAATCCTTGTTCATTTCCAGGATTCCGTTTTCCAGACGGCCGATGGCTATTTGTCCCACATAGTGGTCGTAATCCAGGTTGGTCACCAGAAATTGCGGGATTGAATCGTCATTGGCTTTAGGCCCGGGAATTCTTGAGATAATTGTATCGAATAAAGGCCGAAGGTTTTCCGATTCATCGTTCAGCTTGTAATGGGCAACGCCTGTCTTCGCATTGGTGTAGAGAATTGGGAATTCGATCTGTTCTTCACTGGCATCGAGATCGATAAACAGATCGTACACTTCATTTACCACTTCCTGAATGCGCGAATCTGCTCTGTCGATTTTATTGATGACGAGAATAACCGGCAATTGTTTGGTAAGGGCTTTTTTCAGAACAAAGCGGGTCTGGGGTAGCGGGCCTTCACTGGCATCCACGAGCAGCAACACGCCATCGACCAGGTTTAAACTGCGTTCCACTTCCCCGCCAAAATCAGCGTGCCCCGGCGTGTCGACGATGTTGATCTTTACATCATGATACCAGATGGCCGTGTTCTTGGCCATGATCGTGATACCGCGCTCCCGCTCAAGATCCATTGAATCCATAATACGCTCGGCAACCTGCTGATTTTCCCTGAAAATGCCGCTCTGCTTCAACATCCCATCCACCAGCGTGGTCTTTCCATGATCCACATGGGCGATGATGGCAATATTTCTAAATTCAGTTTTTTGCATAGGTATTGGTGCTTTTCTGAAAATGAGGTGATTCTTCTAAATGCTTATTAGTGCTTATTACAATTAACATTCGGGCAAAGTGACTGGTGAAATGTGATTTGTGAGTGGTGAATCAACAATCACCGCTCACCAGCGACCGCTTACATTACCCCTAATTTCCTTTTATATTTTGTTTTTTTTCGTCTTGCATTCCTGTCGCCGTTCCCATTTCCATTGTAAGAAGCATGCTCAAAATTACCCTCGCGGCTGCTGATTTCCACAATGACTTTCTTTTTATTCAATGTAATATTTTTAAATCCGGCCAACAAGGCTTTGGCGAAATATTCATCCACTTCGAAAAACGAAAACTTTCTCATAATATTAATTCTGCCGACTTCCACATTTCGCTGACGCGTGCTTCGATTCACCAGCCCCAGCAAATCCGGCGGCGTGATTTTATCTTTCTCGCCAAGATTAATATAAAATCGTGTGAAACCAATTTCAGGAATAAGCCTCGAATAGCCCGCTCGTTTGTCCCCGTTTGTCTTCAGCTTCCTGAATTCAACTTTTTCCCTTTCCCGGGGAGCGCTCAGTTCATCGGCGTCTTTGTAGTACTCTAAAAACCGGTTGAATTCCATGGCCACAAAATGTTTGATCAAATCCTCACGGCTCAGACTTTCCAGTTTTTTGTAAACAGCCGGCAGAAATTTTTCAATTTCCTCATGGTCAACTTCAATTGTGCTCAATCGACCGACAATATTCAGCACTCGCTTTTCGCACACTTCTTTTCCGGTGGGAAGCTGCTTCAATTCAAATTTCTTTTTCAGTAATTTTTCGATGTCAGTAATTTTGTATTTTTCTCTCAGGTTGGTAATAGCGATGGAAATGCCATTGTGGCCGGCTCTGCCGGTTCTGCCGCTGCGATGAATATAGGTAATTATGTCATCCGGCAGATTGTAATTAATAATGTGCGTCAAATCTTTCACATCCAGCCCGCGCGCTGCAACATCGGTGGCTGTGAGAAGATGAAGATTCTTCACCCGAAATTTGTGCATGACAGATTCACGCTGGGCCTGGGAAAGATCGCCATGCAGGGCATCCGCATTGTAGCCATCCTGGATGAGCTTGCGCGCAACTTCTTTGGTCTCTTCCCGGGTTCGGCAGAAAATGATGCCATAAATGTTTGGATTGTAATCCACAATTCGTTTCAATGCCAGATAACGATCTTTTTCATGTACGTTGTAGCAGAGGTGCTTCACTTGTTCAGCGCCGGCATTTCGTTCTCCGACTGAAATTTCAATGGGGTCACGCATATACTTTGTCGCCAGTTTTTTCACGTCTTTGGACATGGTCGCTGAAAACAACAATGTGGTTTTGGTGGCCGGCGTTCTGTCGAGAATGGCGTCTAATTCTTCCCGAAAACCCATTGACAGCATTTCGTCTGCTTCGTCCAGCACAACGGTCTCGATTTCGGAAAGGTCGATTATTTTTCGCCGGTTCAGCAAATCGTTCATTCTGCCCGGTGTGGCGACGATAATGTGTGCGCCTCTTTTCAGCGCTCTCATCTGGCTGACAATATCCGCGCCTCCATATACGGTTACAATATTTAATCCTCGGATGTGTTTGGAGTAATTGTTGAGATCATTTGCAATCTGCAAGCATAATTCCCGTGTCGGAGAAAGAATTAGCGCCTGAGGATTTTCATTTAACAAATCAATTCGCTGAATTATCGGCAAGCCAAATGCCGCTGTTTTCCCGGTTCCTGTTTGGGCAAAACCGAGAATATCCTGTTCGTTTTTTAATAATGTTGGAATTACCCTCTCCTGAATGGGCATGGGAGAGTCGAATCCCAGCTCCTCAATGCCTTTCATCAATTCGGATTTAATTCCAATTTCTTCAAAAGTTACCATTTTACCGCCTTACGTAATTATTTAAACATCGCCCGTTCCATAACTTGTTTTATGACGAGCGAAAAAACTATCCTTAAAAATCTCGAGCTGTATCTGATTAAAAAAACTTACTGTGCTTTGTGCAATCTCTGTATTCCCTGTGGTTAATCTTTTAACGATTATTATCAGACCACACAGCACAAAAAAACCCACCACGGCATGCAGAACGTTAGCGGTCTGCCAGAGCCAGAGGTGGGCAGAATTTGGAAATTGTGCAATAATAATTTTTACATTGAAACCAGTATTTCGCCGATTTTGCAAATCTCTTTGTTTGAAAATCAGCTTGAGCAATGATGAAGCTTCACTCAATAAATCTGCATTTATGTGAAAATCAAATTATTTGATCAAATTCACCGCTACCAAAAATTTTTCAGGAATCGACATTTTTTCCAATGGAACGGTCGAAAAAATATCGCCTTGCCGCTTAAAATTATTGGGTCTAAAAGTACACAATCTATCCATCAATGTCAACAAAAATTTAATTTATTTTCAGTCATAGATGGAGACGTAGACCGAGGCCATCGCTTTGTTTTTAAAAACATTAAAGATAGATGGCTTAATTTAAAAATTTTATCATCTGTCAAATAATCAGGTTATCAAGCGATGGCATCGGTATTCCAGCTGTAAGTGACGTATTACCGATTTCTGTAAGACATTAATTAATTGTGGTCTATTGATGCAGTTGCTTGTTGAAACAACGGTTATAGTAATGGTGAGTTTTTTTAGCTAATTATTGAATTAATTGTTTAAAAGGAAGTAATGGCAACCGCTGGCATTCCTACCAGGGACAAAATTGGTTCCGTGTTCTGATGAATAAGCTGATTGCTGAGAAGCTATCTACCGATGTTTATGCTGTTTTGTAGTTTTTTCATCACAATTTTTTTGTGATTGAAGGGGAACTTGATTGTGGTCTGTCTCTTATACACATCTCCGAGCCCACGAGACCGTACTAGATCTCGTATGCCGTCTTCTGCTTGAAAA